>Ga0172370_10003525_pt1 | contig 21573 bp, 18 predicted proteins | sample LakKiv5m_FD_114538 | JGI IMG/M metagenome (GOLD analysis project Ga0172370, IMG submission 114538) | Freshwater microbial communities from Kabuno Bay, South-Kivu, Congo - kab_022012_11.5m | ecosystem: Environmental > Aquatic > Freshwater > Lake | place: Democratic Republic of the Congo...
CTGATACAAACAGCATGCCAAAAATCAGAAAAGAGATTGAGGTTTCCGGTTTTAAAACCAACAGCACGATCGATACCGTCAAACAAATCGAAAGTTTGTTTGCCAATCTGCGGATATTATTGGCAATTTTGGGTTTAGTAGCTTTAGCTGTGGCATCACTCGGCATGTTTAATACATTGACCGTATCACTATTGGAGCGTACCCGGGAAATCGGTGGAATGAAAGCGATGGGAATGGTTTCAGAAGAAGTTCAGGATTTATTTTTAGCCGAGGCGATGATTATGGGCTTGGGAGGTGGAATTGGCGGATTGCTTTTCGGATACGGGGCAGGTGAATTATTGTCATTGATGGTATCAATTCTTGCAATTTCTGCCGGTCAGGGATACATCCACTTAAATTATATTCCCGGTTATTTTACGGCCTTTATTTTAGTTTCTTCTTTTGTTGTCGGCGTGATGACCGGTCTTTACCCGGCGATGCGGGCGAAGAAGATTTCAGCTTTGAACGCGCTCCGTTACGAATAAGAAGCAGTAGTCCGTTGAAAGCGCCGAGATTAATAATAAAATATAACGCTATCGAGGTAGGAATGCTTTTTAACAAAAAAGCGACTCCTTTTTTTTTCAGCAGAAACCACCAAAATTGATATTCGAGATAAGAATAAATCAGTAGTAATAATAAAGCTGGATAAATAAAAAAAATCTCAAAAATAGCCAGGACAGAGAAAAATGGAATCAGAGAAGCGATTAAAGATTTAAAGGCTTCAGATTGCGATGTGGCTACCGGATCAAACCTCAAACGTTGCATATATAGCCCGACCCAATCACGGCTTCTTTTGTAATATTTAAGAGCGATGGGTAAAAAATTTTCGAATTCATGATTAACGACAATATCTGAACAAAACTTGATTTTTGCCTGTTTTTCAATCCGATAAGTCAACTCGATATCTTCGACAGTTGGCTCAGGATAACTCTGATCGAAGCCTCCAATTTTATTGAATAATTTTTTTTCTATGCCGGCGATGCGAGTGGAAAACAGATAGTAGCGGGCATATTTTTCCCGTTCAATGAACCAATAAGACCAGTCGCGGAGCGCCTTAAACTGAGGGAAAAAATTTTGAGTCATCTGTTGGTAATGCCAAATTCCGGTAAACGCTTTTATTTTTGCCTGACGTGAAATATTAAATGCACGTTGTAGGCTGTTTGGTTTTAACCGGACATCAGAATCAAGAAATAAAACATATTTGCCGTGTGCTTTTTCAACTCCCAAGTTACGTGCTTTTGCCGGTCCGGCATTTTTAGTCATGCGATAGATTTTATATTTGAATTTTATCTGATTAAGAGCTTGATTGAGGACACTGATTGTTTTATCGGTCGAGCCGTCATCAACGACAATCAGTTCAATTTGCGGAAAATTATTAAACTGGGAATTAATTATCGATAATAACAGATGATTGATCGTATTTTGGCTGTTATGTGTGGGGACGATTATCGAAAGGTAAATATTATTCATGACTAATTATTTCCAGATCTCCCCAGGGATCGGTGACAACTGGTATTTTAGCCGCAAAAGAAAGATTGATATTTGTTAATCTCTTCACCGCATATTTCAATGATAAAAATCTGGGTTGATCGACTCTAACGGTAACATTTTTGTAACCGGCGTGATTCATGGTTTTTAAAACAGAGTTTTTATTGTAAAAAACAAAATGACTACTGGTATTATACACGCTCCAATGTGACCCAAAAAGCTTTCTTAACGGTGAATCATTATTGGGTGTCGTAAAGATGACGACTCCACCTTTTTTTAAAAGTTTTTTGGTCGCGGCAAGAAATGAAAATGGATTGGTTAAGTGTTCGATCACCTGAAAGCAGGTAATAGCTGAAAATTGATGAGGTTGTTTATCGACCAAACTAATTTCATCAATCAATTGACAGTTCAAATTTTTTTTAGAACAAACATCAATTGCCGCAGTAGCGGTATCTATACCAAGGTATGTTTGTTTTTTTTCCCTGAGGATTTCCAAAAAACTGCCCCAACCGCAGCCAATATCCAAAATTCTCGGATTTTTTTCTCCGGTAAGAGCAAAAATTTTATTTAACTTATTAATAAAATAATTATAATTATATTTCAGATTATTCGGATAGGGAGAATCATTATAGTATTTTTCATTGTATAGATTATTTTTATTTGAAGAAGCTGTGGAAAAATATAAATCATCATTTAGACAACGGACGATTTTTTTATTCTTTAAACGATATATCTCTGAAAAATTATTTTTATGACACAAAAAACATTTCATTTTGATCTTTATATTGTATACCGATCGTCTATGAATTTACAACATGACGATTGAGTATATACTCGATGCAAATTCGATTGCATCGGTATATAATAAAAAACAATTATGGCCAAGAAAAATGTAGCAGTTGTCGGTATTGGTCGGGTGGGTTTACCGTTGGCCATATTTCTTGCGGATAATAACTTCAAAGTATTCGGTATCGGAAAAACTCAGGCAAAAATTGATTTACTGAATCAGGGAAAGATGCCTTTCATGGAAAAAGGCGCGACCGTGTTACTAAAAAAACATCTCAATAAAAATCTTTTTTTTACCAGCACATATGCGCCCATAAAATCTTCTTCAGTCATTATTCTAACTTTGGGAACGCCGGTTGATGAAAATATGAACCCGGTTTTGGATCAGATCAATGAATCACTGGAAGAAATGTTCACGTTTCTGAAACACGACCAGCTGATTATCTTGCGTAGTACCGTTTCTCCTCGAACAACCAAATATGTTAAAGACCGGCTTGAGATGCGGACAAAATTTAAAGTCGGAAAAGATATCTTTTTGGCTTTTTGTCCAGAAAGAATAGCTGAGGGAAATTCCCTCGTCGAGACAAAAGAACTTCCACAGATTGTTGGTGGTATTGATAAAACATCGGCCAAAAAGGCAGCTGAATTTTTTGAGTCGATGAAAATAAAATGTCTGGTGAGCGATGCGGTGTCGGCCGAACTGGCAAAACTATTTACCAATATGCACCGCTATATTTCGTTTGCCATCGCCAATGAATTTATGGTCATTGCCGAAGGTTTTAACCGCAATATCCATGAAATTATCCACTTGGTTAATGATGGTTATAAGCGGGGAGGATTGGCCCTGCCCGGACTAAGCGCCGGACCGTGTCTTTTTAAAGATGGATTCTTTCTTATCAACGAAAATCCTTTTTTAGATCTGATCACGGCCAGTTGGAAAGTTAACGAAGCATTGCCGCTTTTCATTTTAAAGAAATTGAGAGAGCGGGTAACTTTACGAAACAAAAAAATAACGATTCTTGGATTGGCGTTCAAACCGGAGATTGATGATATCCGCGAATCATTGAGTTTTAAAATACGCAAAGCCCTGATGCGTGAGCAAGCGCAGGTAACCTTACACGATCCGTATGTATTAGATTATCGGGAGCAACCGATTGTCAAAGATTTAAAACAAGCAATTAGCGGCGCCCAGATTATTATTATTGCCATGCGTCATAAAGTTTATGATCAGAGAAAAAAAGACATTCTCAAGTACGCCGATAAAAAAACCTATATCTGCGACATCTGGAATATTTTTGGTAATAATAAAATGATCTTTAAAGTTGGACAGATTAACCAATGAAAAAAGAAAAAATTCTAGTTACGGGCGCTTCCGGATTTATCGGCGGTTATTTAGTAGAAGAATTGTTAAATCAGGGTTTTCGAGTCATTGGTATCGATAATTATTCCAAATACGGACGGGTAAAAAAAAGTTATGACGGTCATCCAAATTACCGGTTTGTCCAGGGAGATGTTAAAAACACTCGGTTATTAAAACGTCTGCTGAAGGACTGCACTCACTTGATTGCCGGCGCGGCGAAGATCGGCGGCATCAGTTATTTTCACGCCTTCGCCTATGATTTACTGGCAGAAAACGAACGGATTATTGCTTCGACCTTTGATGCGGCCATTGATGTTTTCAAAAAAAATCAGTTAAAAAAAATTACCGTTATTTCTTCGAGCATGGTTTTCGAATCGACCAAAGAATTTCCTACGCCGGAAACGGCCGTCATATCTTCGCCGCCGCCAAGATCGACATATGGTTTTCAAAAACTCAGTTGTGAATATTTTGCCCTTGGTGCTTGGGAACAATATAAACTTCCATATACAATCGTCCGTCCCTTTAACTGTGTTGGCATTGGTGAATCTGCAGCATTATCTGGTAAAAAAATAACCAGCGGCAATATTAAATTGGCATTAAGCCATGTTGTTCCGGATTTAGTTTATAAAATTTTAAAAGGCCAGGATCCGGTTCATCTCTTAGGTAATGGGAAACAAATCCGCCATTATACCTATGGAGAAGATATTGCCCGCGGGATTATTAAAGCGATGCTCTCACAGAAAGCTATAAATGAAGATTTCAATATTTCAACCAGTCAGTCAACGACAGTATTGGAGTTGGCGAAGTTAATCTGGAAAAAAATCAATCCGCAAAAACCCTTCCGATATGTAACGGACAAACCCTTTCTTCATGACGTGCAAAAAAGAATTCCGGACGTGACAAAAGCAAAAAAAGTACTTGGTTTTGAAGCTACAACTGGTCTTGATGCGATGCTCGATATTGTGATTGAATGGATGAGACAGGAAGCTCAAAGTTCAAAACTCAAAACTCAAAGCAGGAACTCAAAACTAAAAACTATTAAGTTTTAAGCTTTGAACTATAGTTTTGAGCTTTGCGTTTTGCGCTTTGAGTTTAATCAATATGAAATTATCTATTATTATTCCCGTCTATTTTGAAGATAAAGTGATTACTTCTACCTTAAAAGAAATTGAAAATAAAGTAAAAACACCTCATGAAATATTAGTTGTTTATGATGTGGAAGAAGATCCGACGGTTAAAAAAGTTAAAAGTTTAAAGTTAAAAATTGAAAATAAGATCCAGCTAATTAAAAACTGCATCGGAAATAATCGGGGAGTGATTAATGCGATCAAATCGGGGATTAATAAGGCTAAAGGGAAAACCGTTGTCGTGGTGATGGCTGATTTATCGGATGACATAAAAATAATTGATCAGATGTATAAAAAAATTGAGTCAGGATTTGATATTGTTTGTGGTTCACGCTATATGCCGGGCGGCCGGCAGATTGGCGGGCCGTTAATCAAAGGAATAATGTCCCGTCTGGCCGGTTTGTCGATGCACTATTTTTTTGGTTTTCCCACTCATGACCCGACCAATGCCTTCAAAATGTATAAAAAATCTATTCTTAAAAAATTAACGATTGAGAGCGATGGTGGATTTGAATACAGCATTGAATTAATGGTTAAGGCACATAAAAGCGGTTATAAAATTACCGAGATACCGGCAGTTTGGCGCGACCGGACAGCAGGTAAATCTAAATTTAAGCTATTCAAATGGTTGCCAAAATATTTACGTTGGTATTTTCATTTATTGAAATAGTTTTATGACAGTTCCTTTACAAAAGATATACAAAAAAAGATTTGATGACCCAAGACAAAGAGAGATTATTTGGAAAACGTTAGTAAATGATTTTTTCCAGAAATATATCCGTTCCTCAGATACGGTATTGGAGGTTGCCTCCGGGTACGGAGAATTTATTAATAACGTCCGATGCAAAAAAAAACTGGCGGTGGATCTCAATCCTCAAGCCGAAAAATTTGCCGACAAGAACGTTAAAATATATATCGAATCATCAACGGCGATGAAATCGATTAAATCCGCCTCGATCGATAAAATATTCGTCAGTAATTTTTTTGAACACCTAACACGAGATGATATTATTAAAACAGTTATTGAATTCAAACGGGTGTTAAAAACAGGCGGATCTGTCTTAATTCTGCAGCCGAATATTCGTTTCCTGGCAACAGACTTCTGGATGTTTTTTGATCACCTGACGCCGATTGATGACCGGGCGCTTGAAGAAGTATTTTCCGTTTACGGATTCAAACTAAAGCAGAAAATTCTTAAATTTCTTCCCTACACAACCAAAAGCAGATTCCCCCAATCAACAATATTTATTAAGATCTATTTAAAACTTCCGTTTTTATGGTCGATCTTTGGTAAACAGAGTTTTTTTGTTTTTAAAAAACAATCATTTGATAATAATTAATTTTACCCAATTTCCACCTCCGAGGTGGAATGGTTAGAGGTTCTAATAAATCTTATATATTCTCACAGTTTTATTTTCAAAAATCTTCTTCAAAAACGGATACTGTTCGATGTCAGCATACTGATAGCTTTCAAGCGGTGAAGATAGGATGACGTAACCAATATTATTATCGATCATTAGTTGTTTGGCCTGTTCCACTGGTATTTGCCTTTTATAGAACTGATCAGAGATGTTGTTCCGCTTTTCATAGTCCGGCGTGAAGATGGTTCTTCCTAAATAAACTTTTCGGTCAACGAGCGATGGGACGATTAAGCCGAGGGAAAATCCCGGCGAAGTAAATACCGCTTTGGAGTCCGATTGTTTGTCTAAGATCTTTAAACCGTTGATATATTCATTCGGTAAATAGCTTAACTGGTCAACACCTGCGAATGATTTATAGATAATGTGCGTAACAAACAAAAAATAACTTAATAAAATTAAAATTAATCCCACAAACAAAATTCTTTTTCTGGATAACCAGGAAGTGACAATCTTCATTCCCAAAACCGCAAGAACGCTAAACAATGGATAAACAAGAGGAGTAAGAAATCGGGTGTTGTGCGTGCCAAAATAAAGTGCAAGTGGAGTATATAGGTATATATAACAAAAAATAACAAAGAATAAAAAGAGTAATCTTAGCGGTGTTTTTGATTTCAGGTAGGCGATAATCCCAAACGGGACAAAAATCAATATCGGCCCGGTAGTAAGTAACAATTCCGACATCGAACGGTAGCGGTTTTGAGCGGTTTCCCAGAAGATTTGTCTTTGAAAAAGTCCGTCGGTTTGATGCATATTTTTAAAAATTAAAGCCAATGGCAAAACAATGATTATCGTTAATCCAATAAACAGCACTAATTTATTGGTTTTTTTAAAATAAATCCAACCGACGAGCGCTAAACCAGACATAATATTTATTACCTGAAATGGTGCAAAGGTTAAGAGAGATGCCAACATTAAACAATTAATTAATGCTTTTTTTATTAACTGTGGGAAATTTAGTTTGTCTAAATTGGATAATATTTTGGCGGTGAACAGAATAATCAAGATAATTAATATTGAGGTTAAAAGGTGATGGGGAACGCCACCAAAGCGGTGAAACATGCTCATCGGGGCATACCAAAAATCAAATGGAATTGTTTTCAACTGCCCGTTTTCAGAAATTATTTTTATAAAAGGAGTGGCAAATATTGCCATTAGCCAGGCGCAAAACTGGATAAAAAACATTTCTTCGGGTAATAATCGCTTAATCAATTTAAATAAGAGGAAGCAAAGGACAATTGACAATATGAAAATCGCAAACCAGTAGGTGAAATAAGGCGACCAGTGAAAAAAATTAGCCAATCTGCCGATCAATAAATACTGTCCCCAGCCGAGAAAAGTTTTGGTCGGATCATTGACATCAAAGGGGTTATCTACAAGCCAATGGCCGCGCATTCCTTGGACAATTTGCTGCAAATACTCAAAATAATCAAGATAAAAATGACCGACAGCCAGATAGGTAAAGTCTTTTGGCGTTTTCGTCAGGCCGATAATTACCTGGAAGATATTAATTATTCCGACGAGAACGGATACGAATCCTACCCATAGCCACTGGTATTTTGTTTTACAGCACTTTATAAACCGATGCTTCAGGGTTTCCATAAATTTTTTTAACAAACGGATATTTCTCGATATTACCGCCGACGGATTTTTCCTGGTAGCCTAAATATACGTATTGAAAATTATTTTGTTTAAGAAAATCATATGCTTGTTTATCTGTTATTTGGTTGGTGTAGAAAATTACTTTTTTTTGATGGTCCATTCCTAGTTCGGTCGAGTTGCCGGAAAATCCCATCAACTGCGAACTGGCTTCAAACATGGCAAAGACACCACTACCCGGGGGAGTATTTTTTTCCAGAAACTTATAGGCTTCAACCTGATTTTTTGTGGGATATGAAAATGAATCAAAGTTTATGAAATTGGTGAATGCGTAGAGCTGGGTTTTATAAAAAGATCGGTAGTTAGAAAAAGTGGCGGCAAAAAGAATAATGACAATCATTAGGGAAATAAATATAGAATTCAGTTTTACTTTTTTACTTATTTGCCGGCTCAACCAGACAATTAAATAGGCGGAAAAAAGAGCGAGCGGGAGGAAGTATAGACCACTGAAAGCACGCGGGGGATGGATTTTCAGTCTGTCGCCATAAATAAGCAAGAAGAATTGGATTACCGGCCAGATAATTAAGAAAATCACGGGGCCTGTTTCGGATTCCCTCCCGTCAATGCTCCGCCTATGAATACCGGCGATGCGCGTTGCCGGGAACCCTACTTCCGAAACACCCGTGATTTTTATTAATAACCCCAATATCCCCAACCCCCCCAACCAAAAAACTATTCCGACTGAAGTAACCGCTTCCCAGAGAGCTACCGGCGGGGTAGTAATTACATAAAATTTTGGACTGACGCCGACGACACCCCAGGGCTTGGTTGACAAATAATAGTAAAAATAATATAGCAGGGGGAGAGACAAGATAAAGCCGCCGATGATCGTCACCGCCTCATGAAAAAAATTATTATTTTTTTGGCTGAATAAAAACTTAATTATTCCATAAACGGCAAAAGTAAACGCCATCAACTGGTAATTAAACGGGTTAGTCAGTAAAAGGAGGTTTAATAAGACTCCGAAAGTTATTATTTTATTAATCAAAGATGATTTTGAATAAAAAAAATAGAGAAAAACAATCAAAAAAACGATAAATCCGGCGCTGTAATGTAGGGGACTGCTCGCCCGGCCAATAATATTTTGCTCCTGCAGCCAGGTTAAGGAACGGGATGAACCGGCGATATAAAAACTAAATAAAAAGGCGAGTAACGTAATGGTTTTGCTTTTAGATAGGGTATAAAAGAAAATTAGCGAGACATATAAAAAAATCGCTCCGTAGATGGTTCGGAACAGATGGTAAACAGCAACACTGTTTAAACCCAAAATCCGGCCAAAAATAAGTCCGGGTAAAGTATATACCATGTGGGAAAAAAGTGCCGGATGCGGACTAGTTGTTAAAAAAAGTTTAACGGGCAGCCATCCCCTGATACCCTGCTCAACATAGGATAAATAAAGATAATAGTCGGTACTCCAGCGGTTAATACCGGAAAATACACGGCCGGGAGGAGTAGCCAACAATTCCAACAACCATGGCGACATTGAAATAAAGATCGTGACAAAAATCAACCCAGGCACGATTAAGTACCAAAACAGGTTATCTTTATCTTGACGGGTAAACTTAATTCTTGTCATATCAGGGAAATGTTTTAATAATCACCAACGGGACACCCTCACGTTCTACCTGGTAAATAATCTTTCCGGTATAGATCTTGTCAAAATTCCATCTGGTAAAGGCAAAAATATACTTTACTTTATTATAGTCATCGGTAAAGATCATATTTTTCTTAAAGTAATATTCGGAAGAAAGCCGGTCACCATTGGCGAGAATATAATAAGTATTTTCCGGTTTGTTAACGTGAATATTAAACCAGTCAACCGCCTCTTTCATGGTTGCTCCCCAATAATCTGTCTCGTATTTTCCGGCTGCCCCCGGCAGTCCACCGACAAGCGAATTATAATAGATATATTGATAAGGATGCAGCACCTTCATTTTCCAAGCTGTTTGCAGTAAATTTAACCCGATCAGTATAACAGCAAACCAGATCAGAATTTTATTTTTTGTTTTAGCAATGGCGACTCCACCATAAATGCTAATGATAATAAGAGGAATCGTCAAAAAAAGAAAATGTCTCCAGGAATCATAAAGAGTCGGTCGGAGAATAAAATCGATAATTAAAGGGAGATAGAAAATAAGAAGAAGATAAAAATGGGTAAATTTTTTTTCAATTGGCTCATTTTTTTTAATTATTAAAGATAATAAATAAAAATTACCGATAATAAACAAAAATATTGTTGCCAGAGGGATAGTAATAAACATTAACTTTGGAATATAATACCAGGGTAATTGATAGGCCAAAACGAGTTGTCCATCAAACATGTCGGCCGCGTAAAAAGGAAAACTACGCGCGGTTTTAATCTGTCCCAATATCCCCAAAACAGGATTAGACAAGAGATAAGGATTAGTAAGATGCATAAAGACCAATATTATTATTGTTAAAATTCCCAGTCGCACAATACTTTGAACGAAATTTTCTTTGCGGATTATATCGTTGATAAACAAATACAAAAAACCAAGAAAAAAGATATACCAAAAAATAAACCGCTGATTGATAAGAAGGGCGGAAAATAGTCCTAATGAAACATACTGCAGGGGAGTTTTTTTACTATTAGCAAACGATAAAAAAGAAAAGATCACGATCGTCAGCAGTGTAATACTGGGAACGTCAATAGAGTTATTAAAAATATCACCGTAGAAGCGGGGGAATAATAGTAACAAAATCACGGCCAATAATGCCCAGTTTTTATTGAATAGTTTATTAATAATCAGGTAAAGAAATATAAATGTCGGAAGACTGGATAAGGCTTTAAGCAGATGGTAGGTTTCAAAAGAAAAGTTTTTAAATAATAATGACAAAAAAACATTAACTATGTCAAAAATTACCCCGTGTGATTGCAAATGCGGATCGTTATGGGAAAGTTTAATGATGTCAAGATTGTGTGAAAAATGCAAGAAGTCGAGAATATGGGCGACAAAATGTTTACCAACCTGCAAGAAGATATTTTCATCCCAGGTGACCCCATAGTCCTTATGAGTAAAAAAAATCAAACCAATTAAAAAAATAAGAAAAACGATTAATAAATAATGTTTTTTTATGATTTTAGTATTGATCATTTGGTTTTGTTGCGAATGCGATCAAATTCCCCCACGGATTAAGATTAATAGTAATTTCGTTGATAATCGGCAATTTCGTTAACCAAATAACAAACCTTGAAAATATTTTAGACCGAAGGAGGTAGTAATTAAAGCGTTCTAGATAATAGGTGAATAAATATGGACGGGGAGAGTCGTTCATAATTTTAATTTGGGTAAACCCGGCTTTTTTTAAAAGGAGCAATAGACTTTCCTTAGTGAAATGGAAAAGATGTTCTTTATCCCGATATCCAAACCAATATTTTCCCATAATTCTGCTAATAACCATTTGGCTATTGGGAACGCTTACAACCAATAACCCATGAGGTTTTAATACATGATTAATATCGTTTAACGCCTCTACTGGATCTAGTTCGTGTTCAATGATTTCAAAAGCAGTCACAATGTCAAAATCATTTTTTTTATTTATCGTGTGGATGGTTTTTTGTTCTGCCGCAAGACCATTCTTTCGGCAGTATTTGACAGGATAGTCCGAGATGTCGATTCCCTCCACCTGATAATGATTTTTTTTGGCGGTTTCCATAAATATTCCCAAAGCACAGCCAATATCCAATATTTTTCCCTGTTTTCGATATTGTTTAATTTGTTTGATTTTTTCTTGAAAATATCTGCGGTGGGCGCGTATTTGGGATTCATAGGGAGCGTAATTTTTCCAGTAGTCGCCGGAATATAATTTATTAACTGCTTGTTGGGAGGGGAGAGGAGAAACTTGTACTAAGCCGCAGTTCAAACAGCGGTATAACGGCCAGTCGAGATTAATCACCGGCGAGAGTTTTTTATTATCGCAAACAACACATTTCACACTTTTATTTATTAACTTTAAATATCGTAACTTGTGATGACTGATAAACAGGTTTTAAAAACTGATAGCGGCTGATATCTTGTTGATTGTGATCTTTTTCCTGGGGTCCGTAAAAAACGTAGTCGATTTTTTCACCTTTTAAAAATCCGAGGGCTTCGTTTTCAGGTACATTCCCTGAGAAAAAATACTCCACTTTTTGCGCCTTAAGATCAAAATGCGGCGATTCGGGATTGTGGCCAAAATAGACAAAGTTGCCGGCGTAAGCGGGAATATAGTTACCTGTGGTAAATTTGGATAGCACAACGCCGGAACGGGGAGTATTTTTTTCCAGCCACCTGATTCCGTTCCAAAAATCATTGATCGGATACATTACCTGAGGCGGGTAGGGCACGACCGGATAAACGGCCACGGCCCGTTGGTGGATAAATTGATCCTGGGCTTTGATGGAAAAATAAGCCTGCACTAATCCGAGCAATATTATTAAAAATATTAATAGGTATACAAATATCTTTGATAAATTAAGGAATGTTTTTTTTAAGGGGTTCGATCCCCTTATTAAATTTAAAACGTGATTAAAAAAATACACGGAAAGAATTGCCATAGGGACATGATTGGCCGTCTGGACAAAACGCAGTTCTGATTGATAGGGAAATAATTTAAAGACAATGATCGCCAACCAGGCTCCCAAAAACCAGGTGGCGACGCTCAACAAACGCTCTTCCTTCTTAATTAAAACTAAAATAATTCCAGCTGTTCCGGTAAAGAATAATGGGCCGAGAGTCAAAATGTATTCTTTAATGTTTACAGACAACCGGTAGCCTTTTTCAAAATCAATCAATGCCTTCCAGGGATAAACTGAGGTGACTGATTGGATGTAAAGCAACGGAAGAAGAATCGCTATTAGAATAGCGGCAGTTTTTATGCCGATATTTAAAATTCTCTTGAGTGAAAAATCCGGATGCCAAACGGTTTTTATCACATGGAATAAAAACCACGAGAAAAAAAAGACAATGGCGGCAGACGGATGAATAAAAATCGAAATGAATATCCCCAGACATAGAATCAAAAAATAGCGTGGATTCTTTTTTTTCTCAATAAGATAAAGAAGGACGGTGAATACTGAAATAAAAATGTAATTCAAAAGATAATGAGGGAGATAGCTTATCCGTTTCATCAGATCCATTTCCTGCCACCAGCTCATATATGAGCCAACCCACCATTCATTTTCAAACCGGTAAAAGACAGGGAAACCGGTGGCCAGTAATGAAAAAATTACTCCCAGCGTGTATAAATAAGGTTTTTTTAGAAAAAAAATACTCAACCAAATTAAAACGTAAATCCAGGCAATGCTTAAAATCAACCGCATCAGGTGAAAGGCAATGGTTGGAGATACTTTTAGCGGAGAAAAGATTTTTCCGGTTAAAAGATAGGTCATCTGCAGCAAAACTCCCTGTTGATTTGGGTTATTATCGTATTTATCGATAATTGTTGACCGGCCTTCCAATCCCTGGCGTATTTTACTGAGATAAATATTGTAATCATAAGTATAGATATGCTCTCCCCAAACCAGAGTACGGTCCTTAGGGAGGATGTCGGCGACCGATGCTTCATAAAAATTAGGAATAAAGCTGGCGAGCAAAAAAGCAAAAGTAAGAATAAAAACAGCGTATTTTTTCATGATCGTGTGTATATACTATACAAAATATTTTGTCTCTCTTGACAATTAATTTTGCATTGTTTAATATGTAGTTTATTATGGAAAACAAATCTGATAAAACAAACAACGACGACATGTCGTCGGTTTTCTCTCGTCCCAATTTGATTCTTGTTAATCTTGCGATCTTAGTTGTTTTTCTTTTGATCGTTGCCGGTGTTTATGTCTGGATTGTCAAAAAAAATAAAGGCCAGGTAGTTTTTCCTGCCGGAATAAATTATTTATCGCCAAAAACACAAGAACAAACTACTCCAAAAACGACATTTGATTTTGCTAAAATGGCCGCAGCCGCAGACTGGGCAACCTACAAAGGAAAAGTTTTTGCCTATTCCTTCCAGCACCCGAAGGATTTGTTACCGTTAACTTTTCCTAACGACCAAAGTGATTCGGTCACCTTTAAGGTCAGCGATGTACCGCCTGAATTAAACATTATGTTTTTAGTGGAAACGATTTCTTCCCGCGATAAGAATTTGGTCGGTAAACCGGAAGAATTTGCGACCAGTTATTGGAAATTTTTCTCCGGCTTAAAAGGGTTAAACAATGTTTCAAAAATAACCAATGAAAAAGGTTTAGTTGGTTATAAGGCGACATATATTGCCAATAGCGGAGTGGTCACCAGTGAAAATTACTTTTTTACCATCGAAGGTGACAACGATCACATGCTGCACATCGCCAATATTTTTCCCAATGAGGGGAAGGGATTGTTTAATCGCATCATCAACAGCATTGAATACAAAAAGTAATCAAGGGCTATGTTTTTTATATTTTCTTTCTTAGGATTAGTAATCCGAATACTACTGATTGGTGTACCGGGATTTAAAGCGGATGTGGCGTATTGGAAGGGATGGGGATTGGCGGTCGCCGACAAAGGGATTATTTGGCTTGCCAATAATACTAATTATAACTATCCTCCGGGTTTTGCCTATGTTTTATACGCCGTTAATAAAATTTATGCGTTGTTTTTTAACCCCTATAACATTAATGAATACTGGTTGGATAACAACTATTTCTATTTATTACTGATCAAACTAATCACGATTGTTGCCGATATTGGCATTACCTACCTAATCTACAAAATTGCCCGGAAGCTAAACTCCCGTTGGGGAAAAATACTGGCGTTATTTTATTTTTTAAATATCGTTGCTATTTTTGACGGCGTCATCTGGGGACAGGTAGACCAGTTTGGACTATTTTTGTTTTTGTTAAGCGTATATTTTTTAATTGTTGACAGGCCCCAGTGGGCATCGGTTTTTTTCATTATTTCATTTTTAATGAAGTTTCAGAGCATTATTTTTATTCCCATTTTTTTTCTTTATATTTACAAAAAATATTCGTTTTCGGGATTAATGAAGTCTTTGAAAGTGAGTTTCTTTACCTTCACATTAATAATAACTCCCTTTTGGTTAAATCGGGAAATGGCCAGTTTAATCCGCCTGTTTACGATCAATTCCGACTGGTTTCCCTGGTATTCCCTTAATGCGTTCAATCTATGGTGGTTGGCGTCCGGATTAAATGGGATGCAGATTTCCGACAAAACTTTGATCCTTGGGATCATTAACGCCAAACAACTGGGATTAATTATGTTTAGTTTTGTATATTTTGTTGCCTGTCTGAATGTGTTGTTAGCAAAAAAAAATGAACTAATCGGCCAGTACATTCTTTCATTGGTTTTGGCGGTGTTTGCCTTTTTCCATTTACTGACTCAAAGCCATGAACGATACCTCTTTCTTTTACTGGGTCTGTACCCGTTGCTGTATTTTGTCAAAAAAGAAATGAAGCTTAGCCGATTATTAATTTTTTTGTTGATGCTGACGGTCGGGATGTTCTTTAATATGTATATCAGCGCCGCCATGAATTATCCCGATCAGGTCTACTGGCCGGTAAGCGCTCAACTGACAAAAACATTTACTGCTGTAATCTCCGTTTATCAAATCGGATTATTTATTTATTTTGTTTTCCAGTATTTTGGCGAATGGATGATAAGATATTGGAAGTACGTTTCAATTGGTGTCCTGCTTATTGTCGGAGCGCTTTTCTTCAAAAACAAAGATTATATTCTTCATAAACCCATTTCATTAACTCAAATTGCGCCAATTTACCAACGCCAGGATTATCTTGAGCCGGTAAATAATATGACTGTTGAATCGGCCAGAGGAGTGTTTTTTTGGAACAGGTTATCGGATAACTATTATTTTTATAAAAAAGGGATTGGATCACACGCCAACTCGGAAATTTACTATGACCTTGGCGGGAGATTTTCCCGCTTTAGGTCAGAATTTGGAATTGATAACGAAGGAGCGGTCGGCGCAAAAGCGGTTTTTGTGGTTCAGGGCGACGGACACGAGCTGTTTCGTTCAAAAGAACAGGACCGGTTTGACTACCCGAAAAGTATTGATATTTCTGTCAGAGGAGTAAAACAAATGACTTTAATTATTGCCAAAACCACCGTCAGCAACAGTGGAATTCATGCCGATTGGCTAGATCCGGAACTAATAAGATAATTTTCAATTATTAGTTATTAGTTTTTAGTTTTTATTCAATTTTTAGTTTTTAATTTTTAAACGTTTTAAAATTAAGAATTAAGAACTGAATAAAAACTAGAAATTAAAAATTAAGAACTTGATCGTATGAAATTTAAATTAAGCCTAAAAGAAAGCGTAATCTATTTCTTATTACTACTATTGGTTTTATTTAACGTCTATTTATATCGGGCCGAATTTAAGGCTCAGATCGATCCTAATGATAATATTTTTCACGCGGCACTCGTGGCTGATGCGCATTCAATCTGGGAGAATGTTTTTAAGGAAAAATTATCGCCGTTTTATCTCATCGACAGCTGGAATAACAGCTGGGCCGAGGGTTTTTCCCTGTCGACTTTTTATGCTCACTTACCACAGGCAGTGATTTCTTTATTTAGCTTCATATTGCCTTTATCGGCTTATAAAATCTTCGTAATCCTCCGTACTCTAACGTTAATTTTATTGCCGGTAAGTTTTTTTCTGGCAGGCACAGTTCTGCGCCTGCCTTCGGCGGCTTGTTTAATCTTTGCTTTTTTTTCCCAGGCGATATTTACCGACGGACTGTATGGAATTGATGCGTCGAGCTTTATTTGGCGTGGTTGGGGACTGTCGGCGCAACTATTTGCCTTATTCTTTGCGCCGCTGGCTTTCGCTTACACAGTTGATTACCTGGAAAATAAACGTAATCTAGGCAAAGCAGTGTTATTTAATTTTATTGTCGGTCAGTGTCATTTCGGATTATTATTCATATTACTATTGGGCTATCCTTTTTATTGGTTATTTTCGGGGCCCAGGCGATTGGTTCAAAATAGAAATCTTCGCGCTTTGTTTAATAATTATCTTAGTATCTTTCCTTCTCTTAAACGAACATTAATATTAATATCGTTAATTTTTATTTCACTTTCATATTTTATTCTTCCTTTTTTCTGGTTGGGGAAATACCGTAATTTTTCTTACTGGGATCCGATATGGAAGTTCAATTCTTGGGGGATCAAACAAATATTGATTTGGTTGACCAACGGCAACTTATTTGATTTTAACCGGTTACCGGTTATTACCGGGCTGCTTTTTGCCGGTTTAACGGTCGGATTCCTCTCTAAACATAAAGTGATTAACTTCCTGACAGCTTTATTTGGGATGTACTTGGTGCTCTTTTTTGGTAGGGCGACATTTGGCCCGATTATCGACATTATTCCGGGGTTTTCCGAATACCACCTGCACCGGTTGATTATCGGGGTGCAGTTTACCGGTATATTTATCTCCGGCTGGGCGTTATATTTGATTCTTAAGGATTTATGGAAATGGCAGGGGATAGTTGTCGAAAAACTAATAAAAAAAGACCAGCGATCAACATATTCATTGGTGATTTTAATAATTGGTTTAATTGGAAGTTTATTTGTATTTTTTCAAATGGAAAAGCCCGTAATAAAGTATGCAAAAGACAATCGGCTGATGATAGAAAGTTCAAATCTAAAATATGAAAAAGACATCATCTCTTATCGTAAAATCGTTTCCACGCTAAGAAAACTGCCACAAGCGCGGGTTTATGCCGGTCGGGTAGGCAATTGGGGAAAAGAATTCAAAATCGGCGATACACAGGTGTATATGGCCTTGTCGGGTGACGGCTTTCCGATGATCGGATTTTTGCCGCAGAGCTGGTCACCCAACTCGGACACAGAACAATTTTTTGATGAAAACAATCTTGATTACTACCAACTTTATCAGGTAAGGTACCTGGTTTTGCCGAAAGACAAAGAAGCGCCAAAATTTGCATCCCTGATTGAGAATCAGGGTCCTTATTCTTTATATCAGGTAACGACAGAGGGCTGGTTTAGTTTCGGACGGACCGACATGGTAATCTCTGGTGATAAAACCGATCTATTAAATATAACGCGGCTTTGGTTTGGCAGTCAGGCCTATAAAGACAAGAATTATCCCCAAATATTATTGAAAAAAGGAGCGTCAATACAAGGGATTACCTCGATACAAATGAGCGACCTGAATCATTTTTATTTTAATAATCAACGGGAGAGTGTTTGGCAAAAAAGTCCTTTTGTTGGAAAAATTACAGCAAAACTGCCAGAATATAAAAAAATATCTGAAAACATTCTGGCAAACGGTTATCAGACAAAAATTACTCTATTTGACAGTTGCCCGGACTGTATAATGATTTTAAAGCAAAGTTACTTTCCCGGCTGGCAGGTTATTGTAAACGGAAAAAAAACAAAAACATTTCCGGTTTTTCCTTTTTTTATAGGCATTTCCATAAAAGACAAGGGAGTTTACGAAATAACCGCAGTATATAAACCGTCATCAATAAAAATACTTTTAATAATCTTAACGTTAATTATTGCCGGGATTTTAATCAAAAAAAGAAAAATATGGAAATTGTCCGATTAGTTAACTTGGTTTTTGTATTTGTTTTAGGTACCGCAATCGGTTCATTTTTAAATGTGTTGATTGATCGTCTGTCTAATGGGGAAAAAATAACCGGACGTTCGAAATGTGATCATTGTCGTAAACAACTGGCGTGGTATGATCTAATTCCGATTGTATCGTTTATTACTCTTGGTGGTAAATGCCGATACTGTCATAAAAAACTATCCGTCTATTATCCGTTTGTTGAATTATTAACCGGAGTTTTCTTTATTCTGATCACACAATCGCTGGGTATTTCCAGTATTCCGTTATTGTTTATCTACTTTGGGATTATTAGTTGTCTAATCGTTATTTTTTTTGCTGATTTTAAATATCAGATTATTCCAGATTCTATTCAATTGGCGTTATTCGTTATCATATTATTTTTTCATCTTTTTTTTGAGTTTGCTGTCCGTCCTTTGGGCAGCGAGACCGAGATCACTGATTTTATTTTGGCCGGAGTCGGGACGATGCTCCCGATTCTGTTTTTATGGTGGGTTACCAAAGGGCGGGGAATGGGGTTTGGCGACGTAAAGCTAGCCTTTAACATCGGTTTTTTACTGGGATTTAGAATGGGATTAATCGCTTTATATATATCATTTATTTTTGGCGCAATTGTTGGTATGCTGTTAATAGTTATCAAAAAAAAGCACCTGACCAGCAAGATCGCTTTTGGTCCGTTTTTGGTGATTGGAATAATAATAATGGTTTTCTTTCAGAGAGAAATATGGAGTTGGGTTAGTCATCTTTACGGTTATTAAATATGATTGGAAAAGTAAATGTAAAAAAAAGATCTATCTACTCAATTTTTCTGAGCTTCATGCTAGTGGTTTTAATTGTCTTGACTGCTTATGGATTGACGAACTATTACTTTGAGGTTCAAATTATGCGTCTTTCCGAACAGAAGGTTCTATCGGAATTAGATTTATACCACGAAGGCGTTTTAAAGAACGCTCAAGAAAAAATAAAAAACAAGATTAATATTATTGAAGTTAATAGTCGATCGTCCTATCTTTATCGAGCATTGAATGCCAATGTGAATGAGGCAAACAACATTCTTGAAGATGTGGTTAAGTGGAAGGACAGCTTTGATATGCTGATCGTCCTGGATGTAAAAGGCAATTTATTGACAATTGCGGGTTTATCTGCAGCCTCCAAGTCTAAAATTATCCACGGTAACTATGCAACACGGGATTACTTTATCAATACGATAAAAACAAAAAAAACCTACATTAGTAAATTATTATACGCCTACGGTAATTATTGGTCGATTACGGTAAGCGCTCCAATCTTTGATCAATCCGGCAATATCAAATATATTCTTGTCGGATCAGATAAACTGGAAAATATCTTTAAAAATTTTAATTTCAACAGCCGTTTTTCCAATCTTTATTCAGTATTGGTTAACCAGGACGGTGATCTGATCGCCCAAAACCAGCAACCGGTTAAAGAAAAAATCAATCTAAGCGAAAAAGATCAGTTTATTAAAAATTTAATCAAAAACGGCAAAGACAAGTTTTCTATCATAAAAAATTATAAAAAAGAGAAAGTTTTCGTCAGGGGGAGCGTTCTTAATTTAGGGAATAATAATAAATTTTATATTTTTAGCTATTTGCCGTATGGCTCATCACAACAGACGTTGGAATCGATAATAATTAATATTCGATATATTTATCTATTCATTTTCATCTTTGCGACCGTGGTATTTGTCTTTACTTGGCTATTGGCAATGATTATTATCAAAGAGCTTATCAACAACAAAAAATGAAAAAAATCATTACCGGTTCGGTTTTGATAATTTTTTTCATTATTCTTTCAGCGGCGGCTTTTGCCGTTAACAAAGAAGAACGGATTATTGTCGTTGATAAAAATCTTAATATTAAGCAAATAATTAACTATTCAAAAAAAGACGTACAGCCAAAAGTATTTCTTGAGAAAGAGTCAGGAATAGAGTTGCCCTATACCGAGTCAATTGAACATCATTATTTATCAATAAAATCCGGCTTGAATTTTGACAAAACCGGGATAATCTACGACCGGGATAAAGAGACAATTTCCAACCTTTTTTCGCGGTTGATTTACATTTTTTTTAAAAGTCTTACCGGAGGTAAATAAATAATGATTTATATCGGTGTTGTCGGGCAGATCGCTTGCGGCAAAGGAGTGTTGGTTGACGCCTTAAAAGAACATGGTTTTGTTTCATTTTCACTCTCTTCGATTCTGCACGATGAGTTGGAAAAACAGGGAATAAACCAGTTCACCCGGAAAACACTTCAGGATATGGGTGATGAGCTGCGAAAAAAATACGGACGGGATATTCTCGCTCGCAGAGCGATAGAGAAAACTCAAAACTCCCCACTTCGTCCCGCTGAGCGGGACTCCGCGGGGCAGGCAAAACTCAAAATCAAAGGAGTTGTTATTGAGGGGATAAGGAATACAGCTGAGGTAGAATACTTGAAAAAAATGCCGAATTTCTTTTTGATTGGAGTAAAGGCTAAGCGGGAACTGCGTTTTGAACGGTTATTGAAGAGAGGAAAACACTGGGATCCGAAAACCTGGGAACAGTTTGTCGTCGTTGACCGGCGTGACCTGGGGATCGGCCAGGACAAAAACGGCCAGCAGGTAAAAAGATGCCTGCGTTACTGTGACTATGTTCTCACCAATAATAAAGACTTGCAGGATTTTCAGAGAAAAGTAAAACAATTGCTTCATAAAATATTAAAACATAACGGGGATAGAGAGTAGGTTGACTTATTGATATAATGTGAAAAATGAAAACAGAGGTTCCGTTTTATCCAAATACAGAAGACAACACGCATTGTCTACAGGCGTGTTTAAAAATGGTCTTAAAATACTTTATCCAAGAAAAAGAATATTCGTATGAAGATCTTGATAGGGTTACGGCAAAAGTTCCTGGATTATGGACCTAGCCATCAGCCGGATTGCTATGGATGCAAGAGCAGGGTTTTGGTTCTATGAAATAGATTGTGAAACAAAATCGATGTTTTGATTATTTTAATCTCCTAAAGTCTTCATAAAAGTTGTGGTACAGGTTTTTAACTCATCTATAGGATAAAAAAGAAAGGAC
>Ga0172370_10003526_pt1 | contig 21571 bp, 20 predicted proteins | sample LakKiv5m_FD_114538 | JGI IMG/M metagenome (GOLD analysis project Ga0172370, IMG submission 114538) | Freshwater microbial communities from Kabuno Bay, South-Kivu, Congo - kab_022012_11.5m | ecosystem: Environmental > Aquatic > Freshwater > Lake | place: Democratic Republic of the Congo...
GCTGCCTCCGGGGCGGGGCCCGCGCGCAGGCCTCGCGTGCGGGTTGTGACGGGGTCGGATGGACCGTAGAATCCGTCCCCCGCCTTGTCAATCACGAGGCGTGCGCCGGACTTGGAGGAGTTCATGACACAGCACGCGAACCCGGTCGTCATAGAGCGCCACGGATCACACGTCGCGCTCGTTCGGCTCAACGTCCCATCGCGCCTCAACGCCATGGACGAGCCGATGGCGATCGCGTTCTCGGACGCGATCCGCGAGATCGGACGCGACTCAGGCATCAAGTGTGTCGTGATCACCGGGGAGGGCCGCGCCTTCTCGGCCGGTGGCGCGCTCGAGATGATCGATCGCTTCATCGAGGTGGGACCGTCCGCCATGCGCGAGCGCATCCGCGCTTTCTACGGCCGTTTCCTCGCTGTTCGCGAGCTCGCGGTGCCGACGATCGCGGCGGTGAGCGGAGTCGCCGTCGGCGCCGGCGCGTGTCTGGCTGCCGCATGCGACATGCGCCTCGTCGCGGAGAACGCGCGCTTCAGCTTCGGCTTCGTCAAGCTCGGCATCGGGTTGGGCATGGGGTCGTCGTACTTCCTGCAGCGGCTCGTCGGCTCTGCGCGCGCGGCGGAGTTCATCTACACGGGCCGCATGGTGACGGCCGACGAGGCCCGAGAGATCGGGCTGGCGAACCGCATCGTGCCGACCGGCGCGCTCGTCGAGGCCGCGCTCGCGCTCGCGACGGAGATCGCGTCGCACGGCGGACCCACGTTGCGACTGCTGAAGAGCGCGCTGCGACAAGGCGAGAACGACTCGCTCGACGCCTGTCTCGAGCGGGAGGCGGCGCTGCAGTCGCTCTCCTTCGAGCTGGAGGACACGATCGAAGGCGTCGCGGCAGCGCGCGAGAAGCGCGAACCGCATTTCAAGGACCGATGAAGACGGAGCGGGCGTGCGCGAGTGCACCGGGTGCTCGCGACCTCTGGAGCAAGAAGAGCATGCAAGCGATGACGAGGACCACTTTCTCACGCCGCATCGCGGCCTGCTGCGCGCTCGTGACGGCGCTCGTGCTCTTGGTCGGCGGGTGCTCCCCGACCGTGGGTGACAGCTGCGCGAAGAACACCGACTGCGGGCGCGGCCTCGTGTGCGACCTCTCGATGCCGAGCGGCTACTGCACCCTCACACCGTGCCAGCCCAACGGATGCCCGGACGAGAGCGTGTGCGTGGACTTCGGCAACCGCCAGACCTGGTGCATGCGTTGGTGCGACGATGACGGGCACTGCCGCGACGGCTACAAGTGCATCCACGACAAGGGCCCAACACCGTTCTGCGGCGTACCGTGAACACGCATCCCGGTGCGCTCGGCATCGGCGTCCTTGCATGCTTCGTAATGGCCACGTGCGGCCCGTCGCGCGTGACGGACGAGGATCTGCGGCCCCCGAGCGAGGAGCAGCCGAGGCCATCACGAAAGCCGGCGAGCCCACCGGAGACGCCGATCGAGCGGGTCGAGCCACGATCGTCGGGCGGCGGTGCTCCGGCGGGTGCGCCGCTCGCGTACGAGATCCAGCGGGCCGATCTCGAGCGCGTGCTGCGTCGTGGTCCAGGGGCGTTCCTCGGTCAGGTGCAGATCGAGCCGGCCTTCGATGCGAACCGTCGCTTCGCCGGGTTCCGGATCAAGACGCTGATGCTCGGCAACAAGGAGATACCGACGGACCTCGTGCGCATTGGCGACGTCGTGATGCGAATCAACGGCCGGCGGCTCGCGCGACCGGAGGACCTCTTCGACATCTGGCAGGCGCTGTACAAGGCCGATGAGCTGCGCCTCGAGGGGCGCCGTGGTGCCGATCCCTTCAACGTGCGCTACCAGATCAGTCCGCCCGCGAAGCCGCCGGAGCCGCCCAAGTAGCCTCGCTCAGCTCAGCCGGAGGACCTCCGCGCGCCGCCCCGACCGCGTGTCGTGCGAGAGGTGCACGGCCCAGTCACCCGAGGGGAGCCAGCCCGCTGCTCTGTCGGGCCACTCGACCAGGACCACGGCCTCTCGCGCCAGCAGCACGTCGCCGAGGCCCGTCGACTCCACGTCCGCGGCGCCTCTGAGGCGATAGAGATCGGCGTGCACGAGCGTGAGACGCCCGCCCTCGAGCGTGTTCACGAGCGCGAACGTGGGGCTCGTGATGTCGGCGGGATCGTAACCGAGCGCACGCGCGAGGCCGCGCACGAACGTCGTCTTGCCCGCGCCGAGCGGCCCGTCGAGCAGGACGAGATCGCCGGGCCGAAGTGCGTCGGCGAGGGCCGCGCCGAGCGCCTCGGTCGCGTCTGCGTCGGGCAGCGTGTGATGGGTCGAGATCATGAAACGCGAAGGCTCGACTAGAGGAAGCGGACTTCGATGATCTCGTAGCGACGCGCGCCGCCGGGTGTGCGGACCTCGACCTCGTCGCCTTCGTGTTTGCCGACGAGCGCGCGGGAGATGGGGCTCGAGATCGAGAGCCAATTGCGCCCCGTGTCGGCCTCGATGTCGCCGACGATCTTGTAGGTGACCTCTTCGTTCCGCTCGAGATCGTGCAGTGTAACGGTCGCGCCGAATACAACCCGATCGCCCGACAGGGTGCGAGGATCGATGACGTTTGCGCGTCCGAGCTTGTCTTCGAGGTCGCCGATCATGCCTTCTATGAAGCTCTGGCGCTCCTTCGCAGCCTTGTACTCCGCGTTCTCCGAGAGATCACCGTGCGCGCGCGCGGTCTCGATGTCCGCGACGTTCTTCGGACGCTCGATCTCACGATAGCGTTTGAGCTCCGCGCGGAGCTTGTCGATGCCTTCGGGAGTGACGGGGAAGGGCGCGCTCATGATGGGTGCGATGGTAGGTGTCGCGTCGGCGCGGGTCAAGCGAACACGCCGGTGTCACTTGTGCCGAACCAGCCCGGTGCTGTCGAGGAGGTAGCCGGGCGGGAGCTTCTCGGCGATGTCTGCGAGCCACTCTCCGAGCGGGATGGCATGCTCGCACGCGAGCTCCGTCGCCAGCAGGCGCACGCGCTGCGTCTCATCTGGATCGAGGATCCGATGCGCGAAGTGCTGGGCGACTTCGGCCGCCGGATACGCAGCGAGGCCGTCGAGCGCGTAGAAACGGATCTCCACCGCGCGCGACGCGAGCATCTCTACGAGAGCACTACACACGCGCTCGTGCCGAAAGTCGCGCAGGTTGGACACGATCTCGCGCAGGCGCTCCTGGTCCTGGTGGAACCCCGGATCGAGGCCGTGGATAGCCTCGAGCAGCGCGTCGACCGCTTCTTCGTCGCCGGCGATCTCGCGCAGCCCCTGCAACGGAAAGTAGACCGCGTTCTCCTTCTTGATGAACTCGCGCAGCACGGGGATCGCTGCTTCGCCGAACTCGGGGAGCTTCCCGAGGGCGTAGCGCTTCTCCTCCTCGTCCGTCGTCGGACCGTCTACGCGATACGTGAAGCGCCCCATCAGCGCGCGCAGCGCGGCCTCGGAGCCAATCTTGACGAGCTCGTCGATCGCCCCGTAGCGCTCCACCGACTGGTGGTACGGGTTCATGAGCGTCTTCCTGGCTGACGCGACGGCCTTCTCGTCCGAGTTCTTGCCGCTGAGGAAGTCGAAAAGACCCATGGTCGCCTGGTGGAGCGAAGGCCCCTCGGGCGCCGGGGTGTAGCAGGGCGGGGCAGTCCGGGCAAGCCTGTTGTCGCGAGTGCGAGTCTGCCTTGCCTCACGAGCGGGACGCCCCGTAGCATCGCGTGCAAGCCCTGCCGGGCCTGGCGAGCCGAGATGAGCCGAACCTTCGCGAGGGCGCTGCTGCTGTGGTCGACGCTCCTGCTCGTGGCAGAACTGCCCGCGGGCTGCGGGACCCCCTGCGACCGCATCGCAGAGGATCGCAAGGTTTTCCTGTCCCGCAAGCCGCAGGGCATCGGACCGCACCTCGCGATCGTCATCCCGCATCCACTCTTCGAGCGCATCGTGCGCGAGCGGCTCAAGGACGCGCCCGTCGTGCGCGTGTCGCCGCGATCGCTCGGGCCGCTGGCGCAGGCGCTGGGAGCCGGGCTCGTGCTGCGCGCAACCGGTGCGCACCTGGCCGGTGCTCGCCAGGGCCTAGTGGGCGTCGCAATCGACGTGGACGTGTCGGTGGAGGGCGACCCGGCGACCGCCCTGACGCTATCGTTCGACGCCGAGGTGCGACCTGAGCTGGATCTGCGCGCCGGGGCGATCGCGGTCGTCGTGCGGGCAGATGCGCTGCGCGATCTTCGCCCTCGTCTCTCGCCCGGCGCCGCAGATCGTCTCGGCCAGCAGCTCGCGTCGAGGCTGCCGCCTGCCGCGCGGATGCTGCTGCCACCCGGGGAGTCGGGGCGTGTGGCCTCCCGCGTCGTCGAAGAGCTCGTGCATTCGGCCTATCCGCTGTTGCGCGACAACGTGCTGTCACGGCTCGGGGACGCGGTGCGCGTGCGCGTGCGGCTGCACGGCCTTCCGCTCGCTGCGCTCACGACACGATCCATCGCCGCCCCGCGCCCGGCGCTCGTCGTCGAGGCCACGAGCGCGCTTCCCATCGATCACGCGCTCTCGTCGCCGCCGCTCGTGCCGTCGCCCGATGAGCTGGGCCTCTCGATCGCCGGTGCAGCCGTCGCGGAGGTCGGCAACTTCGCGATGGCTCACGGCAGCATCCCCGCGCGGTACGACGAGCAGGGTAACGCGCGCGCGGACGGACCGATCGAGGCTGGACTCGCGTGGACCTCGGGGCCGCGACCCTTCAAGGTGATCGCGTGGCGCTCCGCGGGGACCTGCGTGCGCGTGCGTGCAGGTGCGACGCCAAAGCTCGCGGTGGTGAGCGATGTGCTGCGGCTTCAGGTGACCGACGGCACTGTCGAGGAGGTGCAGGGGCCAGCGTGGATCGAGGCCGCCTTTCCGTTCTGGTCGATTGGGGCGAAGGCGATCGCGATGACCCACCACGTCGCGGCCGGCGCCGATGTCGAGATCGCAGGTCGCAAGCTGCGTCTCGCCCTCTCGGATGCGCGCTTCGCTGGGGACGATCTGACGCTGCGCGTGAAGCTGGACGCTCCGCAGCAGCCTATGCCGCGCCGCCGTCCTTGAGCGCACGCGAGGCATCGATCGCGGCCCGGATGGCGGGCGCGACGCGGCCGATCTTCGTGACGGGCACACTGCACAGCGCGACGCGCAAGCCTTGCGGGAACGCGACGGCGAAGACGTTGAGTCGCTTGAGGGCCTCGTTGACGTCGTGTGATCCGGCGCACGGCACGGCACAGAAGAAGCCCGATCGATACGGCAGCACGGGGACGTTCGAGTCGCGCGCACTCTCTAGGAAGGCGTCGGCGCGACGTTGCAGGATCGCGACGAGCGCGCGCCTTTCGGCCTCCACCGCGGCGCGCAGCTCCAGGTCATTCCAGATCGTCGACGCGAGCAGCATGCCTCCGCGGTTCACGTTCGACCACGTCGATCGGCACGCGTAGACCATCGTGTCCACGAACTCGTCGATGACGTCGCGCGAGGACGACAGCGCGATGAGGGCGCCGACGCGCACGCCATAGCGCGTGAGCGACTTGGACACGGAGGTGGACACGAGCACGAGCAGGTTGCTAGGAAGATCTGTGAACAAACGCAGGAAGTTGCGGCCGTCTTCGCCGCGCACGTCGAAGTCCAGGTACGCCGAGTCGACGAGCACCACGACGGGCTTGCCGGTCTCCGTCGCGAGCGTCCTGACGAGCGTGACGACGCGGACCCACTCGTCGTCCGACATCGCGTACCCCGTCGGATTGTGCGCGGGATCGTTGAGCACCAGCAGGAGCCGGTCCTGCGTCTCGAGCAGGCGGGAGGCCTTCGCGGCGAGGTCGTCGAGGTCCGCGCTGCCCGCGTCGTTGAACTGCCGATAGGTCTCGAGGCGCCGCAGGTGCTCGCGTGCCAGGCCCGCGTAGGGCGTCCAGAACCAATCGGACACGAGCACCGCATCACCGTGCGAGAGGTACTCCCAGAACGCAAGCGTCAAGCCGCCGGTGCCGCCTGGGGTCGCTACCGCCTCGACGTGCAAGTCGGGTGCACGACGACCGCGAAAGAGGGAGTCGATCGCGGCCTCGAGGTAGACGGCCTCGCCCCGAAAGGGCGCGTACGCCGCATGCTCCATCGCCCCGAGACGACGCGACGCCAGCTCCACCGAAGGCAGCATGGCGAGCTTCTCGTCATCGTCCAGCATCGAGCCGACGGCGGCGTTCACCACGGCGTCGCGTCCCAGGCGCTGCGCCGCCTGGCGTGCCTGCACGTTAGTCGCGAAGATCGCGTCGGTCGCGCGCTTGCCCACAGCGTGCGGCGCGATCAGGGTCACGGACTGCGTCATGGGAACTCCCGGGGCGATCAGACATCTATCTCCGGCCAGGCGGCCTGTACCTGCTTGCGCAGGCCACGCACCTTCGCGAACGTCCAGCCGCCGAGCAGGCCGCGTATGAGCGCGACGAGACGCACGCGGGCGCTCGCGGGCGCCACGCGACCCAGGCGCGCGATCTCGACGAGGCGACGCGGATCGTCACCGACGAAGGGATGGAAGAACGCGTCGCATCCCTCCGGAGAGCAGCGTGGCAGCACCTCGCCCAGGTGCGAGCGCGCGTCTTCTGGGGCGCTCTGGAGCCACAGCGCGAAGGCCTCGCCGCCGTCGTTGGGATCCAATGCGAGGTCACGCAGGAAGGCCGGATCCTCGATCGTGCAGGCCGACCGGAGCGACGCCGTGTGCAGCACGCGGAGCGCTGCGGTGCGCAGCGGACCCGTCAACGCTCCGCGGCGAAGGTCGGCGCACAAGGGCGCTACGACCACCGGAGAGAAGAACTCGAAGCGCAGCAACTCGAGCGCGCGCTGGCGCTGGGCCGGTGTGCCCATGCGAGCGCGCCACAGGAGGCAGACGAGGATCTCACCGCGCCACTCCGGCGCGCGTGCCACGACGGTGCGCAGCCAGTCACCTGCGCGCGCATCGGCCCCGAGCTTGTCCGCGCTCAGCGCCTTGCTGTGCGCGACTTCGCGATCGAAGGCCACCATCACATCGGTCGCGGAGCGAAAGACGTGTCGCCGATAGATCCGCACGAGGCGCGCGCGGGGCTTCGGTTGCAGCAACAATCGCTTCTCTTCCACGCGCTCTCCAGCTCGTTGACTGTGTCGCCGCCGTGCGGCCACGCCGACGCCGGCGTGTCGCCGAAGTGCCGGAGCGCTTCGTGCGCCGCCGGAACCTAAGGCCGACCGGGCTCCCGTTTCAAGCGCCCCGCCGCGACATTTTTGCGCGATCGCAGAAGCCCCCGATCCTCTTCGATCTTCGGAGCAGAATTATGTTCACCGGGCAGCTGCACGCGCAGAAGCTGATCCAGATCGCCTACGACAGCGCCGAGACCGCTATCCTGCGTCGCACCTGACAGGAGTCACTCCGAGGAGGCCCACATGGACATCACGAAGCTGCGAGTCAACGGCGCGCGCCTGCGATCGACCCTCGAAGAGATGGCGACGATCGGCGCGACACACGCGGGGGGCGTGACGCGCCTGACGCTGAGCGACGAGGACAAGCGCGCGCGCGACCTCTTCGTGAGCTGGCTCGAGGAGCTGGGTCTCGATGTGGTGGTCGATCAGATGGGAAACATATTCGGCAAGCTGGAGGGCAGCGAGCCGGGACTGACGCCCGTGTTGTCGGGCTCGCACGTGGACTCGCAGCCGAAGGGCGGTCGCTTCGATGGCATCTACGGCGTCATGGGCATGCTGGAAGTGCTCAGGACGATGCGCGACAACGGCGTGAAGCCGCGGCGCCCCGTGTGGATCGTGGACTGGACGAACGAGGAGGGTTCGCGTTTCGCGCCGGCGATGGTCGCGTCGGGTGTGTGGGCGGGCGCGCTGGCGCTCGAGTGGGCGTACGCTCGCACCGACAAGCACGGCTTCACGCAGGGCGATGAGCTCGCTCGCATCGGCTACAAGGGGACGGTGCCCGCGACGAAGGTGCCGCTGCACTGCTACTGGGAGCTGCACATCGAGCAGGGACCGATGCTCGAGCGGAATCAGCGCACCATCGGCGCGCCCAAGGGTATCCTGTGCCTGCACTGGTACGACGTCTACGTCGAGGGCGAGGCGAACCAGGTGGGTCCGACGCCGATGGAGGGACGCAAGGACGCGCTGTGTGCGGCGTCGGAGATGGTGCTCGCGGTCAACACGCTTCCCGCGCGCATGGGTGGCAACATGGTCGCGACGGTGGGGCAGCTCGACGTCGGACCGAACTCGCGCAACATCGTGCCGGACCGCGTTCACTTCACCGTTGACATCCGCTCGTGGGACGACGATCTCGCGCTCGCGGCCTGGGGAAGGCTCGAAGAGGACTTCGCCGAGATCTCGGAGCGCTGGGGCACGCCGACGCGCACCGGCGTGACGTGGCGCGTCAACCACTCGCCGTTCGACACGAAGCGCGTCGATCAGGTCATGCGCACGGCAGAGACGCTCGGCTACCCTGCCATGCGATGGGTGTCGGGAGCGGGGCATGACGCGAGCTACATGAACCAGATAACGGCCACAGCGATGATCTTCGTCCCGTCCGTCAACGGCCGCTCTCATGTCGAGTGCGAGCTCACGAGCTGGGAGGACTGCGAAGCGGGCGCGAACGTGCTGCTCCACTGCGTCCTGGAGTCCGCGTTCGAGTAGGTCCGCGCGCGCTATCGCTTGTCAGCGATCGTCGCCGGCTCCTCCCTCACGAACGCCGCCTTGAACTCCTCCAGCGTCATCTTCGAGACCACCGAGCCGTCGCGGAGGTGGACCTCCTGCGTGCCGTTGGGCCCCGTCGCGATGCCGTCGATCCGCATGCGACGGCGCTGCTTCTCGGCACCCTTGCGCAGCGCGACGTTCAGGGTGACGTTGACCTCCCGACCATGCGTGGCGGCCTCTACGATACGCCCCACGTCGTCCGTCGTCGCTTGCGCCGGCGACTTCTGCTCGGCGTTGTTCGCCGGTGGCTCCTTGCCACACCCGATCGCGAACCACAGTCCACCCATGATCGATAGGATAAGCCAGTATCTTCCTGACATGGCACCCCCTGCGGAACGACTGGGAGGCGACGCCCGCGGGGGCGACACCCCGTTCGACTTCGATTCCCGTTGCCCAGCGCTGGGACGGATTCCCGGGCGCTTCGACACATGACGATGGAAGGCTACACCCTCCGCATCGACGGTAACAAGCACGAGTTAGTCTTCCCATTCCAAGAGGTTATGCGGCGGCGAGGTGATCTGGATCAGGGTCTCATCGTTGTGGATGTGGGCCTCGCGCCAGACCTGCCGGGTCAACTGCCCGAGGCCACGGTGAGGGAGGCCGCGGTGACTAGGCCGGACAGGCGGTCGGTCAGGGGGTCCGTGCGGGCGGGGTGGGATCGAGCCCCTCGTGCGTCGGTGTGTCGAAGGGATCGCCCTGGGGTGGTGGCGGTGGCGGTGGCGGGACTGGCTCGATCGGATTGCCCTCGGGCGGGCGGCCCGCTGCGGAGAGGTAGGAGCCGAGCGTGGCGCCCACGAAGCCCATCACGACCGACGAGACCGGCCCGTGCGCCTGGCCGAGCGCTTCGAGGCCGATCCGCTCCAGCGTGATGGCGAAGGTCACGGACGTGTCGGTGGCGCCGGGCAGCTTCGCCGCCCCTTGCAGGGCGCCGTCGAGCGTGCCGCGGAGGTGGATGGGCGCCATCGGCAGGCTCGCCTTCGCGAGCTCGATGAGGCCGGTGACGTCGAGGCCGTACGCGAATATCGCGTCGCCGTCGAGCAGCTTCCCAACCGCGGAGCCGTCGAGGCTGTCCGAGCCGGAGCGCTCCATCGCAGAGGCCAGCGCCGCGGCGTTTGGGCCGAGCAGGAACGCACCGTCCGTCCGAACGAGCGCTACCCCGAGCGGGCCGCTGCCCCACTCGAGGCCCTTGCTGCCCTTGACGGCGATCTCGCGCGCCTTCAAGGACGACGCCAGGAACCCGCCCAAGTTCGCCAGCTTGCCAGCGAACGCCTCCGCCTTGCCGTTGTCGCGTGTGCCCACTACGCCGAGCCAGCCCGGCGTGCCGCCCGACGCGAGCGCCCCCAGCGTCGACGTGTCGGCGCCGAAGCAGACGTGGCCGGACAGGGCGCCAGCGATGTCGTCCCAACTCATGCCCGAGAGCATCGCGAAGCCCATCTTTGCGCCGGCGATCTTGTCGCGATCGCCCTTGCTGACCGACGGGGGCGCGAGATCCAGCACGCCGTCGAAGAGGTCCACGAGGTTGACGCTGAAGCGGCCGACCGTCCAGCCGCGCTTCGGGAAAAGGAGGGCGCATCGGGGCGAGGACGCATCGGGCTTGAGCAGCTTTTTGAGCGCCGCGTGACCGTTGTCGGTCGTGAGCACACGCAGGCGCTGCGTCTCGGTGCCGCCGCTGTAGGCAGCGCCCTTCAGCAGCGTGGCGACGAAGTCCAGGATCTCGATGTCCTTCTTACGTGCGCCTGCGGCGCGCGCGGCCTCGGAGATGCCAGCCATGCCGCCCCATGCCCACAGGTGCGCGCCCTTCGGGGACCCCGACATGCCGTCGCGGAAGGCACCGTCACGCGCGAGGTTTTTGCCCTCGGCGCGCAGGTAGGCCGCGAAGCCCGCCTTGACCTCGTCCACCTCCCCCGCATTGCGGAGCAGGGCGATGGCCGTGAACTCGCCTCGCTGGCCGATGAGGGCCTTCTTGCCGCCGGCGTTTGCGACCTCGATGCCCGAGGTCGGGGCCTCGACCGACACCTCCAGGCCGATCTTCTTGAGCCAGGTCAGTAACTTCGCGCGATCTGTCACCTTCACGACCAGGATCGGGCGCGGGTCGGAGCGCCCGGCGGAACCCGCGCCGACGCGTCCATCGATGCCCATCGCGAAGCCGGCCGTGGGATCGAGACCGATCGTGGCCCAATCCTCGGGCTTGGCGGGATCGAAGCCGAGCTTCTCGCGCCGCCACGTGGGGTCCAGGAACGGCCCGACCGTGGGCTTGAGGGAGGCCGGGATCTCCTTGTCGACGAGGGCCGCGACGTCGCGCAACAGCTCATGCGGGTGCTCCAAGCCTACGACGCCGGCGGTGTGATCGGCGTCGAAGGCGCCCGCGGTCGAGGGCCCGGAGACCCAAGGTCGCGCGAGGTAGAGCCAAGTGCCAAGGGCGGCCGCGCCACATCCGATGACGATCACGGCGGCGACGCCGAGGACGGTGTTCTTGCGTGACATGGGACCTCCTGGTGGGGCCAGGTTGATTCGTCCGCTCTAGCACGAGATCGCGTTGCTGTCTCCAGGGCAGGCTGACCTGGATCGGGTCATTCGAACGCGCACACCGCGCAGATCGCCAACGCGCCCCGAACGTCCTATCATCGGGTCCTTGCGACCCGAGGGACCCGCCATGTCGAAGAACAGTGCGCCCGTATTCCACTACATGAGTACAATCGCCGCCGCATGCCTCTGCGTTGCCTGCGGCAAGTCCGAGGCCCCTGCCGCCGCCGACAAGACGAAGCCCGCCGAGGCGACCCGGCCGAGCGACAGGAAGGCAGACGAAAAGCAGGCCGTCGAGGCGAAGGCTCCCCCGGCTCCCGCGGCACCGGCGCCACCTGCGCATGCGGCGGCCGAGGTCGCAGACAAGGCGCAGGCAGCGCCCGCGGAGGAGCCGAACGCGCGGCCCGAGGCGAAGGAGGAGTCCGAGGCGGGCTGGGATCCGAACGGCGTGTGGGCCGCCGCGGACGAGCCGGCCGGGTCGGCGCGGGCCCCGAGGGACGGAGAGGCGCCCGCGGTGGCCACACCGGCACCGGACGGCTCGGGTCGCGCGGCGGTGCTCGGAGGCGGCGGAACGGGGGGGGCATTGGCACCCGGTGCCGCGCCTGCACCGGTCGCACGTGCGCAGGCCGCCGAAATGGGCGGCGTGCCGTCGCAGCCGAGCAGCGAGCACGCGAAGGGCAAGATGGGCTTTGCAGAAAAGTCCGAGCGGGCTGCCAAGGCGGATGATACCGATGCCAGGCGCGAGAAGGTGCGAGATGACCTCGCGAAGAAGTCGACCACGGGCGGATTCGACCGGCCGGGGCCCGGGACCGGGCCCAAACAGTTCGGCGAGATGGAGGGAGCGGAGGGCGACCTGGTGCGCGAGAAGAAGAGCAGCGGCCACGGTCCGCGCTACGAGCCGAAGATCGCGCGCCCCTACACGCCTCAACCTTTCCCGCGTCCCACCATCGTGAAGCGGAAGCCGAAGGCCCCCCCAAAGAGCGACCGCATCGTGCGCCCGCTGCCGCCGAAGTCGCACGTCTATCCCCGCAACGCGCGCTACACGCCCAACTACCTTCCCGGTCGCGGCTATCTCGACGGCCTCGCGAGCCACCTCGCGCGCCCCGTGAAGGGTCTGGATCTCGCCGGACTGGGGCTCGGCGCCGTGCAGCCGAAGGCGCCGTCGTTGCCTTCACCGACGGCGCGCGCGCTCGATCTCGTCGTCGATCACCAGTTTCCGCTCGTGCCTTCCGACGGGCTGACGAGCACCCTGCGCGTGAGGCTGCGTGCGGCTGAAGGCTCGCCGCGCCCGCGACCACCGCTCCGGTTGCATCTCGTCATCGACTCGTCGGGGAGCATGAAGGGAGAGGCCTGGAAGCAAGTCTGCGCCGCGATGAAGGACGTCGCGACGCGCCTCGCACCGAGCGACCTGCTCTCGGTCGTGATCTACGACGAGACCGCGCGTCTGCTGAGTTCGCCGGTGCCCGGTGGACTCGGCGCGATCGACGTGGCGAAGAAGGTCTGCGCGATCGTGCCACGCAAGGAGACCAACACCTACGCCGGCCTCGCCGAGGGCTACGCGCAAGCGCGCGCGTGGTACTCGCCGCTCGCCGTCAACCGCGTGCTGCTGCTCTCGGATGGCATGCCCACGCGAGGTCCGACAGACCTCTACTCGCTGACGATCGGCACGTCCGACGCGCTCGGACGCGGCATCACGACGTCGGCGGTGGGTATCGGCTCACAGTTCGACGCGCTGCTCATGGGGCGCATCGCTTCGGAGGGGGGCGGCAATTTCCACTTCGTGCGCAACCTCGGCGGCATCGCGGCCGTGTTCACCGACGAGCTGCACGTGCTCACACAAGAGGCCGCCGAGGCCGTCGAAGTGCGTGTGCGTCTGGATCCGCGCGTACAGCTCGCGGAGGTCGTCGGTTCGGAGGCGCTGGGACAGGCGGAGGCGATGCGGGCGCGCAGCGTGGAGGTGGCGACCGACCAGCGTCTGGCGCGCGAGAAGGGGATCGGCACGGACCGCGCGCGCGATCTCGACGCCGGCGTGCGCTTCCTCATCCCGAGCTTCCGCCTAGGCGACGAGCACACCTTCGTGCTGAACGTGCGCATTCCAGCTGGTTTCGGCGCACGTCGCCTCGCCTCGGTCGAGCTGCGCTACAAGGATATGCTCAACGGACGCAACGTGTACCTGCACGCGGATCCCTTCGTCGGTGTCGCGAAGACCCGGGCGGAGGCCGAGGAGCGGGCCAACCAGGAGGTCACGGTGGCCGAGGCGCGCGCGAGGTCGGCGTGGTCGCTCCAGCGCGCGTCCGAGTACCTCGATCCGATGAACCTGGGCTCGATTCGCTCGGAGCTCTATGCGGCCGCGCAGGCCCTCTCGGTGGCGGCGGGACGCGCGGGCGACGTGGCAGCGCAGACCGAGTCGGATCGCATCCGGCGCATGGCCGATCTGACCGGCCTCGGGTACGGCCCGACGCAGCACACGCAGATCGCCTCGCTCTATCACTACGGTTGGCGCACCTGCGGCCTGACGGGCTGGCGCTAGCTCGACCCGGGCGTGCGCGCGTGCCCGTGACCCCGTTCCCTGCGCGCGCGTTTCCTGGCATGCTGAGGCTCTCACGCGAGGAGCCCGCGATGACCACGAAGAAGCCAGCGGCACCGAAGAGGAAGTCGACCGCCGTGGAGCCGAAGACGAGCAAGGCAGCTGCGCCCACACCTGCTTCGCCCATCGTCGAAGCACACACCGATCACGGCGACGAGGGCGCAGAGGATGCCGATCTCGAGCCGTTGCTCCCCGACATGGAGCAGGGGCATCACCTCGCGCTGATCCCGGCGGAGATGCTGCAGCCGCTCGTTCCGGAGCCGCTGCCGCATGTGCAGCCGGCGAAGAAGGTTGGCGCCAAGCGAGCGCGCAAGGACAAGGGCGACGACGACGCGATCCCGGTGTACCTCGTGCAGGCGGCCAAGCGGAGCGCGCAGAAGTACAAGGCGCGATTCCAGAGCATCTCGGGCCTCGCGCTGCTTCCTGTCGACGCCGACGGGGAAGAGGTCTCCGTGCTGCTGGCCCTCGACGCGCTGGGCAAGGCGTGGGTCGCATGGGATGGTGAGGAGGCGGGCGAGCACCCGGTCGAGACGATCCGCGACGATATCGAACGCGCGGGCGGGAAGCTGGTGCTGATGCTCGTGGGGCGTGCCCCGGACGAGGACGACGTGATCGACGCGAAGGACGTCATCGTCGCGAAGGTCGTCGATTGGCTCGTGGCCGTCGAAGAAGGCGATCCGGAGGCCTGAGATCGGGTCGCCTCAGCACGCGTTCGCCTCGACGCAGGTTGTCGATCCGGAGCTGCATGCCGCACGCCGTCACCTTGCAGTGCAGCGCGAGCGAGGCGTGGGTCTCGCGCTTTCGGGTTCCCGGATCTAGAGTGTCACGTTCCAGGTGACGCCATGTCCGCAGCCCCGCAGAAGTTCCTCCCCACGGGCACCGAGATCGGTGATCGTTATGTCATCGAGAGCGTGCTCGCAGCCGGCGGCGTGGGGATCGTCTACCTCGCGCGGGATCGCATGCTGGGCAGGCCCGTCGCGGTCAAGCTGCTCCTCGAGAGGGCGGAACTGTCCGAGGCCGACGACATCCGCTTCCGCAGGGAGGCACGCGCGCTCGCAGCGCTGCAGAACCCGAACATCGTCGCGATCTACGCGTACGGCAAGCTCGACGGCAAGCGATACATCGTCATGGAGCACGTGGATGGACCGAGCCTCTTCGCCGTGCTGGCCAAGGACAAGCGACTGCCGGTCGCGACCGCGCTCGACGTCACACGGCAGGTGGCCATCGGCCTCGCGGAGGTCCATGCGGCCGGCTTGGTTCACCGCGACATCAAGCCCGCCAACATCCTCTTGCGTCGCCTCGCGACGGGCGGGGTGCACGCGAAGATCGTGGACTTCGGCCTGTCGCGTCTGTCCGGTCCGACGGAGCCGCTGCAAGCCACGCTCGGCTTCAAGCTGCCCGGCACGCCCACCTACATGTCGCCCGAACAGCTCATGCGGCGTCCACTCGACGGGCGATCCGATCTCTACTCGCTTGGCGTCGTGCTCTTCGAGATGCTCACCGGCACGCCGCCCTTTCCACGCTCGCTCGGCGCGGAGCAATCGTACGCGCATGTCGGCCGTCCGCCGCCGCTGTTGCACGATGTATGGCCCGATGCATGGCCGGAGCCGGTGCAGTTCCTCGTCTCGCGCATGCTCGCGAAGTCCCCGGACGATAGGTTCCGGAGTCCCTCGGACCTCGCACGCGCGATCGACTCGCTCGTGTGATCGGTCTCACGGCGCTGCAAGCCACACGGCTCGCGGGTTGGGCGGCAGGGCGTCGAGCACGCTGAGATCGACACGTGGCCAGGCGAGGGCCTCGAAGAATCGATCCACCGATTCGAGCGGAAGACTCACGCGAGGATCGGCCGCGTGCATGGGCACGACGACGCGTGGACAGACGGCGTGCGTCAGATCGGCGGCCTGCGCCCCGTCGAGCGTATAGGTCCCCCCGACCGGCACGAGCAGGATGTCCGTGTGCGAGAGCCACCGCACCAGGTCGTCATCGACCTCGCCGAGATCGCCGCAGTGTACGAGGCGGAGGTCTCCGCACAGGAGCGACACGCAGCGCACGAGACCCATGTGCAGGCCGCCCGACGCGTCGTGGAAGGCGGGTCGCGTGTCGAACCGGAGTGCGCCGCGCGAGCACGGTGTCTCGATCAACGTGTAGTCCCCGAGCGCCGGATCGAGCGCCGCGTGGTCCTCGTGCCGGTGCGTGAGCGCGATGATGTCGAAGGTCCCGTCGATCGGAGGCAGGCGCATTCGCCCCCCCAGCACGCCGGGCCGGTGGGGATCGAAGAGCACGCGCTGTCCGGCGATCTCGAGCGCGAACGCCGCATGGCCGAGGTAGCGGAGCGCGAACGGGATCACGCGTCGGGATCCATCACGCCGATGTAGGGGAGGTTCCGGTAGTAGCCGTCGTAGTCGAGTCCGTAGCCGACGACGAAGACGTCGTCGATGGTGAAACCGACGTGATCGAGGGTCACCTCGACGCGCTTGCGGGCCGGCTTGTGAAGCAGTGTCACGATGGTCAACGACGCCGGATCGCGCGCGCGAAAGGCCTCGAGCAGGTAGTGCATCGTCAAGCCGGTGTCGACGATGTCCTCCATGATGATGACGTGCTGTCCCTGTACGGACTCCGACAGGTCGTGCGTGAGTCGGACGACGCCGGTCGTCTCCGTCCCTGATCCGTAGCTCGACACGCCGAGGAAGTCTGTGCGCAGGGGGATGTCCATCGCGCGCACGAGATCGGCGAAGAAGGGGAAGCAGCCCTTGAGCACGCACACGCAGATCGGATCCTTGTCCTTGAACTGGGCGGAGAGCACCTGTCCGAGCTCGCCTATCCGTGCGGTGATCCGCTCTTGCGCGATGAGGGTCTTGACCGTGGGCATGGCTGCTCCCTTGTGGTGAAGTCTCGTCCGACGAAGCGTCGCCGCCGCTCAGGTCAGCGCGTTGTTCATGATCTCGCCCATACCGCCCGCTCCCGGCACGATGTACTGCGTCTCGGTCAGGCCGCGCTCCTCGTCCCAGCGTGAACCGGGGACGCTCTCGAGCACGTCGGGCGGCGAGAGGCCGCGATCGAGCCTGTACGCATAGATCTTGGCGTCGGGCCACTCGGTCGTGATGCGCCGGATGAACTCGGGCGTCACGATGAGGTTCAGGGTGACGAACTGCCCGGGCTTCTCCGGAAACGCCGTGTCGTAGAACCGGATGGCCTCGCTCAACGAGGATCCCGTCGCGCCCATCGGGTCCGGGAACAGCATCATTCGACCGCCTACCGGGCCGGCGATCTTCTTTCCGTACATGCCGGCGCCCGTGACGTGTTGAGCGTCATCGGTGGTGCGGTTCATCAGGATGTGATCTTGCCGCACGCGTGACGGATCGAGGACCTCGCACAGCGCGTCGAAGCAGACCATCGAGGGCAGGATTCCGGCGCGCGCGATGTCGACGGTGGTGACCTCCACCGCCGGATCGATGACGACGCCCTCGTAAAAGCCCAGCGGCGTGTACCTCGCCATGCGCGTCGGACGACGCACGATCTTGGTCGCCACCTCGCGGTTGATCACCTCGCGCACGAGGCCGCGATAGAGCAGCTTCACGAGCTGGTTGACCTCCGGTTGCACGCAGCCCGGATCGCACACGCGGGCGAGCCAGCTCAGCGCCAGCGGATCGGCGAGCAGGTGAACTTTCGATCCGTAGTGATGCGTGATCTCGCCACCGGTGATGCGGATGTCGGTGTACGTCTTCTCCGTCATCTGGGCCCCCTTCCACGCTGCAAGAGTTCGGCGACGCGGTGACGGTAGGCCGCGCTGCGCCACGCTGTCAAACGAGACGAAGCGCGCCTTTGCAAGGCCTCGGACCGACTGCCGGATCGCGCCGCTTCGACCTGTCGCACACTTTTGTGTATACCTCGTCGCGGCGCGCCGGCTGCGCGACGAGGAGTCATGTCCGAGATCCGCCTGTCGAATCGCGGCCAGAGTGCGCCCGCCTCGCCCATCCGGCGCCTCGCCCCTTTCGCGGAGGCGGCCGTCAACCGCGGCGTGCGAGTCCATCACATCAACATCGGGCAGCCAGACATCCCGACGCCGCGCGGCATGATCGAGGCGTACCGCGCGTACGACGAACGGGTGCTTGCCTATGCGCCTTCCGACGGCTTCCTCGCGTATCGGCGCAAGCTCGCCGCCTACTACACGCCGCTCGTCGATGCGGGCGGGGGGAGTGCGAGCGGGGGGCGCCCAATTGAAGCATCTGACATCGTCGTCACCGTGGGCGGCTCGGAGGCGCTCCTCTTCGCGATCGCTGCTGTCTGCGATCCGGGCGACGACATCCTGGTCGCCGAGCCCTTCTATACGAATTACGCTGGCTTCTCGCACCTGTGCGCGGTCGGCGTGCGGGCCGTGACGACCTACGCGTCCGAGGGCTTTCGCATCGACCCCGCGCGCATCGAAGCGGCCATCGGACCGCGCACGCGCGCCCTCGTCCTGCCCACGCCCGGCAACCCCACCGGCGTCGTCCTCAGCGCCGCGGAGCTCGAGACGCTCGCGCGAATCTGCGTCGAGCGGGGGCTCTTCTTCATCAGCGACGAGGTCTACCGCGACTTCGTGTATGACCAGGGCGATGACGCCGTCGCGCCCTCGGTGCTCGCCGTGCCCGATTTCGAGCAGCACGCGGTCGTCGTCGACTCGGTGTCCAAGCGCTATAGCGCGTGCGGTGCGCGCGTCGGTGCGCTCGTGACGAAGAACGCGGCGCTGCGGGCGGCTGCGCTGCGCTTCGGGCAAGCCCGCCTGAGCCCTGCGACCGTGGACCAGTGGGCGGCGATGGCCGCGCTCGACACGCCCCGCGCGTACATGCGCGGCGTCGTTCGCGAGTACCGCGGGCGACGCGACACGCTCGTGCGAGAGCTCGGCACGATCGGCGTGCACGTCGCCTGCCCGCAGGGCGCCTTCTACCTCGTCGCACCCTTGCCCGTGCTCGACGCGGACGATTTCTGCCGGTACCTGCTCGAGGAATTCTCGCTCGACGGCGAAACGGTGATGCTCGCACCCGCCAGCGGTTTCTACGCGACACCCGGCCTGGGCCGGAACGAGGCGCGAATTGCCTACGTGCTGGAGCAGGACACGCTTCGCCGCTGCGTGCACCTGCTCGGCGCAGCGCTCGAGGCCTACCCCGGCCGGCGATGACACGACGTACACTGGCGCGCCCGCAGCGTGTCGCGGCGTTCGCGATTGCCTGCGCGCTGCTCGCGTGGGCGCCGCGTTCCGTCACGGCCGGCAGTGATCCGACGCTCGAGTGGCGAACGCTGTCGACCGCGCACTTCGAGATCCATCATTCGCGAGGTTACGAGCAGCTTGCGCGGCGCCTGGCGCGCGTCGCGGAGGAGGCGCATCGCGACCTCGTGCCCATCTTCGGCGTCGAGCCGAGCGAACGAACCCACGTCCTGTTGAGCGACTTCATCGACGCGGCCAACGGATCGGCGACGGTGCTGCCCTACAACCAGATCGAGGTGCTCGCATTTCCGCCCGAGGCCGACTCCGAGATCGGCGTCGAGGAGGACTGGGTCCGTGCACTGTTCTTCCATGAGTATGCCCACGTCCTCCACATGGATCAGGCGAACGGTGTTCCGCGCGCGGTCAACACGGTCCTCGGCAAGACGGCGGTGATGAACACGGCGGTGCCGCGGTGGATGCTCGAGGGCGTTGCGACGTGGATCGAGACGAAGACGACCACGGGTGGGCGTGTTGGGAGCCCCCTCTTCGAGATGCACCTCCGATCCGCAGCGCTCGCGGGGACACTGCCCGCGCTCGATCAGCTCACGGGCGATCCGCTCGTGTGGCCCTACGGCACGAGCCGCTACCTGTATGGTTCGTACTTGATGACTGAACTGGCGCGCGCGCATGGCGACGCGAAGGTGCGCGCCTACATGCAGGCGACGGCCGGACGTATCATCCCGTTCGGCATCCAGAACCTCGCACGCGAACACTTCGGCGAGACCCTGTCGGACGCCTACGAGAGGCTCCGCGCGCGCATCGTGGACCGGGCCCGTGCGATCGAGAGCGGACGGCGCTCGGCTGGGCTGGTCATCGGCGATCGCGTGACGAGCGTCGGGCATCGAGTCGCGTCGCCCGTGTTCTCGCGTACCGGCAGCTCGATCTACTACATTCGCGACGATGGCCACACGCGTGAGCGCGTCGTGGAGCGAGACTTGGCGACCGGTCGCGAACGTACGCTGCACGATTGCTTCGGTGGGTGTGAGCGCATCGTCGCGACACCCGACGGAAACTCCCTCGTTGTGACACAAGGTGCGCCATTTCGTACGTACTACTGGCTGCGCGATCTGTGGCGGATTCCACTCGGATCCACGCGGTCCAAGCCCGTGCGCTGGACCCGCGGCGCGCGGGTGGCAGAGCCCGACATCTCACCCGATGGGCGGTCCGTGTGCGGTGTGCAGACCGAGCGCGGCGCGACGCGCATCGCTTGCTGGGACACGGCGGATCTGGAGCGTGCGGCGCAGCGCGAAGAGCCCGCCCCAGCGCCCGTGATCGTGCGGGATGGGGGCGGCGCGGAGCTGCTCGCGACGCCACGCTTCGCGCCAGACGGCAGGCGTCTCGTCTACACTTCCGCGCGTCGAGGCCGGCGCGATCTCGGCGTGATCGACCTCGCGACGGGGACCCACCACGCGCTCACGCGCGACAAGGCGATCGACCTCGCGCCTCGCGTACTGGCCGACGGCCGCGTGCTCTGGGCGTCGAGCCGGGACGGCGTCTTCGATCTTTTCGTCGCGCCGATGCCCGACGATCCGACAGCGCTGATGTCCAGCGCGACCCGTGTCACGCGCGTGCTCGGCGGCGCGTTCGATCCATCGACATCGCCAGACGGCCGGCGCGCCGTCTATTCCGGTCACGTCCCCAATGGCTACGATCTCTTCGTCGTCGATCTGCCGCGAGCGGCGACCGCCGACGTCCTCACGGCCGAAACGCCGCACGTGGACTATGCCCCCGCCCCAGTCGAAGGACGCGAGGGCCCCTACGACGCCGTGAAGAGCCTCGCGCCGCGGAGCTGGACGCCGACGTGGATCCTCGCACCCGACCGCCTCTCGCGTGCCGGTGCGAGCCTCGAAGGTGGGGACGCCGTCGGACACCACGGTTGGCGCCTCGCGGGCGACGCCGACACGCTGACCGGCTACCCGGCTGTCTCGGGCGTCTTCGTGGCGAACCGCCTGTGGCCCACGATCGGGCTCACCGCGTCCTATGGCCGCTACGACACCCGCGGCGTGATGGAGGGGCGCACGCGTCCCTACACGCAGGACGCGCTCGGCGGCTCGGCCTGGATAGGCTTGCCCTTCCCGCGTCAGCGCGACCGATTCGACCTCCAGCTCTCCTTCGCTGCGACGCGCTTTCGCAACGTCGTCCTGCCGCGGCAGCGCCACGATCCCGGCGGCGTTCAGCCCTACCCGCCCGGCGAAGGGCTCGTCGCCGGCCCGTCGATCACGCTCTCGTACGCGTGGCGCGAGCGTTACCACTTCTCCTACACGACCGAACGAGCCCACACGTTCCGGCTCTCGAAGCGCCTCTCCCACGCCGCTTTCGGCTCGGACTACCTCGTCGACACGTACGGCTGGGGCACGCACCACGCCCTGCCGCTCGCCTTTCACGCGGCGCTGGTCTTCGACTACAGCGGCGGCTACGGCCGCGCCAACGCCTCTTGGGGCAAGCTCTTCTCGCTCGGCGGCATCCCCGCGCGCGACCTCGTCGAGGATCTGCGCCTGCGACGCGAC
>Ga0172370_10003527_pt1 | contig 21569 bp, 20 predicted proteins | sample LakKiv5m_FD_114538 | JGI IMG/M metagenome (GOLD analysis project Ga0172370, IMG submission 114538) | Freshwater microbial communities from Kabuno Bay, South-Kivu, Congo - kab_022012_11.5m | ecosystem: Environmental > Aquatic > Freshwater > Lake | place: Democratic Republic of the Congo...
AACGATGATTTCGAGGTGCAAGGTTTTTGATGACTTTTCATGGTTTTCCTTACACGAAATATACGAAAATATACCCTTATTTCATTACCTTAAAATGACTTATGAATTATTCAGCAAGCCCTATTTAAAGTCATTATATTTGATCATAGATATGCCCTATATATTTCCACAAAGTCATTTACCATACGCCCCAGCCCCCATCCACGGAAATGTTTTGTCCCGTCACATATTCTGATAAATCACTTGCCAGATAAGCAATTATTCCACGAAAATCCTCTTCGGTCGCCATGCGTGCAAGCGGTGTTCTTGCCTTATAGCGTTCGACAAACTGCTCTGGCTGGTTTCTGTAAATACCCCCAGGAGTAACTGAATTTACCCTAATATGAGGTGCAATCGTCGCAGCAAGCCATCGAGTCAGCTGAATCACCCCCCCTTTTGACGCACCATATGCGGCAGGGTTACCCATGGCTGTACCTTCATAAAGGGACCAATCAGGACCATATAATCCATAAATTGATGCGATATTGATAATATTGGCACCATCTGCTTCCCTGAGCGATGGCATAAGGCCCTTTGTAAGGTCGAAAACAGCCGTAAGATTGACTTCAAGTGCACGGTGCCAGGTTTCAATAGTCTGTTCTTCAAAAGGAACGGTCCATCCCATAAGCTCAGAAGTCCCGGTAAATGCGGCATTATTGATGAGAATATTAAGCCCTTTATCTCTGCTGTTGATCTGCCCAATCAATTCTGCCCGCTCCTCCTTCTTTTCAAGATCACATGACTTATACTGTATGTTTATACCCCAGCGACGAACCAACTCACCGGTAATATTTTCGAAATCGGAACCCGGCCGGTCAACAAGCACTAAATCAGCACCAAGTTCAGCCAGAACATCAGCCATGACCCTGCCAAGACACCCCGTTGCTCCCGTAATAAGGGCGCTGCGCCCTTTAAGATTTATGAGATCTTTAATGGTGCTCAAAGTTTCTCGTTTCTTATGGTTAATAGACATTCCGCAATCTGAAAATCAAGCAGCGTATCAATATCAATCGCCCGCTCTGAGGGCACCTTCACAGCACGAACCCTTCCTTCAAATATCGAATTATGAGTGAGGATAAACTCCGGACTGGCGACATAAGCAACAGTCGCCATATCATAGACAACCGGAACGTCCTGACGCCTTGCTATAGCTGAAGATGGCGGTATTACCAATGAAACCATCCCTTTTTCATTGGATGTAACCATATTGAAGTATGGGTTGCGTTGTGCATCGCTTACCGTGATCACTATGTCAGCAAGCCCTTTTTCATATTCGTCCAGGCAGTTATCTAAATCAACCGGCAATCTCAGGGGCGCTGTAGCCGGTACGGATAACATCGCATCCGGTAATACACCTTCGGTTTCTTTCAGGTAATTGATTGCATGCCTCCAGGCCAGCCATTCCGGACACTCATCTCGAGCTAGTTCCACAGGCCTTTTAAACGGGACCTCTGCGCCATACTCCCTTGCCAATGCAGCAATTTCTGTTGAATCGGTTGAAACAATAACTCGATCAATACGACCGACTGAGAGCGCATGTTCAATTGACCATGCTATCAGAGGTTTACCTCCCAAAAAACGAATATTTTTGCCCGGCAACCCTTTTGAACCTCCACGTGCAAAAATAAATGCGATTGCTTTCATTCTGTTTCTTTTACGCTTCGCTCTTTTTTTTTATTGAACACTGGATTCCTGATATAGAAGAATGCCGGGCAGCTACAATCATATGCAGAACCTGCAACCCATCCTCTCCGGTAACAATCGGAGTTATAGAACCTTCTATACACGTCAGAAAGTGTTGCCATTCTGCAAGATAACTGTCATCCCTCTGCTGCTGATGCCGAAACAGTTCCATCCACTCCCTTGCTCCGGCAGGATAGTGATCTATAACGCCTGTCACACCATTCCAACGAAGTGTCCCCTTTTCTCCAATGACCGTACACATGCGCGTTGTATCGTGTCGCATAAAATCCATGTTGACCGTTCCAATCAGGCGGGAACCGTCATCACCAGGCATGAAACCGAGAATCAGATGAGCAGTATCCTCAACATTAATTTCGAGATTACTCTGCCTGCTAAGTGTTGCTCGAAGCCACTCTGCTTCCCCGAAAACCCAGCGCAGATAGTCAAGTTCATGGCTAAGTTCAAGCAGTACGCCTCCTCCGAGTTCCCGGAGTGCCGACACTGAATGCCGGTAGTCAGAATATGGACGCCATGAAGGCAGATATTGACCTATTTCACATCTAAATGATAGTACTCTCCCAATAATAGCACAATCACATAGCATATCCCTGAATCGTTGTAGTGAGGGGAAAAATCGAAGATTATATCCCACCATCAATACAACTTTTCGTTCATGACATGCTTCAATTAAAGTCGAAACACCCTCAGGCGAGGCTGATAATGGTTTTTCGATTAAAAGATGCACTCCGGCTTCAGCTAAACGCTGTGCTGCAATTATATGGTAAGGGGCAGGACTGGCGATTACTGCAAGCTCGGAAGGGAAGGCAAGAGCCTGCTCTATTGTTGAAAAACATCCGTCAGCATATTCGGGAATCAGCAAAGACTCCTGATGCCGTAAAACACGAATATCCGCACCGGGGTGGAGGGCTCTGGCTATGCGAAGATGACGCTTACCGATACTTCCAAGACCAATAATCAGGATTCGATTAATCAAGACAGAATCTTCTAAGGATCTTTAAGCCTACTTCACCACTTTTTTCAGGATGAAACTGACAACCCGTAATTGTCTCTCGGCCAATCACCGCAGGTACTTGGTGCCCTCCATATACACAATCAGCAATCCGGTCTACTGGGTCTGAGGGAAAAGCCATAAATGAATGAACAAAATAGGCTGCATCTCCAATTTTATTATCATGTAACAACGTACCACTCCATCCAGCTGAAAATGTCGAGGGCTGCAATGACGACCAACCAATATGTGGTATTTTCAGTATTTCACCTGACACCGTTCGAGCAGGAACTGGCTTTACTCGCCCAGGAATAAGACCTAATCCAGGAGTATTACCAAACTCTTCACTCCCTTCAAGGAGTAATTGCATGCCAAGACAAATACCAAGCAACGGGGTTCCCCGCTGAGCAACTTCACAAATCACCTCAATCAAACCAAGTACAGCGAGTGATTGCATAGCACTGCCAAAAGCACCTACACCTGGAATCACAACTCTATCTGATGACAAAATTTCGTAAGGATCGGCCGTCACTCTAACCGTTGCGCCACAATGTTCAAAACCTCGTTGAACACTCAGTAAATTACCGACCCCGTAATCAATAATCGTAACGTCAGGCACTCTCATAGTATCTCACTCCTATGCCTGCGGTTTTAGCTGCCGCTCTTATTTCGCCAACGGTATAACGGTTGTAATGGAGTATATCTGCCATTGCAACAGCATCCGCATATCCCATATTTACAACATCTATGAGATCATCCGGCTTTCCCATTCCTCCACAGGCAATAACAGGAACAGATATCTCTGCCGATACCGCCCTGACCAGGGCTATATCAAAACCTTTTCTTGTCCCTTCACGGTCTATAGATGTCAGTAACACTTCTCCGGCCCCCATAACCACACCGCGTTTCACCCAGTCAATGACATTCAGTCCCGTTCGCTCTCGACCATTATCAGTATAGACTTCCCAATTCCCTACGGTTACTTCTTTAGCTTCAACAGAAAGTACCATACACTGTCGACCAAAACGATAGGATATTTCACTGATTAGTTCTGGTCTTGCAACTGCGGCAGTATTCACTGCCACTTTATCGGCACCTGACCTTAATATATTAGTTGCATCTTCAACTGATCGAATACCTCCGCCAACTGTCATCGGAATAAAAATATCTTTTGCCGCTGAACGGATGATATCACCCAAATGGTTACGGCCATAAAGACTTGCGACACAATCCATATAAATCAATTCATCAGCACCTTGCTGATAGTAACGTAACGCATACTCATTCGGAGAACCGATAACTCGCAATCCCTCTAAATGAATACCTTTTATAAGATTTGGACCTTTGATATCAAGCCTTGCTATAAGACGAATATTGCTCACAGTACAAGGAATTAATAAATTATATTGCTGTTTCTCATTATTTTAAAATCAATAATTTCATTGTTGAAAACATATTTGTGCCATAAAACAAATGATTCTCATTATTGCGAAAAGGCTCTGTCCACGACCGCATAGGATCATCTGTCTTTGGGATAGGTTTAGACATTTTAAAATCAATCCACTCACACTTCATTCCTAATTTTTTACTGGCGTATTCTACGGTCTTCATAGAAAAAAGATTGTGACCTGATTCCCAAGGGCCTACAGGTGCCCTTCTATAATTCAGAACAACATCAATATCTTCTTCATTAAACGACGAGATCACATACACCGACCCTTCAGAAGCCATAATTTCTTTTAGCTTCGTTAACACAACAATCACATCAGTAAATATTCCAAGCACTCCTAACATGGTAATGATTTCATATTTGCAGTGAGCTGCAATATCAAATAATCCAATTTCAGCAATATCAGCCGATGTATTCCGTTGAGCTATCTCTGCCAAATCATGTACCGGTTCCACACCATATAGTTTAGTTCCCGCCAACACTTTGGAAGCATGAAATAAAAAAGATCCATTCGAACAACCTATATCAAGTAAAGAGTGTGGCTTTGAAACGCTTTTTAAAATTTTCGATAAAACAAGATTATAATATTCCTTTGGCTCATTATAGAAAGATCTATTATTATAAATCTCAGTATCAGCGATTCGATTTGAAATTATATTTTGCATATTTACTCCCTAATTCTTTTTAAGTCTCAACAGTGTAACGCAGCTTCCATAAACCATTTTTCTGATACCATAGATGTGGTGAACGAAACTTGTCAGTAAGTAAATGGAAATACTCTCGATCCATAATAGATTGTTCAAACATCGTACTTGCTATTCCAAACTCATTTTCAGGCAAACTTAAATATTTAAATAACTCATCAGCAAACCTTTCAGGGAACTCATGATCAAAACGCTTCACCAGTGCGACACCTTCAGATCGATTAATATCTCCTGATCTGATTTCCTGTGCAGCATCATAACTTGCCCGACCTATCCCAAATTTTATTCCAGTCGTGTAGTAATGAAGATCATCAATCCGATCATCGATGCTGTTATACTTTGAGTAGGTTCCGGGAGTGCGTTCGGGTGAAGCCTGAAACCCACCATGTTCTACTGCATAATAATAACAACCCTGAGGATGCCACTTCAAATAATAACCAAGATAATGAACTTCTACTCCCTGCTCTACCATCCTGTTTGGATCTGCAGGCAAATATGGTTGTAAATCATTTTGATCAACACCAAACTGAGACCTGAGATCTGAAACAGAAACCCCCCCGAGAAATATCTTGGACTGATCCTCAGAGGTAAAGTAACACCAATCTCTTTTTGCTGTATCGGTATCACCAATCGGATTTCCATACTCCGCCTCATTCTCACCGTAAAACACCAGTGGGATATTAAATGACAGTGCCATTTTAGGGGCTAATGATTTCTGTCCAACCATAAAAGCCTGAAACGGATGAAAAAGCAATTCCGTTGAGAGCCTGGTCAATAGCCGGTGAATACGACCATTTGGTGTCATTAAATAGTTATCATGACCTGCATGGATCCATGCCTGAAAATTTTTCCATCCCCACTCAGTATAAATATGGGGCGCCCATGTAACAGTTAATGGATGCATCCCGTATTTTGTTTTTAATATATGCGATGCATAAAAACTGTCTTTTCCTCCGGAGCCTGGCGTTATACAATCATAGGAACCATCATTTTTCCGATACTTATCGCAAAGCTCACGCAACTGCTTTTCACGATCAACCCAATCAATAGTATGACGTTTACGCTCAGTAAAGTTACATGCATCACAAATACCACTTTCATCGAAATTAATAGTGGCTTTCTTGGATTCTTTAGTATGCGTGTACTCTACGGCTGAATTCGGTCTTTGGTTTGATATAACACACTTATTGCAGTATACAACCTCCTTGGGTAATCCATAGAACGCCTTCGGATCAGGATTATGTTCTGCAAATTCAGTTAAATCAACGGACTGTGGGTATATTATTTTATCCATTATAAATTTAATTTTTTGAGATCTGCGTTAGCCCTGCTTAAATCATCAGGCCTACCCACATCCAACCATGGCTCATATATCGGATATGCTACTGTACGTTTTGCATCCACCAGCAAGCGTTCAAATAGAGTCGGCATGTCGCAATGAGAATCTGCATCCAAAAAACCCAACACTTCGGAACTAAGCGCATAAACTCCTGCATTTATATGACTGCGATACACCGGCTTTTCCTCAAAACCTATAATATCAGATCCTTTGGTCTCCACCACTCCATACGGATGCTGCCATTCGTGAACCCGCACAGCCATTGTTGCTGAAGCATCATGGCGTGTGTGAAAATCAAGAAGCTCCCCATAGTGAATATCGGTCAAAACATCTCCATTCGTCACGATAAACGGCAAATCCGGTTGTGGCTTGAAAAGACTCAACGCCCCAGCAGTACCAAGTGGAAATTCTTCGCGCAGATAACCTATCTGAACCTGCCAACGCTCACCATTACCAAAGTAATCCTCGATTATCTGACCGAGATAATGAACAGCCAGTATAAATCGAGAAAAGCCCTCCATTCTTGCTCTTTCAATAATGTGCTCCAGTATGGGCTTTCCTGAAACAGGCAACATCGGTTTCGGGCAGTTTTCGGTATGAGGGCGAAGCCTAGTGCCCATCCCTCCTGCCATGATAACCATGAAATTTGGCCGCGAATGTATTATCGATATTTCATCCCATAAATGCAATCCGATAATATGATTGTCCTCATCGACTACGGGGATCTGCTGAATTTTATTCAACACCATCAATTCCCGTACAGTTTCACGTTTGATTTCAGAGGTAACTACAAAAGGATTGCGGTGAACAATACCTGCAATAGGACTCATAAGATCAAATCCCCGAAGCAAACCACGCCTTATATCTCCATCAGATATTGTTCCCTCCAGCTTCCCCGATTCGTTAACTATCAACACTATTTTAACAGCAACCTTGTCAAGGTTGCTTATCGCCTGCTGAATCGTGGAATCGAGAGGCAGCATAGCTTGACGACATATCTCTTCATTAATATTCACAATTTCTATTCAGATACATTGAGTATATATCATAACTTCAACGCTACGATTTGCTGCATAGATCATTCAATCTCCCTTAAAAGCATGAATGCTTCAGCGGCATCACAACCGGATGCCGCACCGCGTAACGCGGCTAAAGCACGAACAGCTTCATAGCTGCGAGGAAATGGAAATTCTCCAATTTCTGAAGAGTAAATACCCATCGCCCGCAATTTCTCGGTTATAAATGGACTGATATTTATGAACACATTTGGATAAAAGCATTGTTTTGGATCCAAATTAAAATCTGTTTCTGAAAGGGTTTCGTAAGCAAGAACACGCTTGATAAAAGGATAGCGAAACCATTTTGTGCAACTTGCAACTGCTTTAAAAACCATTCCGTGATCAGTATGAACATCTGATTGGTGAGGGACAAAGACTTCCGTCGGTTGAAATGAACTGAATACTTCAGAAATTGCAGAAACCAGGTCGCTCATCGGCACACGATCAAGCTGAGTCGCGGGAAAGTTAAGCATAAACACCTCATCAAAACCAAAAAGCTTTGTAATCCGGTTTATTTCATCAGACCTTTCTCTGACTTTTTCCTCACTCCAGCCCGTTTCTACAGAAACATTCGTAACTATGAGCCAGGCAACGTTTACGCCTTCCGCTTTCCGACGCAGTATCGTCCCGCCAACGCCAAGCACTTCGTCGTCCGGATGAGGCGCCACAACTATAGTTTTCAAAGATAGCTCCCGACTATTGGTTGAAATGATGGCTCTGTACTCAGCAGGCAAATCGCATCCTGCCCGCATTTTACTACCGGATTCATACCGCTGTATGCAATTATTTTACCTGGCTCTATATTTTGCCCGTCATCCTTGACAACAGCAGTTTTCCATACTTTTATCTCTTGCCCGTCAACAACAATGTGCGCTCCCGGATACGGACGGGTTAATCCGCGTACCAGGTTGTATATAGAGTGTGCTGTCATACGCCAGTCAATCCTGCCATCAGCATAGCTACGCTTACGCCATGTGTTGGCCTGACCGCCTGTCTGTTTTGAACGAACAAAGCTGCCTGCGGAAAGTTGAGGCAGAAATTCCTCAATTTGCACCAAAGCTGTTTTGGTCACTTTTGCATACAAACTGGCCGCATCTTCAAAAGGATCAATGCAAACTTCTCGTTGTGAAAGAATATCCCCAGTATCTGCACCCTCATCCATAAAGAAAAAAGTTGAGGCTGTCTTATCAAGGCCTAAAACGAGAGCCCAAATCAGCGGGTGACGTCCCCTGTTCATAGGCAATGCTGCAGGGTGAAAACCAATAACACCCAGAGGAGCTAACTGCAACAATGCAGTTTTAAGCATCCTTGACCAGCCAAAACAAAACAAAATATCAGGAGTTTTCGAACTGATCCACTTTAAAACCTCCAATGAGTTGATATCCAGAGCATTATAACATGGAATGCCTTTTTTTTTACATAAAGGAGCAAGGTCAACATGATCCGAATTAAATCCGGATTCGGACAATGTACAAACACCAACAATTTCAGCGCCGATTGAAAACAACTTTTCAAGCGCCTGCCGTGAAAACTCAACTGTACCGATAAAAACAATTCGCATTACACAGAAATATCATAAAATGCTTTTTTCAGAAGCCCGCCAAGATCAACAGAACGGATAACCTCGATGATTTTTTTACTTGCACCACCTTCTCCGTAAGGATTAACAACTGAAAGAAGAAGTTCCTGAAATTCCTGCGTATAGAGCCGCTTTATAGCCGCCGTGATCTCTGAGCGTTCAGGTTTACAGGAAATGATACTCTTTGCCAAAAGCCTTCCCCGCTGACGATCACCTATATTGATAGTCCCTTTTTTAAAACTTGGCACCTCTGCAAGACCGCTTGATGAATTCCCTACCACACCATCAACCTGTGCGATCGCCGAAAGATATCGCAACTGTCCAAGAGATGTGAAAGCACAGGAATGAGAGTGATGCGCTGCAAACTTTTCCACCATATCAATCAGCACCCGACCATCAGTGTCGGCATTCGGCATGGTGAAGATTAAATGTGTATCCTGTAATTCAGCCAAAGACGCAAGCAGTTCATTCATCTGCTCCGCAGCAGTTGCAATCTCAAGAGTAACCGGATGAAAGGTTATGAGTAGATTTTTGGGCCCAAGCTTAAAGTTCAAGGCTGTTTCTAATTCATTCCGATCGAGAAGTTTCATACGATTGATACTGTCAAGCCCCAACCCGCCCACAAGAAAAACCTGATGAGGCTGTTCTCCAAGCTGAATAACACGCTGCCGGTACTCTTCGGCGGCAACAAAATGGAGATGTGACATCTTGGTAATCGAATGACGAAAAGCCTCATCTATCAGACCTTCCGTTGCCTCACCTCCATGCAGGTGGGCTACCGGTATACGAGCCACCAAAGCGGCAGATACCGCTGAAAAGATCTCAAACCGGTCGCCCAGCACCAGAATGAGATCAGGCTTCAATTCACTCAGTGCATCAGCAAAACCAATCAGACCGAGACCCATTGATTTGGCAATACCTACAGCCGAATCAGAACTCATCAGCATTTCAACCTTACGGTCAATAGTGAATCCGTCCCGTTCGATCTCTTGATAGGTCATCCCGAATTCAGGCGACAAATGCATTCCGGTTACCACAACCTGCAGGGTAAGATCAGAAGCATCCCTGATGCCTTGCATCACCCACCGAAGCAAACCATATTCGGCACGAGTTCCGGTTATGACACAAACCCTGCGACTCATAGTTCAATCAATTCATCAACAGTAAAATCACGGACCGCCTTGCGGCCAATAACTTCATCCCAACGCATTGGAGAAATTCCTGTCCCGGGACGCTTTGTGGTGACGTTCTGTGTACTGAATAATTCACCAGCCTTAATCGACTGACTTGCAACCAGTGATTTACGTACAACAGGCTTGTTACTGGCTTCGCTCAGAGTGAGACGCTTGATGCCGTCACCAAGAGCAACTTCAATATTTCGAATAGCTGACACCATGGCTTTGAGTTCTGCAGGTTCAAGACTTGCCTTGTGATCAGGGCCTGGCAAATTGCGATCAAGAGTAAAGTGTTTTTCAATTACCGTTGCACCCAAGGCAACTGCAGCAATAGCAACTTCGATGCCTTGCGTGTGATCTGAATAACCAACTGCAACCCCAAAAGCTCTATGAATGCTTTGCATTGCAAACAGGTTGACTTCATCCATAGGGGTAGGATATTCTGTGGTGCAATGCAAAACTGTGATGCAATCACGCGGCGTTCCGGCTGCTTCCAGCACAACAATTGCGGCATCGATCTCACCTAAAGTAGCCATTCCTGTAGAGAGTATCACCGGTTTACCGAAGCTGCCGATGGCACGAAGATAAGGTAGATTAGAGATCTCGCCAGACGGCACTTTGTGGAATAACTGGCCCAATGATTCGAGAAAATATAGACTAGTCATGTCGAATGCAGTAGAAAAAAAAATAATACCCTTACGCTCACATATCTCCTTAAGGCTTGAGTATACATCCAGAGAAAAATGAATCTTGCGAATCATCTCAAGTTGCGATTCCTCTAAATTAGAGGTCTTTTTTTGGTAACCGGCTTTCGGAGCATATTCCGTAACAACCAATTCAGGTATCGCAGTCTGAAACTTTATGGCATCTGCTCCAGCTGCCACTGCAGCTTCAATCAGGCTGTTAGCCATATCAAGCTGAGCATTGTGGTTTACTCCAACTTCCGCAATGATGAAGGTCCGGCTCATATAATTTTGTTAGAAAATTAACTGCCGAGCGATGGTCTCAAAAGTTTATTATGCAAGAGCATACTCAATCCCATAGACATATCTATCGCGGGCTGCCAAGAAAGGCACTTTTTTGCACGTTCGCTATCAAGTGAATAGGTAATTACTGGTTGATAATCATCGGAAAGCTCTCCACTGATTACGACACTCCCGCGACCGGCAAGAGAGATACATTCTTGCGCCAGCTCCAAAAAAGAAACCGGATAGCCTGATGACAAATTGAAAATATCCCACGCTTCCCGTTCAAGAATCGACACAATCGCACTCGAAACATCCGCAGCATGAATAATGTCCACCCGGTCATCTACGGGTTGTTTCAACTCTATCACAGCACCAGCTTCAGCAATCGAAAGAAAGCGCATAACCATCTTGTCAAAAGAAATTCCCGAGCCGTATATTGAGGTCGGCCTCACGATCGCCAGTTTTAGCCCCTGATGCCGAAGACGTATCAATACATCTTCGGCAAGTAGTTTGGAAAATCCATAGAAACCACCAAAGCCGCTCCAGCCTCGTTCTGCTGATTCATTCTGCAGAAGTGCACAATTGTCAGCATAAACAATAGCACCAGATATATACACAAACGGAATGCCTCGGCTATTGGCCCATTCTCCAAGATTTAGGCAAGCACGCACATTTGCATTGAACATTCGTGCCTTATCGATCTGTCCTGACGTCTGCACCAAAGCTCCTGCATGAACTATGGCTTGTGCATTCCGGAAAATAAGATCCAAGGCCTCTGGCTCACGCCACTCGGCCAAATCCCAACAAGCCGACACCGAAGCAAATCCATTCGACCGAGAAACTGCAATAACTTCAGCACCGGCATTTTCGATAGCAACACGAAGATGTCGCCCCAGCATTCCGGTAGAACCAGTCAGACCTATCTTTTCTAGAACCATGGATTTACGAATCCTTTGTGGTAACCTGGACGCAACTCTTCTGCTCGTACGTTTTCGATAAACACTTCTTCATGATAGCGCATGGCAATGCCAGAACTGATTTCAGGCGTCTTGATTTCCTCTTGGTAGAAATAGCTGAGCAATGCCATCGCCGGCTCATTGAACCCAAAATGAGCACGCAAAGCGGTCGTGCCTGAAAAGCGTGCATTCAATTCGAAGGGAATAGCTCCCTGATCAGTCAGCATAAGCTGCACATTAAGTGAGCCCATAAAATCAATCGCACCAGCAATTGTAAGCAAGGGCTTGTGTAGTAATTCATAAGGTGCAACCTCCACATGCCATGATGTCCCTCCACGTAAGGTACGGCGGGCAGTGAATGGGCCAAGCATAGTTCCATCTGCAACCTTAAAAACACTGCAGGTATACTCTGTACTTAGCTCCGACGAGGGGATATTGATGACTCGTTGAAGCATCGGCAATGGTGTAAGTGAATAACAGTCAATCAAGGCCTGACGGTTTGTCACAATATGTACATGTCGTGAAGAAGTACCTCGACGGGTCTTCAAAACAATTGGATAGCCACACGTTTCCGCCAAAAGCAATGCATCATCAATATCATTCGGCAAATATGCAGGAGCATAGGGTAATCCATGTTCGCGCAAAAATTCCGCAGTCAGCCATTTATCGTTGGCAAGGGTCACCGTTGCCCGCGGCGCTACAATCACAAGTGTGCCTGTCTGAACTTCAATCACAGCTTTATTCTTCGAGAAGAACTCAAGATCGAACTCTGAACCAATCATGACGATATCGATTTTGTGAACCTGAATTAACAAAATAATATCAGCCAACGCATCAGGCTCTTCCACTGGGGGAATGATTATCGCTTCATCCGTCCGGTACAATGCAACATTCATAGGAGATATGTCGGCCCCAATGACTGTAACAGGAAGTTCCGACATACGCAAAGCCTTAACAATACCCTGCCCAACTCCACTACCGGCGCCAGTAACCATAACCCGGCAATTCTTACGCATTAGTAACCTCCTTTTGCAACTTGCGCATAATTGTACCGACTTCATCTAAGGAATGTGCATCGGAGCCAAAACGGGTTTTGGCTCCATACTCCTGACACCAACGAAACATTTGTAGTGTATTCGGATGGTAATAAGAATTGATGTCTATGGCAACGCCGAATTCAGCCGCCCGTGCTATAAGCTCCTTGATTTTTTCATCGGGCGGTATTTGACCAAAACGCTTGTAGCTCACGCCAAATATATGGCCGAGTATCTCTACCTGTGGATTCGAAAGTACTGCCCATGTCAAAGCATATTCAAGGTCAACCGATTGGTTTGGCATGGTTTCAGAAACCGGTATAATATTACCATCACTGGCAATGAAGTTATGCACACTGGCCATAATAAAATCGCAACAATCACTAATTTCCGGCTCAGCATAGATTTCGCCGTCATGAGAGATGACCTTTACTTCCGTACCAACATAAGCCTTACAAGGCGAAACCGGCAATGCATGCACTTCTTTTGCAAATTTGTAGAACCAATCAACGCTGCTCTTTCTACTATGCTCACTATAGAGTACTGTCTCAAGCTGTCTTTCAACAGCGGCATTATAAACCTCTTTAACACTTGCATGGCCATCGGTCCAAGAAGTGTGGAGATGGCAATCAACTCGTGGTAATTCCAGCAAATTCAAATCTCTTGCATCGAAAATCAGATCAGGATATCTTTCTGATTGTAAATTAATCGCCATACTTTATAATACTTTTTCCATTAATTTCTTTGGAATTCGGATAAAAGCTTATCAATCTTATCGACATTAATCGATTTAAAAAAACACTGCTAATATGTGGACAATTAGATGATTCTGCATTAACCGCAACCCAACATCTGCTTTACATGGCAATAAAAGGTTATGCTAATACTTTCTCGGCAAAAGAGGAATCTAATCTTTACTATTTTGATTTCATGCACATTGACAGTATCGACCAAAATTCTTTTTCTATAATTATCTGATAAACATCAATTATCGTTACCTTACCATCAGTCTCTGAATTATGCAATATTTACTTATTCCCGGAATGCCACCCAATTCATATTTAAATGCTTGGGAAATCAGATCTGAATTTTTACAGGATTTATTATATTTACTTATTATTCAGATAAGAATCAGATAATTAAAAATCATCACATATCAATACGTCTTCAGCAACCTATGAGCGGAATTATCTGCAAATAATTATTTACTTTTTTATCAATTGCAAACTGTTTTATTTCCTCAAAAAATGTCATCGCCGAAATAACAAGCAATGAATTACTTTCATAGCTTTTATCATAAGGTGACAAAATACAAGAATAACAAGCTGGAAGATAGCTGCTTACTTTTGCTGCATCTCCATCATAAATTCTTATATTTGGATGGTTACCCAACCCTGTAATATATAAAAAAGTATTTAATCCAGCTGTTGCCCCATGAAATCCAACAAATTGACCGATATCCAGAGTTCGTCTAATTATCTCACACTTCAGCGTTAAGAGTTCATAAAACGAATGTGCACTTTTAATAAGCAGTTGTGACTCATTCAATTTAACACTGGAACTGCAAGGTGCTATTTCAAGGACTATGGTAATAGTGTCATTTTTTCGATTTAGAACTGCAACACTAAAACCCGCAATTGCCGTCAAATATCGAGAAGACTCCTCTGTAAAGTAACTTAGATGTTCATGTACAAGAACATTCAAATCGCCCTGAAGCAACTGACTTTCACAATCAGGATATACTAAAATCACCTTACCATTTGAAGTCAACTGTCTCCGAATACCAACAAGAAAACTTAATGGATCCGGAACATGCTCAAGAACATTCAGACCAAGTATCAGATCAAAATAACGGTCAACAATAGAATTACTGGGGAAATAATCAGTGATCAATTCAACGCATTGTTCATCAGGACGAGCAGCCGGGTCAACAATTACGTAAGAATCAGGCTGATAACATTCGCATAACTTACAAGCTATCCATGCACTCCCTCCCCCAATCTCAAGGATATTTTTAGGGGACTCATCCGCAATTATCCCGGTAATATCCTTTATATAATTTTCACCTAAAGAGGTTGCCCAATCACTTGAACCAGGTGGTGGGGTTATAAATTTGTATTCATCTTTATGATATGCACCAACTACATCATCCATTACCTGCTCAGAAGCCATCTGCTTGATTGGACTTTCATTTGTCGCAATGAGACTAAACGGAAGATTTCTAAGAACCCCCGGATCCTGCTGAACTCCAGTCCAAAATGGAATAGCTTCGAATGTTAATATTGAATTTCCATCTTTCAGGGAGGCAATAGGAAGTAAAGTCATTAGACAATTGAATAAATTCTTTAAATCAGCCTATAACTGCTCGGAATATTTATCAGACGTTGCACAAGCAACTCTGCTCCGGCCAAATCCATACGCGGGCACTCCCTGAATGGCATCAACTCGTGCATCAAAACCCATGCAGGACGAGTCATAATGCCGGCACCATTGGTTGACTGAAGCAGAATATCACGTTGATCAACATATTTTGTGTCAAGCAGAAGAGTTTGCAGCCAGTAGTTGCTTTGGCAGTGTTCCGGCGCTTTCATCAATCTGACGCCAGAAACAGAGGCAAATGCAGTCTGGTATCTTTCATACAACACCTGTTTTGCCGCAAGAATTGCCGGCAATTGCTCCAACTGTGCACAACCCAATGCAGCATTAATATTCGGCATACGGTAGTTGTACCCGATTTCATCGTGCCGGTACTCCCATGCTTGCGGCAGTTTTGCCGTTGTCGTCAGATGCCTGGCATGACGCGCAAGTTCGGCATCATCAGTCAATATTGCACCCCCGCCTCCGGTTGTAATAGTCTTGTTGCCATTAAAACTTATGGTGCCCATCAAGCCAAAGGTTCCTGTATGCCTGCCATGGTAGTAGCTTCCGAGAGACTCCGCCGCATCTTCGAGCAGCGCTATATTGAAATCACGGGCCACAGCCATTATATCATCAATAGCGGCAGGATGACCGAATGTATGCATCGGCACCAGTGCGCGGATAACCCTTCCTGTTGAGCGGTTGATACAAAAGCCGGCCCGCTGCTCAGTGTATCCATCAAGATAGTCTCGCAGTTTCTGCGCATCAACACCAAAAGTGCGCTCTTCGCTGTCAACAAAATGAGGTGTTGCTCCACAATAGCTTACGGCATTTGCTGTTGCAACAAAGGTGAGTGCAGGAATCAGCACTTCATCGCCTCTTTTAACACCCGCAAGCATGAGTGCAATATGCAGCGCCGCTGTACCATTAACAACAGCAATCGCATGTCTGGCTCCGGTAAATGCTGCCAAGTCAGCTTCAAAACGATCGACGAATTTGCCGACCGATGAAACAAATGTTGAGTCAAGACACTCTTTGAGGTATAGCCATTCGTTACCAGCAAAGGCAGGTTCATGGAGAACCGCAGGAGCAGAACCGATAACGGTTCGAATTGCTGCTATGACTTGATCTATAAAGGAGGATGGTGGATACAATGCATTCACAGATTGAAGATCTCTGATTTGTAACTGGCCAGATTGGCCGGATTCATGAACCATTCAGCAGTTTGAGCAATGCCTCGTCTGAAACCATCGAGGCCTCCATAATCGGGCTTCCAGCCGAAAAGCCGGTCAGCTTTTGAGTTATCAGCCCAAAGACGTTCTACCTCGGAGTTTTCGGGACGAAGACGACTCTCTTCTGTAATGATTTCAATGTCGGTGTTCATCACTTCTGCAATCAGCTTTGCTGTATCTCCTATGGAAATTTCAAAGTTACTGCCGAAATTGACAGCTTCTCCCAGACCGTTCTCTGAATTCATGGCCGCAATAAATCCGGAGACCGTGTCTTGTACAAAACTGAAATCTCGAGTTGGCGATACGGCTCCCAGCTTTATCTGCCTCTTTCCATTGGCTATCTGGGTAATGATGGTTGGAATTACAGCACGGGCAGACTGACGGGGGCCATAGGTATTGAAGGGACGAACTATAACTACCGGAAGACCGAATGAGCTGTAAAAAGAATACGCCAACTGGTCAGCCCCGATCTTGGATGCTGAATATGGCGACTGCCCCTGAAGCGGATGCTCTTCGGAAATAGGTACAAAGCGCGCAGTACCGTAGACTTCACTGGTCGAAGTATGCACTATTCTCTGGACCCCAAGCTCCCTGGCTGCCTGAAGGACATTGAGCGAACCCTTGATGTTTGTATCCACATAGGTGTCCGGAGAGTGATACGAGAATGGAATCGCGATAAGAGCGGCGAGATGCAATACCACATCACATCCGGTCATCGCTTTTCTGATACCGTGCGGATCTCTAATATCTCCGGCAAATATCTCAAATTGTCCTTGAACTTCAGGTGCACAATGATCCAGCCAGCCCCATGAATTAAAAGAGTTGTAGTATACAAATGCTCGAACATTGTAGCCTTGACGGACAAGAGCCTCAGTGAGATGTGAGCCAATAAAGCCATCTGCACCTGTAACAAGGATTCTTTTTATTGTATCGCTATTCATAGAAGATAATCATACATTCATTCATCGAAGTACCTGTTTCACTGACACTTCCATAAGAGGCATTACAAGCATGAGAAGATCAATCATTATGCATTCATCTGGCGGAAACGAGTGTACTTCCGAATTGTGAGTGCTTTCCGGAAAGGATAGAAAACGATGCCTATGATGGCAAGCAGTTTGATAACATATAAATGATTCGTAACGAGGCAGAAAGCTTTTGCCTGAATTTCAAATAAAAGTCAATTAAGGAAATGTGATTGAATCGCCCGGTAATGAAAAGCAATCAACTGACTACGCTCACAAAAAAAAGAGATTTTGATAGGGTAGCCAGTTACTTGAATGTGTACCGAAATTAAGCCAGACGAACAACGCCCCGATATAGAGAAACAAGACACTCAATATAAACAGGGTTCTTACATAGGTACTTTTTATCAATACGGGTGTTCTTGATAATATAACGAGTTGCATGGGAAGAAAGTAAAGAGCCATTCGATCAATGGTTGTAGAAATAACAAAGGTAAGCGGAAGCATAACTATACTTACTACGCTGAAAATAAGCCATAATTTTCCGTCATCATACCGTTCAGCCCAGGCTTCTCTGAAATAGAGAAAGACTGATGCTGAAATAACATTCATCAATACCCGTATAAAGGCACCTGATGATTCCATTCCTCCGGTATCGGTTATATAGAAATGCACAAGATTAGCAATGCGATCGGCAAGAAAAGCAAGAAATGCTATACCAAACAGGATGATAAATATGATTAAATCCTTAAAGTTTCGAAGTGAATTCGTATATAAAAAGCCGACAGGGAGCATTAAAAAAGCCGTTTTGTGAAAGAGCGATCCCAGTAAGACCATGATATAGAACCGAATCTGTCGGCCCTTTATCAGATCGATCAACCCCCACATAATAAAACCAATCGCAGCAGCCTGACGAGTGTATCCCATTGCAACAACAATCACTAAATACGGTATGGCGACACACAATGCGAGCCACTGGATAGGCATTTCACGACACACTCTTAACAAACCTGAAACAAAAATAGCCGCACAAATTATATTTGTAGCATAGATGCCATTGAGATAATGCAGCGAAAACCAATAAACAATTAAATATCCAAGATCAAGAGATAAATTTGAAAAGGAAATAACATCTAAAAATTTATACTCTTTAAGCCAGGTAAAATTATCTATATAGTTGCTCCAGTCTCCTCCCACTTCATGTCGCAGTCCTAATATGAAAATCAGGAGAAAACCATATAAAAACCACTGAACATTTGGTAGTGCTCCTTTTGCTTTCCAGGGACTTAACCCTGCAAGCATCGGAACAAGAAACATAAGCCAGTACGTTGTCATTGGTTTTCCTCCAGCCATGCCTGAAACATCAGTACTACCCACAATCGATTTGTCCAATCATAACGACCGGTCAAGTGCTCTCGCCATATCTTAAGAATTGGATACGGATTCAGGTAACCCTCTTTTTCCAGACGCTCTTTTTCAAGCAATGATTCAGCCCAGTTACGAAGAGGGCCACGCAACCACTGACCAACGGGTATTGCAAATCCGGCTTTCGGTCGTTCAATCAGCTCACGAGGCACATAGTTATAGAGTACCTGCCGTAAAGCCCACTTGCCGACTCCTGCCCTTATCTTCATGTTCAGCGGCAACCGCCAGGCAAGCTCCAGCAAACGATGATCAAGAAATGGAACTCGCGTTTCCAGACTCACGCCCATGGCTGCCCGGTCAACTTTTGTTAAAATATCATCAGGCAGATAGGTTATGCTATCCCATAGCATCATCTGATGCTCAGTATCAGATAAGCCTGCAATAAGTGAAGAATTATCCAGTTGAGAAGGCAACAGAAATGAACATTTGACTGGATTTATATCCTGAGGCCACTCAGTAACAAGACTACGATAGAGATCATCAATACTCTTCACTGTTTTCATACGGTTCGCCAATTTATATGCCTTGTCACCTAACCGTGAAGTGCCAAAAGCATCCGGCAGCTTCTGCCCCAACCAATCCCAGGTATCGACTGGAAACACCTGAATTCCGGCACCCAATAACTGGCGTAAGGAAGGGGGGAGAAACGAAATACGATTCCATATCTGCCTGCCCCACAAGTAGCGGTTATAGCCGCCAAACAGTTCATCACCAGCATCCCCTGAAAGTGCTACCGTAACGCTGCTTCGCGCCGCCTTGCAGACAAGATAGCTGGGAATCTGGGAACTGTCGGCAAAGGGCTCATCATATAGTTTTGGCAAGAGCGGAATGACTGATCGGGTATCGTCCGACGAAACACGAATCTCATGATGCTTGGTACCGAGATGCCTTGCAACTGCCGAGGCATAAGGCGACTCATCAAAGCCAGCCTCATCAAAGCCTATCGTAAAGGTCTGAACCGGACGACTTGACTGTGTTTGCATCAGGGCAACAATTGCAGAAGAATCAACACCACCGGAAAGAAATGCGCCCAGCGGTACATCAGCAACTGTCTGCGATGCGACTGCCTCGCGTAGCGTTGATTCAAGCAGGGAAAGCGCCTCTTTCTCGTCAAGTATTTTATTGGAAAGCCCGATACGAACAGTATCAATCAGGCTCCAGTAGGTTTCGGTTTCGGCTTTCCTTGTGACGCAATCTTTTTCTGATCGTAAGGTAAGTATGGCGCCCGGCATTAATTTGTGGATATCCTCGTAAATCGAGTATGGAGCCGGTACCGTACAAAACTGAAAATATAGCTGAAGAGCACTCCTGTTTACCGGGTTATCGAAACCGGGATATGCACGAAGAGCTTTCAGCTCTGAACCAAAAACAAAAGCTCGCCGAGCTCCTTTACCTGTCCAGCCGTAATAGAGCGGCTTTTCCCCGAAGCGATCACGAGCTAACTTAAGGGTCCCGTCTTTCTTGTCCCAGAGGGCAAAAGCAAACATGCCCACAGCACGCCGCAGTGTAGCTTTTATTCCCCATGCTTCAAATCCGGCCAACAGTGTTTCTGTATCCGAATGGCCCCGCCATTCCGGAGCCGATCCGATCTTAGCCAGCTCGGTGCGGAGCGTATTATGATTGTATATCTCACCATTAAAAGCCATTACAAAACGTCCGGAAGACGAGTGCATCGGCTGATGCCCGGCTGAAGAGAGATCTATTACCGAAAGGCGCCTGTGTCCTAACGCGATACCAGATTGCCGGTCAGCCCAGACACCGGCATCGTCCGGACCACGATGTTGAATGGCCATCGCCATACGGGAAACAATATCTTCCATCCAATTTCCCGCACTGTCATCATAATCATTTAAAAAACCTGCAAATCCACACATCAATTATTTCTCAATATTGTTGATCGTAGCAATTTCCTTGCATAATCCTGCCAGTCGGGGTCCTGTAACTTGAATGCAAAATTCCCTCTCTACCTTCAGCCGTCCGGCATGCCCCATCCTTCGCCGCAACTCTTTATCTTCCAGCAGCAAACTGAGCGAACGCTCCCACTCTTCGGCTGTGTCAGCAAGAAACCCGTTTACTCCATGCTCAACAATGTCACTATTCACACCAACAGGGGAAGCTACAACCGGTAATCCGCATGCCATATACTGAATAAGCTTGTAACCGCACTTTCCCCGTTCAAACGGAGCATCAACAAGAGGCATGATACCGATATCAAAATCAGCTATGTTCGCAACCTCGGTCTCCTCAGTCCATGCAACGGATTTCATGGGCAGGCTTAATGATTGAGCATCAATGCCTATAGCAGAAAAACAAGCCCGTCCATCATCAGACAAACGATAAAAAATCTCTTTGTACTTCATGAGATTCAATGCAGATGCACGCTGGCCTATCCATCCGATACAGGGCATCCCGGACGAATCATCCGACCTTGCAAGCCTGCGCATGTCATAGCGGTCGAGATCAACTACTGTAGGAATTATCTCCACTCTCTCTGCACCTGCATTCCGGGCAAAATCGGCAAGATAGTTATTGCCTGCAATAACAAGCGCCGATTTACGCATCAAGGTCGGATGCTTTCCGGAAAGCAGCCGTCTT
>Ga0172370_10003528_pt1 | contig 21564 bp, 17 predicted proteins | sample LakKiv5m_FD_114538 | JGI IMG/M metagenome (GOLD analysis project Ga0172370, IMG submission 114538) | Freshwater microbial communities from Kabuno Bay, South-Kivu, Congo - kab_022012_11.5m | ecosystem: Environmental > Aquatic > Freshwater > Lake | place: Democratic Republic of the Congo...
CCAAATCCGTTTTGTACTAAAAAACTTGCGATAGATGTTATACCGCGAAGTCTGAATAGTTTCTTTAAGTTGTATGTAAGCATAAAAGCCTCGGTTTAACGTTGTAAAGATAATTTATTGTTGTATAATGGGAAAAATATGTCACGCAAGAACAAAATGCAAGCCTGCAATGAGAGTATTTTATATTATAATTGGAAAATATTATAATACAATAGGAGAATTATAGCAAGTAATGAAGAAATATTATCTTATAATAGTCAATGGTGTGTTAACAATAGGAATATATTTCCTTATCACAAGACTATTTTATTTAGTAATGCGACTTTTTTATCTTGCGATAGGAAGTAATGTGCCGAAATATCGGGCTAATAATGTTTGTATGCTTGTTTTTTTTTTGAAAACGAATTTCTGTGTTAGAAATGGGAGATTTAAATCGGAGGATGAAATATTTATTCCCTATGGGAATGCATACACAGTAGGGGATTTGGGTTACAAATATTGAACACCTACGGTGTTGAAATTAAAATCCCGTCGGGATTTAAGATTTGTGGCAAAAGGAGAGACCCGATTAAATTCTTCTAAACTGTATTACAATTTAATTGATGACGATTTGTTTTTGCATATTGGATATTCTAACTTTGATAAAATTAATTGCGGGATATTGTTCTACATGTAATTGAACAAGGTGGGAAAATATTTACAAAAGCAAACTTTTATAACTTCTTGCCCCGTGAAGTATTCTATGGATGAGTATTGTTCTTTTTTCTAGAGTGTAAAAAACGAGGTGGTTTTCAATAATCAAATAGCGGTATCCAAGCGCTTTAAGATCAGCATCTCTTGGTATTCTTCCCAATAATGGATTATCGGAAAGTAACGCTAAGTCCTTTTCAATTTTATTGGCGAGTTGTTCTGCCGCTTTTGAGTTTTCGGCGGCGATGTAGTAAATTATTTCAGCAAAATCTTCTTCGGCAATACAAACAAATAAACGGCTTCTTACCTTTAGAAACAAGCACTACTAAAAAGGAATTACCCTTCCTAACTTAAGAAAGAACTATCCTAACATAGGAAAAAGTCATCCCAACATAAGAAACAAGTCTCCTAACTTAGAAAACAACCACCCCAACTTAGAAAATAGCCTTCCTAACTTAGGAAAAAGCCCACCTAATTTAAGAAACAACCTTCCTTACTTAAGAAATAGCCGATTGCAATTATAAAACTGTTACCCGTAACTTGGAAACATCGAACTGTAATTAGAAAACAACGAACCGTAGTTTGGAGACTCTCAACTATCACCAAAAAACAATCTGCCGCAATTAGGAAACAAGCTTCCGGAAAATAAAAATCATTAAGTTGAAGGCTAAAATTAAATCTCCGGGAACAACTTTCCTCTATTTTATGTGTGTAACAAAAAAGCATAGTTCATTTATCCCCAACAAAAAATAAGAGACAATTTCTTCACTTATTTAAACAACACACCGGGGGAAAAAAAGGGGGGGGGTGCACGTAACGAAACGTTACACGTGTAACGAAACGTTACAACCCACTTGTAACGAAACGTTACACCTCAAAAAGTCACTCTTCGTTTTTAGCGTAATAACAAAGAAAATGTTCTGGCACCGATATTGCTTACTAAATATGTAATAAAATCATTAATCATCTTACAAAGGAGTTCTGAATGAAAAAATTAGCAACCATCCCGCTTCTCTTTATTTTGTTTTTTGGCGGCTGCCAGAAAGACAATTCACCGGTAACACCCGAAGCAACTAATGTAAATTCAATGCAAAAACCGGCGTGGGTTGTAGCTGCGGAAAAGCAGGGGTTAACCTTAATTGCGCTTCCCAAAAACAGTGTAGCCTCGTTAGAGAAGAATTATTCAGTTACTACTTTAATAAAACATGATGAATCCGGTAAGTTAAAAATAGAAGGCTCTTATTACACTTCCGGGCATCGAGAGGTAAAAGTTGAAGCAACTCTTTCCGTACTTCAAAATTCGCTAACTCAGGATAAAACGTTATCGATGAATTTTGACGACAATTATCTCAGCATCGAGTTTGGTCCTTCCGGAACCACTTTTGCAGCGCCCGCGTTATTAAATATTAAAGTTACCGGATTAGACCTTTCCGCTTTAGTAAATTTATCAACAGCGCACCTAAAATATTTTGATGAATCAAAGAATGAATGGACAACCATGGATGCAGACGAAGTAACCATCGATGTGCAAAGCGGTACGTTCATCTGCAAAAACGGCAAGATCCCTCATTTTTCTCGTTACGGATTTACAAATTAATTTTTATTTACTATAAACTTTTCCAAGAAAAAAGATATGAAACCAAAATCACCCGATCTTATAGATGAGATCAAGAATGCTTTTGGAAAGTGCTTTAGTGGAAATGAAATTTCCAACTTTGTTAAAAAAATCAACGGGCTCGCCGGAGCTTCCGTAGAGGCTGGCGCCGAAAATTCGGAAAGCGTTCTCTATTCACAGGCAAAATTAATTACCGACCAGTTGATAACGTATGCAGAAAAAAAACTTCCAACTTTAAACTTTCTAGAACTATTGAGGGACGTGGGGAAAATGCTAATACTTCGTGGGGAATTAGTTTTAGCTGCCGATATTTCAGCCTCAATGATATCTTATACTCATAAAGATATTCGATTGATGATACCGGCAGCTAATGCTTTCCTCAACTTTGCCGAAATTTATATTTACCAGGCAATGTGGCATGAAGCGCTTGCATCGCTTAAAAAAGCCACCGCGTTTTTTTATAAAGAAAATGATCCGATAGGATTAGCGCGGTGCGAAAGTCTCCTCGGAACGCTTTTTGCCGAAAAGGGACAGCTTGCAAACGCAATGACTCATTTCCAAAAAGGATTTACTTATCTCGACGCCGAAAAAGATATCTCCATTGCCGCACTGCTTGAAAACAATATCGGTATCGTTTTCAACATTCAAGGCGAGTACGACAAAGCCTATACCTATTTCCGTAGGGCGCTTTTACATTTTGAAGGCGCAAAAGATAACAAACACATTGCGCGCGTACGGCACAACCTCGGTATGCTTTTTCTTAAAAAGAAAGAATACAATTCGGCTCTTAAAGAATTTGATACAAGCATTGGCGTTTCGCTTCTCGGGCATTACTTTCCTACGCTTGCTATCTCATACGTAAACAAAGCCGCCATTTACTGCACACTTAATGATGACGCGCTTGCCGAGGCATTTGCAAACCGCGGGATGGAAATAAGTTCGAAGATTAACGACAAGCTGACGATAGCCGACGTTTACAAAATAAAAGGCGTAATCGAACGTAAAAAGAAACGCTTTGATCTTGCGCAGAATTACTTCTTCAGCAGTTTGAGAATTAATAAAGAACTTGAAAACGAATTGAACTACGCCGAGACGGCCGTTGAACTCGGAATCATGTTCCATGAAATTCAAAAACCCGACGAAGCAAAAATATACTTTGACCAGGCATTAAAATATTTTAAAAAGATTAAAGCCAAAGATGAAATTCGAAGAATAAAAAACTACCTTTAAATTTCATCGGAACATTGGTAAGAAAGAGGGCCTTTCGTATTGAAAGGCTCTCCTATTTTAAATACCACACAACGTTTTAGTACGTACTTGTTTAATAACAAATCAGAAACGATCATGAAATTCTCGGACTTTAAATCCTCTCTTGATACCCGGCAAAACACTGCGTTCTTTTCTTCGCACAATTCCGAGAAAACAAAAACGCTTGAGCTGATCCTTAACATTACCAAGAGCTTAAACCGCACGCTTATTCTGGATGACGTCCTTTCGCTGGTGTTAAGAAACGCTATTCTTCTTACGCATTCCGACAGAGGATTTATCGTTCTAAAAAATTTTGACGACAAATTGGAGTTCGCCATCGGACTTAACTCATCAGAGACGTTTTTAACGGAAGAGGATTTTCAGATCAGCACTTCCGTGGTTGAAGATGTGTTTGATACAGGGCTGGCGCGGTTTATTGAAGATGCTCAAAGCGATACGAATAACGATATCAGTAAAAGTATTTTTGTGCTGGATTTGAAAACGATTCTTTGCGCTCCGCTCATCATCGGCGATACAAAAATCGGAGTGATTTATCTTGACAGCAAATCGCTTAACAGAATACGAATAAGTGAAATCACTTACGCGTTCGAGATTCTTGCAGGGCAAGCGGCAATCGCCATTCAAAATGCGCAGGCATTTAAAGAACAGCTTGATGCAAACAAAGAGTTACTCCGCGTAAATAATGAATTGAACTACGCCCGCTTGGTGGCAGAAAAATCGAGTAAGTTTAAATCATCGTTGATGAGAAATTTAAATCATGAATTCCGCACCCCGATGAACGGCATCCTCGGGCTGGGGGGAATCTTGAGAGAATCATTGGCAGACGAAGACCATCACGAGATTCTTGATAAAATTTTATTCGCTTCCAGGCGACTCTTAAAAACTCTGACGGAAATATTAGACCTTTCGAATCTGGAATCAACCACCATTCAACTTGAGGGGAGCGCTATCCAAGCTTCTAAAATAATTGAAGCCGTTTCAAACTCCGCAACACCGCAGGCAAAAGCTAAAAATCTTGATTTTACCGTGACCATCAAAAATGATTTTTTCATAAAGTTTGACGCCAGGTATTTTCAGCAGTTGCTGGAAAGCCTTATTGAAAATGCTTTAAAGTTTACCAACACCGGGTTTGTTAAAATTATCTGCAATATCGAAAACGGAAAAGGAATTATCACGGTTGCCGATTCCGGTATCGGGATTGAGAAAGAATTACAAGAAACCATCTTCGAAGCTTTTAGGCAAGCCAGCGAAGGGTTGGATAGATCATACGAAGGATGCGGACTGGGATTAACGCTCGTGAAAAAAATTGTTGATCTTGCCGGCGGAAGCATCTCGGTAGAAAGTATTGTTAACTCCGGAACAACGTTTACGTTACTGTTTCCCATTACCAAAGCGCCCGAAAATTACGAAGCGGAACCGCGCCTGATAAACCGTCCCCTTTTTCTGAAACCGCGCAAATTGAGAACGCCGAATATTTTATTGGTTGAAGATGATGAAATAAACTTAGACACCTTCGGCTTATTTCTAAAAGGGAATGCGTTGTTAGATGTAGCCGTTAATCCGGCGAACGCCATTCAAGTGGCTGCCGCAAAAAAGTACGATTTGGTGCTCATCGATATCAAATTAAAAAATAATTATGACGGCATCGAACTGATGAAGCAGATAAAAACTCTTGAAGGCTACGGCGCAGTTCCTTTTATTGCAACTACCGGATACACATTTCACGGTGACAGAGAACGATTTTTAAATGAAGGATTTCACGATTATTTGCCGAAACCATTTACGCAAACAGAATTGCTGGGAACCGTCAAAAAAAACTTTCAACCAAAAGAGAACTCCTCACGATAAAAGTGCACGTGCAATACGCGCCTGCACTTTTGCGTGAACAACGGCAATGCCGCGCAGCTATCAATGGTAAGTGGATCAAACAACCTGCTCAAAAAGGAAACGAAATTCTCTTCTCTCTAAAAACATGAATAGCTCAAAACACATTTTCAATTGAATTGATACACATGACTTGCGCTTAAAATCTGCACCAAGAAAATAGTTGGAAAGTGAAAATATTTAAGTAATTTTTCGCACCGCTTTACCGCCGAAAGTTTCCGAGACTATCGCTGTAAAGATAAAAAAGCTTGTGAACGATTTGATGGTACAAAAAAATTATTTGAATAATCCGGTTATGTAAGTAAAAGGAATCCAGTAATGCCTTCTTCATTTAAAGATGGAACGGACGGCAGAAAAAAAATGATCGGGGAGCTGCTTGCCGTTGCGGCAGCGCAAATTCCCGTACATCCTTTGCATCCGAAGTGTATGCTTGCCGTTCGAAACCACCCGGATGAGTTTTTCATTCTTTTATCTTTAGCCGCTAATTATCTTTTACCTCCTTCATTTTTTACTTTATTACAGAAAAGTTACGCTTGCAGATGAAAAAAATTCCCGCAGATACAGAATTTAAAACCGCGCTTCTCCGTTCGGCAATTGAAGCTGCCCCCGACGGAATTCTGATTGTAGATAAAAATGGAATCATAACTGCGGCTAATAAAAAATTTGTGGAACTCTGGAATGCCGCCGGAATATCACTTGAAGCAAACGAGAGCGCAAAACTTTTTGAGCATCTTGCAGCCCGGGTAAAAGATTCATCTTTATTTATTGAAAAAATTATCGGTCTTACTGCGCATGAAAATTCTGAAACTTCCGAAGCGCTTCAACTTATTGACGGAAGAACTTTTGAATGGTTTTCTTCGCCTCAAAAATTAGAAGATGAAATTATCGGCAGAGTGCATGGTTTCAGAAATATTACCAGCCGCAAAGAAGCCGAAGACGTTGCGGCATATCAACGTAACTTGATGAATATGCTTCTTGATAATAGTCCGGATCAAATCTATTTTAAAGATACCGGCAGCCGCTTTATTATGGTGAATAAAGCCACCGCCAAGCGATTTGGATTTGAAAATCCCGAGGAGGCAATCGGGAAATCCGACTTTGATTTCTTTACCGAAGAACATGCCCGCCCCGCCTTCGATGCAGAACAGCGAATTATTAAAACCGGCAAACCGTTGGTTAATATTGTTGAAAAAGAAACCTGGGCTGATGGAACAGAAACGTGGGCTTCAACAACAAAGCTTCCGCTTATTGATGCCGGCGGCGCAATTGTTGGAACCGTTGGTATATCTCGTGATATAACCGCCCGCAAACATGCTGAAGAAGCGCTGCGCAAATTTCAGTACGGAATCAAACACACGTCTGAAGCAATCTTTATTACAAATGTTGACGGAACCATCAACTTTGTGAATCCCGCATTTGAAAAAATTTATGGATTCACTTCGGAAGAAGCGGTTGGAAAAACTCCCCGCATCATTAAATCGGGAGTTCTTTCCGAAGAAATCTATCAAGATTTTTGGAACAAGCTGCTTAACAAGCAAAATGTTTCAGGCGAGATCATCAATAAAACAAAGGACGGACGCTTAATAACTATTGAAGGAGTTAATAATCCGATTTTAAATGATGCCGGAAATATTATCGGGTTTATGGGAATTCACAGAGACATTACCGAACGCAAACATATTGAGCAAGAGCTTGAAGCCAGCGAAAAGAAATATAAAGAATTATTCGAACGGTCGGACGACGCCAACCTCATTATCAGCAACGGAAAATTTATTGACTGCAACGAAGCCGCAGTGAAAATGCTTCGCTACAAAAACAAAAAAGAATTGTTGGATACGCACCCTTCGGAATTATCTCCGCCGCTTCAGCCCGATGGTAGAGCTTCGTATGAAAAAGCAAACGAGATGATGAACACGGCTTTGAAAATTGGAAGTCATCGCTTTGAGTGGAATCATAAAAAAGCTGACGGTGAAATTTTTCCGGTTGAAGTTCTTTTAACCGCAATTGTTACCGGAGGCGAAAATAAAATTATACACACGGTTTGGCGCGATGTTACCCAGCAGAAAAAATCGCAACTGCTGCATCAAGCGCTGTACGAAATTTCAGAGTCGGCTCACCGCGCATTGGATATGGGAATGCTGTATAAAAAGATTCATGAAGTTATCGGCACGCTGATGCCGGTAAAAAATATCTACATCGCGTTGTATGATGAAAAGACCGAATTGCTTTCGTTTCCGTACATGGTTGATGAATATGATTCGGCTTATGAACCTAAAAAACTCGGCGCCGGTTTAACGGAATATATTCTTCGAAAAGGGGATGCGTATCTTATAGATGCGCAGATGGATTTTGATTTGCGCGCTTTAGGTGAAACGGAATTAATCGGAACGCCTGCGGCTATCTGGCTGGGGGTTCCGCTAAAAATCGACGCTAAAACTATCGGCGTAATTGTTGTTCAAGATTACGAAAACGAAAAAGCTTTTGGTGAAGATGAAAAGCAACTTTTAATTTTCGTCTCGGAACAAATTGCTCAAGTGATCGAACGAAAAAGAAAAGAGCATGAAATAAAACAATATGCCGATGAGCTGAAACAAACCAACCAGACAAAGGACAAGCTCTTTTCAATTATTGCGCACGATTTGAGAAGTCCGTTCCAGCCGCTGCTTGCCTTCTCCGAAATACTGAGCACCGAGTTGGAATTTTTAGAAAAAGATGAAATCAAAAACTTTGCGGGAGATATTCACAAAGTGGCGCAAAGCGTTTTAATCCTCATCGATAACTTGCTTGAATGGTCAAGAATGCAGTCGGGCACCATTCAATTTAAACCGGTAACGCTAAACTTAAAACAAAAATCGGATGAAGTGATTGTTCCGCTTTCCGAAAACGCTCACAGCAAAAATATTTCTCTCAAAAATATGATTATGGAATCGCAAACCGTTTCGGCAGATGATCAGATGCTCCGCTCGATTTTGCACAACTTACTTTCGAACGCGATCAAATTTACAAAAGAAGGAGGCGAAATAGTTGTAGGGGCAAAAAATAAAAATGATTTTTGCGAAATCTCCATCGCCGATAACGGAGTCGGCATTCCGCCGGAACAAGTAAACCGCATCTTCACTTCGGAACAAAATATTTCCACCAAAGGAACAAATCAAGAAAGAGGAACCGGGCTTGGACTCCTCCTCTGCAAAGAATTTGTTGAAAAACACGGCGGTAAAATTCGGGTTGAAAGCGTGTTGGGCGAAGGAAGTAAATTTATTTTTACTCTGCCGAACGAGAGCCTACGGTAAAAACCACTTTGATGATTGATTACGTTGCCGTCTGTTTTAAATGACGAGGACGAGCGCGTCGTTAATGGGCGGCATGAATCTCCGCGCAAAGTGTGAGAAACCAGAAAGAGTAAACCGGTTTAAGTTTTCCACACTTTGCAGAGAGCAAATTCGTTGAGTTTTTTATTTCACCAGAATCATTTTTTTTGTAGAAACGAAATTGGCGGTTGAGATTGTGTAGAAATAAATTCCGCTGCTCAATCCGGAGGCGTCAAATTTTATCTCGTAAGACCCGGCATCCTTGAATTCATTTAAAAGGGAAGCCGCTTCTTCTCCAAGCATATTGTACACTTTTAACGTTACGACTCCGGATTGCGGAATATCGAACCGGATACTTGTAGAAGGGTTAAAAGGATTCGGATAATTTTGTTGAAGCGCATAATTCACCGGAACTTCATTGTTAATCTTTTCGCTTACCGAAGTTACCATATCGGAAAGAGAGCGTTTCCACAGACCTCCCATCATCGCACCGGCGTATAAATCTCCGCCGATAACAGCAAGCGAATAAACATATAAATTTGTTAAACCGGTATTTACCGGGTTCCAACTTGTGCCGTTATCGGTTGTAAGAAAAACTCCGCCGCCGTAGGTTCCAACAAACAAATTACTTCCGCTTACTACGGCCGTATTAATATTGGCGCTCGTTAGTCCGTTGTTCGCCGCAGCCCAGCTTCCTCCGTCATCAACAGAAAGATACATACCGCTGCTTGTTCCGGCAAATAAATTATTTCCGTAGGCAGAAAGCGTATTAACAACCTTGTTAAAACCTGTATTTGTAGGCCAGTTCCATGTAACACCGTTATCTGTTGATAAATAAACGCCGTACGAGTAATGAGAATAATCGATCCACTCACCGCCTTTAATACCGGCAAAAAACTTTGAACCGCTTACGGCAAGCGCTTTAACTTTTTCTTTCGTGTCAATTGCAACGTTAGCCCATGTAACTCCGTTATCGGTTGATACAGCTGCTCCAACAGAAGTTCCGGCAAATATCTTTTCTCCGATTTTGGTATATGAATAGATCTCTATACCGTTAAATCCTACTTTTGTCCAATTAGCTCCTTTATCGGTTGTTTGATACATTCCCCAAAAGTTAGTAGTTCCGGCAAAAATTTTTCCATTATTTATCGCCAAAGTATAAACAAAAGATCCGACCGGCAAACCGGTACTAATTGCCGTCCAGTTATCTCCACCATCAGAGGATTGAAAAATTCCATTGCTATGAGTACCGGCATAAAGGTTTGTGCCGTCGCTTGCGATGGCTTCCACCCACGTGTAAGAAAACGGATAGCTCCCCGGCGCAAGTTGTTTCCATTGACCATTTATGCTGCTGAAGAAGCACAAAGTTGCAAGTAGCAGATGTAGTAAAAAACGTTTCATAAGATTTTCTCCTATTGATTTTGATTTGTTAACATGTTTGAGTTAAAAAAATGTTCTTTATTGCCAATCTTTAACTGTTGTCAATTTCTAACTAAAACATAAACTTTAGCGAGATTCTTTATCAATACCACAATTGGGGTAAAATATCTTACAACACTAATTTATTTTTGGCGTTGATTGAAAGGATTGAAAGCCGGAATGGCTGATGAAAAATTTCAAACTTAAAAATTTTTTTGAAGATGTTTTAACCGATGATGAATGGCGTTCTACAAAAGAGATACGATGCCGCCAGCAAAGAAGCGCTGGAGAAAAATCAAACTAAATTTTTATTGATCGCTACCCGCACCGCTGTTGCTTTGGAATGGACGTGCAGTTTTTTATAAATGTTTTTAAAATGAGTTTTCACCGTGTGCGGAGAAAGGAATAATTTTTTTGCCAGCATGGTGTATGAGTCTCCCTGCACCAACCCATTCAGCAATTCAAGTTCACGCTCGGAAAGATGATAATCGGGCGGTTCGTTAATCGGTATTTTTACAACTGATTTAGGATGCAAAAACGAAAGCACTTTTCGCGCAACGGATTGAGACATTGGCGCGCCGCCGTTAGCGAGATCGCGGATAGCTTCAACAAGCGCATCGCCGCTTTCGTCTTTTAACATATAGCCCGAAGCGCCTGCCTGAATCGCTTGAAAAATTTTTATTTCATCTTCAAACACCGTGAGCATCATAATTTCAATTTCGGGATATTTTTCTTTTAAGATTGCCGTAGCTTCAATACCGCTCATTTTCGGAAGCTCAATATCCATCAAAATGATACCCGGCATTTTATTTTGATGAAGCGAACGAATTCCGTTCACCGCCGCTTCGCCGCTTGCGTACGAGTCAATCAATTCAATATCATCATAGAACGACAACAGCTCGGTGAATCTTTTTCTGAGCGAGGGCGTATCTTCTACAAGAATAAGTTTAGTTTTCATTTGTAAGTAATTTATCTCGGTAATTCTTTACGGGCAATACCACAATTGGGGTAACTTCCATTATGCCGGTGGTTTGTTATTTTCTACCGCTCCATCAAAAAAATGTTTTGGAATTTTTATTTCGATTAATACTCCGCCGGAACTTGTGCAGGTAAACGTTCCGCCGAGTTCTTTTACACGGCGCTCCATATTCAATAATCCGTTTCCGGTCAACAAGTCGCAATCTTTATTTTGAAAACCATTTCCGTCATCGTGGATAGAAATTTTTAGAGCGGACGGTTCTTCTTCGAGTGAAAGGAAGACATGCCGCGCATTGGAGTATTTCAAGCTGTTTGTAATTGCTTCTTGAGTAATTCGGAATAGATTGACTATTTGAATGGGAGAAAGTGAAAAAGCAGAATAAATGTTTTTTGTACAATGCAGCAGCGCCTCGTCGTGATATTGGAATTGTTTCCGCGTGTTGATTTCCAAATCGTCACAAAATTGTTCAATCGTCATCTCATTTGTTTTAAGCGCCCAAATTGTCTGCCGCAATTGCGCCATAGAGCTGCGCGCATCTTCGCGGAGCGAAACTAAAAGCGACTGCGCTTTTTCTTTTGAAGTTTCGGAAAATCTTCCCGCAATATCTAATCCGGAAATAATATTTACAAGCTGAGAACCGACGTTATCATGTAAGTCGCGTGAAATGCGTTCGCGTTCCTGCTGAATTTTATTTTGCATTTCTAACTCGCGCAGTTGTCGGCGAAGTTTTCGCTGCGCAAAAAATCGCACCGAATAAAAAACGGTTCCCAAAACAAGCGCGCTTAGTATTGATATGAACCACCAGGCAAGCCAGAACGGAGGCGAAACAATTATTTTAATGCGCAATCCGGTTTCATTCCACACACCGCTGTTGTTTGCCGCTTTAACTACAAAAGTAAAATTGCCCGAAGGCAAACTTGTATAGTGCGCAACGCGAAGATTGGATTCGGGAACAATCCAGTTGTCGTCGAATCCTTCGAGCTTGTATTTGTATTTGTTTTTTATTGCATCCCGAAAATTTAACGCGGCAAACTCGAGCGTAACGGTTTTTTCCAAATAGCTTAAGTGAATTTCTTGAGGTGCAGCAAGCGTTCCCTTTACCGCCGTAAGACGATTTTTCCCGACGTGTTTATAATTGATTTTCAAATCGTTTATTACCACGGGAGGCACAAAACGGTTTTCAATTAAGCGGTCGGGATTGAACGCAACAATTCCACCAACACCGCCAAAAAACATTTCTCCGTTTTTATTTTGCATGTAAGCGTTGATGGCAAACTCGTTAAACTCCAATCCTTCTTCGATACTAAAATTTGTAAATGTTTTTGTGTCAATGTTAAACCGGGATAATCCTTCATTGGTGCTTAGCCAGAGATTTCTTTTTTTGTCGCACAAGATTCCGTAGATAACATTATTTGGCAGCCCGTTTACCGTAGAAAAATGAGTGAATGAGTTATTCTTCTTATTTAAAAGATTCAACCCTCCGCCGAAAGTTGCAATCCAAATATTTTTTGAAGCGTCTTCAATACCGGCAGTAGTAATATTATAACTTAAACTTTGTCGGCGTTCATCGCTGTGAGAAAAGAACTCCATAGAATTGTTCTGAAGATCATATCGAAAAACTCCGTTGGAAGTTAAAATCCACATTCCTCCTTTGCTATCTTCAAAAAAATTCATCACATAATTTCCGGCGGAAGGATGAAAGGAGGTCAACAAAAAATTTTTTGATTTCTTATGCTTTGATGAAATGACGGTGAATCCGGTTGTCGTTCCAATCCAGATATCACCTTGTGAAGATTTTCTAATGCAAAGAACAGCATTGCCGGCAAGAAGGGTTGTGTCGTTTAGCGAACGGGCAAAATGTTGAAGACTATTTTTTTCGACGTTAAAACGGAAAACGCCGTTAGCGCCGGTTCCAATCCATAATTGTTTTTCGTTGTCTTCAATAACGGCAGAAATATGACCGGCAAGTTCTTTCTGCGGGATTTTTTCAATTGAAGCGAACGCTTCATCAATAGAGCGATAGGAAGTTATCGGTCGCGCGGTGTCTTTTCGAATTCCTTTAAGCAATCCTTTTGATGTTGCAAACCAAATTATTTTTCTTGAATCTTCGCAGACAGACCACACCGGTGGATTGATTTTCAAGATTGATTCATCGATGGTTTTGAATTGTGTCTGCAGCGGATCGTACATGTAAAGCCCGTGGAATAAGGTTCCGAACCATGTAAGTCCCGAACGATCTTCGAAAATAGAAATCACTCTTTCGTCATTGATGTTTTGGGAATCATCTTTATTCCGCGCTAATTTTGTTTCGCGGTATTGAGCGGGAGAAATTTCTTCAAGAAGAATAATTTCGTTATTTGATCCAATCCAGATACGCTGCGTTCGATCAACATAAAGAGCGGTTATATTTTTTTGCGTAAGGGAATGGAGGATAAACTGCTCAATTTTTTTTGACGTCAAATCAAACGTCCACAGACTATTATTTGCAGCAAACCAGATTTTATTTTTTCTCAACCGCAGCATTTGAATTTCAAGTTTTGCGGGGTACGGGAATTCTGATTTTTGCAGTGAGGCGTTCAGTTGAAAAAAGTTTGATTGTGCGGCGATCAATAGATTATCAAGCGGATCGATGAGCAATGAGTTATAGTTTTCTACGCCGGGAAGAGTAAAGACGCGTTGTTTCGATCGGTAATTATCAAACGGAGAAAATTTGTAAACTCCGTTGGGAAGACCCATAAAAATATTATTATGGCTATCCGCTTCAATGCGCGAGATGCTCTGGTGATATTTAAGTGCAAACAGTTCGGGAAAGAAAAACCGTTGAAATGTTTCGGTGGTTTTATCAAAACGGTTTGCGCCATTCCGGGTGCCGATCCATAAATCACCGTTGCGGTCTTCCGAAATTGAAAGAATATAATCGTCGCTTATTGAAGTGGTGTCGTCATTATTGTGCTTGAACGCCTTGAACGAAATGCCGTCGAACCGATTCAATCCTTCCTGCGTTCCAAACCACAAGAAGCCATCTTTATCTTGAAAAATAGCATAGATACAATTTTGTGAAAGTCCCTCGGCGGTAGTAAAATGTTTATACCGGACTTGAGCGTGCAAAAACGGTAACGCATACAAGAAAAACAGAAACAGGAAAAAAGTTATTTTTCGTGAAACCATACGTAAAGAATTATAACTTGTAGTTGGCGAAACAGTAAATCTTCCGGAGTGAAAGGTTGATTGAGAGAAAAATCTGATTTACTTACTTATAGAAACGGTTGAAAGTTAAGTAACCGAAAATCAAATTCAAAACGTTAAGCGCCAAAATTGATGTGCGGAATTTTGTTTCCCATTCTTCTTTCTACTTCTACTTTCTTCTTAAATTACACCCTATTTTTATATGGTTGAAACCTTAATTAGCGGTCTCAACTCATCTTTAAACTTTTCTCCTTTGTAAACAACTTGCTCTAAAAATAATCCCGAAGGAGGCGCGGTGAATTTTGCAGGCTCGTTACTGAGCGATGTTAAATATTTTATCACATCGTTTTCAGTTAAGTGATTCCGCCCGACTTCCGCGGCGACGCCAACCATTCTGCGCACTTGCTTCCACAAGAAATGTGAACCGATAATTCTGATAAGAATTAAATCATCAACTTCTGTCAACGTGATGGCGTTAATAAAAACTTTCGTCGATTTTTCTTCCATGTTTTTATCGGTGAAGGAAACAAAATCCTGCATGCCTACAAAAAATTGCAGCGTCGATTTCATTTTGTTGGTATCGAGTTTATCCTTTATCCACCAGACAAACTGCTTGCCGAACGCCGTTCTCCGTTTAGAAATTTGATAAAGATAACTCCGCATTTCAACATCTTTGCGCGCGTGAAAATGAACGGGAGCTTTTTCAACTTCCAAAATATTAATGTCGTACGGAAGGAGATCATTAAATTTCATTCTGATAATTTCGGGGGCAAGCATTGTTCGCACATCAAGCGAAGCTACTTGAGCAAGCGCATGAACGCCGGAGTCTGTTCGTCCCGCCCCTTGAATATCAACATCGCGAGTGTTGAAAATATCTTCCGCAATACGCTGCAGAGTTCCCTGGACGGTTTTGCTATCGCGCTGTTTCTGCCAGCCGCTGTAGCGGGTGCCGTCGTACTCAATAAACATTTTGAATTTTGACATTTCTTTAATTAGGAATTACGAATTAGGAAATAATTTTGATTTCATTGTTTTAATAATTGTGCCGGTTATTTTTAAGAGTTCTTCGCAATCGTTTAAAATTGAGTTGAACTGTTTGTCATCTATATAATTAGTGTCGTGCAATATTCTTAGCCAATAATGAGTTTCGCGAGATTCTTTATAAACGATATTCAATTTCATAAAAAAATCTTTTTGAGATTGCGCTCCGATCGCCTCTTCAACATTAGCTCCAATCGAAGTGCCGGATCTTAAAATTTGTTTTGAAAGAGTGAATTCCTTTTTTTCTTCTTTTAGAAATTGATAAAGTTTTACAATCCGTATTGCGAAATGATAACTTTTCTCTTTTAGAACGTTCTGTTCTTTCATTCCTAATTCCTAATCCGCCGGCGGCGGACTAATTCGTAATTCTCTTCAGCGTACGAGTCTTCGGTTTCATAAATCCGCGCGGTAATTTTTTTAATGTTTTCGGGAAGAGAAAGTTTTTTTATTTCATCAACAAAGTATTTGCAGATGTTTTCTGCGGTTGAGTGAAAATTTACAATCACGAATTTGGAATTAAGCTTGACGAGCGCGTCAATCAAATCTTTGTCGTCTTTGTAAACCATACATGCGTGGTCAAGATTCTCGATTATCGGGTTAACAATTTTCTTCACGTCGTAAAAATCAATCAGCATTCCTTGTTCGTCAAGATCGCCTTCAACTTCAAGACGAAGTTTGTACGAGTGTCCGTGCAGATTTTTACATTTTCCTTTGTGGAACGGAAGCCGGTGCCCCATTTCCCAATCAAATACTTTAGCTATTTTCATTAAACGCCTTTCTGTTCCGGATGCCAAATAAACTTGTGCATCTGCAGTTGAAATCTTACTTGTAAATTATCTTCTAAAATCCATTCTACAACCATTGCCGGTTCAAGTTTGCCAAAAACTACGGAGAAAAGAATTTCGCATCTTTTTTGCAAATCATTTTGATGCATAATGGCTTTCGTCCATTCATAATCTTCGCGTGAACCGAGAACAAATTTTACTTCATCACTCTTTTTTAAGAACGAAATATTTTGGTAAAGATTTTTCTTTTCCATATTGCTCGAAGGACACTTCAGATCCATAATTATTTTTACGCGGGGATCAACGGTTTCAATCGGCAGACTTCCGCTTGTTTCAAGCAGCGCTTCGTAGCCGGAATCGCAAAGCAATTTCATCAACTCAAGCGATTCACTTTGCACCAATGGTTCGCCGCCGGTAAGTTCAACTAACTTGCAATTATACTTTTTTACTTCGGCAAGAATTTCTTCAAGTGAAAAATCTCTTCCTTCAAAAAAAGCATATTCCGTATCGCAGTACGTGCAGCGCAGGTTGCAGTAAGTTAAACGGATAAAGACGCACGGAAGTCCGGCTTTAGTGCTTTCTCCCTGTACGGAGTAATATATTTCGTTTACTTTTATCATAAATTTGCACTGCAAATATACGGGAAATAGAACTTGCCTCTACCATTTTGCCGCCCACGATTTTATAATTAAGTTGCAATAGTATTTATTCAACCATGAAAATATCCCCATGAATATAATTGAAATTGAAAATCTGAGTAAAACTTTTACTACTACTTTCGGTAAAAGGACGGTAAAGGCGCTTACCGATGTGAATTTATCTGTTGAGCAAGGATCCATTTTCGGATTGCTCGGACAAAACGGCGCCGGTAAAACTACGCTCATTAAAATTCTGCTTGGAATCGTCTATCCTTCCGCCGGCGCATGCAAAATGTTTGGCGAAGAATTTTCCCATCTTCACTTAAAAAAGAGAATCGGATTTTTACCGGAGAATCATAAATTTCCAAACTACATGACCGGAAGAGAAGTTCTAACTTTTTTCGGCAAGTTGAGCGGATTAGAAAATCTCCATCTCGCCAAAAGAATTGACGAAATGCTTGAGCTTGTTGAAATGACGAAATGGAGTAAAAGCAAAATAAAAACGTACTCAAAAGGAATGATGCAGCGGCTTGGTCTTGCACAGGCAATGCTGAATAATCCCGATCTTCTTTTTCTTGATGAACCGACAGACGGCGTTGATCCTATTGGGCGAAAAGAGATTCGCAACGTGCTGCTGGCGTTAAAAGAAGGGGGCAAAACTATTTTTCTAAACAGTCATTTGCTTTCCGAAGTTGAGTTGATTACCGACCGCGTTGCTATTCTGCACAAAGGAAAAATTATCCGCGAGGGAAATGTTCACGACTTAACAAATCGGAAAGAAGAATATAGAATTGTTGTTGATGCTCTACTTGAAAGCACGCTGGATGTTTCGTTAAAAGAAAAATACGAGCTGCGGAAAGTTTCTGATTCAACCTATCTTATACGTGTTGATGAACAAAGACCGGTGAACGATTTTGTCGATCACTTGCGCGGAAAAGGTATTTCAATTAAAGAAATGGCGCAGGAGAAAAATTCACTTGAAGATGTTTTTATTTCGCTGGTAAAAGCAGAGGAGAAAAATTGATGAGAAATGTTTGGATGATGACTCTGTTTACCCTGCGCGAATCAATATCGAAAAAAGTTTTCATCGCGTTTTCCATTTTCGTTCTTGCAATGCTGGTTGGCGTTTTCTTTGCTGCTTCGTTAGGATTCGGAGACATGGCAAAACAATCTCCGCTTGGCGTTAACAAAACGATGATCATGTTTAAAATGGGAACGGCAAATTTTGTGCTCAGTTTCGGCTTTTTACTTTCAATTTTTGCATGCGCAAGTTTTATTCCTTCTTTACTTGAAAAAGGAACGATCGATTTATTTCTTTCAAAACCGGTAAGCCGCGCGCAGTTGCTCGGCGGAAAATACTTGGGCGGATTGCTCATCTTCTTCTTGCACATTTTTGTGTTGATAGCGGGCATCTGGATTATTGCCGGAATAAAATTCGATCATTGGGATTTATCATTTTTGCCGCTGCTGCTCAGTTCGTTATTTTATTTTGCAATTTTGAATGCCGTGCTTCTGCTTTCGGGTGTGGTTACCAAAAGTTCCGGCATAAGTATGATGCTGGCGTATTTGCTGATGTTCGTAAGTCCGCTGCTTGCCGCCCGCGAAAAACTTTTTCTGTTTATGCAAGGGAAAGATACTTTGAAAGCGGTAATAGATGGAATTTATTATGTTTTGCCCAAACTGCACGAAATTCAAAACATTCCCCAGGCGCTTGCAATGGATCAAGGAAGAATAGAGCCGCAAATCTTGCTAAGCTCGTTTCTCTTCTTTCTTGTAATTTTGTACGCCGGATTTTACTTATTTGAGAAGAATGATTATTGAGTTTTCCACTAATGAATGTTTTTTGTGCAATTTGAGAATTTTTATGCCGCGAACAGTGAAATATGTTGATTTCATCGCTGTTAAAAGTGGAATAATTTTTGTTAAAGAAAAGTACTTTTTAATTATCCGGGAAAACAAATGAACAGTAATGAACAATCAGAAATTGAAGAACTAATCCGTAACGCTAAAATTGTAAACGATGCCGATGGAATTAATTCTGTTGCTATTGTCGGCGCAGGAATTATGGGGCAGGGAATTGCCCAAACTATCGCCGCAGCCTGTATTGATGTAACCATCATCGAAAAGGATGAAGAGCATCTTGAAACCGGTAAACTCCGCCTAACCGAAAGTATTGACCGCGAAATAAAACGCTGGGCAATAACTTCTTCAGAAAAAAAAGCAATCTTAAGCAGAATTAAATGGTCGGTAAAATTAGCAGACGCCGCCGATTGCGAGTTGATCATCGAATCGGTTGATGAAAATATTGAGTTGAAAAAATACATCTTTGCCGAACTTGATAAAATTGCCAAACCGGAAACCATTTTTGTTTCGAACACTTCTACGTTAAGCTTAACAAAAATAGCCGAAGTTTCCTCGCGCCCCGATAAAATTATCGGAATCCATTTTCTAAATCCCGTCCCCAAAGTTCCTTTAGTTGAATTAGTTAAAGCCTTAAACTCTTCAAACGAAACGGTAGCAAAAGTAAAAGAATTTGCATCGCGCATCGGCAAAACCGCAGTTGAAGTATATGAATATCCCGGCTACGTAACCACGCGCGCAATCGTTCCGCTGCTAAACGAAGCGATGTATATTCTGCTGGAAGGAATTGCGACCGCAAAAGATATTGATACCGCAATGAAACTCGGCTATAATTTTCAAAACGGTCCGTTGGAAATGGCAGATATGATGGGCTTGGATGAAGTGCTTGCATGGATGGATACACTCTGGAAAACGCTCGGCGAACCGAGATACCGCGCGTGCCCAATTTTACGCAAGCTCGTCCGTGAACGGAAACTTGGTAAGAAAACCGGCGAAGGATTTTATAAGTACGACGTGAATGGAAAAATTGTTTACGAGTAAAGAAAAGGTTGATGCTTAGCGCTTCTACGCGGACTTAGTGTCTTAGTGGTGGTTGCTTTTTTGCCACTAAGACACAAAGAACACAAAGGTTCACCAAGAAGAGCGAAGCGACGTCTCCCCCAAAAATGAGTTTAGTATTTTGTAAAAAAAAGTAAAGATAAAAATGAAAGTATTAGTTTTAAATTCCGGCAGCTCATCAATTAAATATCAATTCATCGATACCAAAGAAAAGATTGCGCTCGCAAAAGGCATTGTTGAAAGAATAGGAATGACGGGAGCCGTATTAAATCATACCCGGCACGACGGCAACAACGTCCGAATTGTTGCTGAAATTTTAGACCACGGCATGGCGATTGAGTACGTTCTGGCTGTTATGCTTAGTAAAAATCACGGTGTTATTGAAGATAAATCTGATATTGATGCAGTTGGACATCGAGTTGTTCACGGAGGCGAATCTTTTTCCGGCTCGGTTCTAATGACCGATGAAGTGATGAAAGTGCTGCAAGAAAATATTGAGTTAGCTCCGCTGCACAATCCGCCGAACATTAAAGGTATTCAGGCGGTTTCACGAATTATGCCCGACACCGATCAGTGCGTTGTTTTCGATACCGCATTCCATATCAAGATGCCGCCGAAAGCGTATTTGTACGGCATTCCTTATGAACTTTATAAACGCCACAAAATTAGGCGGTATGGTTTTCACGGAACCTCACACCGTTTCGTTTCTGAAATCGCCGCTTCGATGCTTGGCAAACCGATTACCGAATTAAAAATTGTTACCGCGCATCTCGGCAACGGATGCAGCATGGCGGCTATCGATAAAGGAATTTCCGTTGATACCTCAATGGGATTTACTCCGCTTGAAGGATTATTGATGGGAACAAGAGCCGGAGATATTGATCCTTCGGTTATACTTTACATTATGGGAAAAGAAGGACTCTCGCTTTCGGAAGCCGGAGTTTTGTTAAACAAACACAGCGGACTTATCGGAATTAGCGGTGAAAGCAGCGACATGCGCGAAATTGAATCTGCCGTAGCCGAAGGGAACAAACGAGCCAAATTTGCGTTTGATGTTTTCACCTACCGCATTAAAAAATACGTTGGCGCTTACGCCGCAGCAATGGGGGGAATTGATGCGCTTGTTTTTACCGGCGGTATAGGTGAAAATTCCGCTTTGGTAAGAAGCGCGGTCTGCAGCGAACTTGGATTTTTCGGTATTGAAATAGACGAAGCAAAAAACAGCGCCAAGCAAAATGATCTTACGAAAGAAGGATCAAAAGTACACGTTCTCCGCATTCCCACAAACGAAGAACTTGTAATTGCGATGGATACGGCGGAAATTGTTGCCGCACTTTGAGATAGTTGAGACCTTGGTAACGTTCGAGAGCTATTTGATAGAGTATTAAAACTATGTTGAAAGAGAAATCAGAAGGACTTCCATCGGCGGCGAAGCTATGGCGGAGCCTTAGGCAGAAATATACTGCGCCCATAAAAAAGAGAAACCTCACCCATAATTCATCTCCAGGCAAAACTTACTTTCTACCGGCAAAAACCGCTTTTTAATCAAAAAACAATTTCATTACTAAAAACAGTAGGGATTTCCCTACTCAATATTAGGGATATCCCTACTCATTTTTAGGGATTTCCCTACTGTTTTTTGTCTTTCGGATTTAGTATGTTACAGCCGAAGTTAATTTATTGAATTAAATATCCAATTTTAAAACTGAGTTGAACGAAACCGCGTTGCGGTAGCAGATAGTTCTTTGACATTTTGAAGGAGCTTAAAAAATGAATTTGAGTTTTAGATTCTAAAGGATAAGTTTCCATAACAATAATAAAGAAAGGATCG
>Ga0172370_10003531_pt1 | contig 21556 bp, 17 predicted proteins | sample LakKiv5m_FD_114538 | JGI IMG/M metagenome (GOLD analysis project Ga0172370, IMG submission 114538) | Freshwater microbial communities from Kabuno Bay, South-Kivu, Congo - kab_022012_11.5m | ecosystem: Environmental > Aquatic > Freshwater > Lake | place: Democratic Republic of the Congo...
ATTAATTTCACGAGTAGAAGACGCCGTGCTTCATTTGCCAAAAGTATTTCATGGAATTGGAAATACCGGACAAATGTATTTATCTCCTGAACTTGTTCGCATCTTGGACAGATCGGGAGAGATCGCCCGCGCTGAGCAGGATGATTTTATTTCGTGCGAGCATGTTTTGCTCGCGATTGCAGATTTTCCTTCGGTTGCGCAAGAATTATTGTCACAATTTGGTGTCCGAAAGGACGCGTTACTCAAGGCATTTCATGAGGTTCGTGGTTCAATGCGAGTAACTGATGAAACGCCAGAAAATAAATTTCAAATACTAGAAAAATATGCAATTAATGTTACTGAAAAAGCGCGCGCAGGAAAACTTGATCCGGTAATTGGGAGAGAAGAGGAGTTGCGCCGCTTAATGCAAATTCTTTCTCGTCGAACAAAAAACAACCCCGTGCTTATTGGTGAACCGGGCGTAGGAAAGACGGCGATTGTTGAAGGGCTTGCGCAACGCATTGTCTCAAATGATGTCCCCGAGCCATTAAAGAATAAAGAAATTATAATGCTTGATTTGGGTTCGCTTATTGCGGGGACAAAATTCCGTGGTGAATTCGAGGATCGTCTTAAGGCATTTTTGAAAGAAGTGCAAAGCGCTGAAGGGAAAATTTTATTATTTATTGATGAGATTCATATGATTGTTGGTGCGGGTGCGGCAGAAGGCGCAATTGATGCATCTAATTTATTAAAGCCAGCGCTTGCGCGCGGAGAACTCCATGCAATTGGGGCAACGACACTCAAGGAATACCAAAAACACATAGAGAAAGATGCGGCGCTTGAGCGGCGATTTCAACCAATTGTGGTTGACGAGCCGTCATTTGAGGATTCAATTTCAATCTTGAGAGGATTAAAAGAAAAATATGAAATGCATCATGGATTGAAAATTTCTGACGAGGCAATTATTTCGGCGGTAAATCTTTCCGCGCGGTATATTACTGATCGTTTTCTCCCTGACAAGGCGGTGGATTTAATTGATGAGGCTTCGGCTGCTCGCAGGCTTGAGTCAGAAAGTATGCCGACAGAGCTTGATAAGATTAGACGAGAAATTACGCGACTTGAGATTGAAAAATCGGCGCTTGTTAGCGAGCGCTCATCAAAAAAAGCGATCGATAGAATGAAGGAAGTAGAAATTGAGTTGCAAGAACTCAAGAAGAAGAATGATGAGATCTCAGGACAATGGCACAATGAAAAGGTAACATTTGAAAAATTTCACACGTTACGAAAAAAAATGGATGATTTGCGACGCGAGGCAGAAATAGCAGAACGTGAAGGAAATTTTGATCGTGTTGCAAAGATAACGTATGGGGAACTTCCAATCGCAGAAAAAGAATATAAAACGTTTGAAAAAAAATATTTTCTCGTTGAAGAGAAGGATGTAAAGAAAAAAACAAAAAAGAATTCTAAATCACATCGATTTATAAAGGAAACTATTGATGAAGAAGATATTGCGGGGGTTGTTTCGCGATGGACGGGGATTCCTGTTTCAAAAATGTTAGAGTCTGAAATGAATAAATTGACTCGACTTGACGACGAGTTAAAAAAACGGGTAGTAGGGCAAGATGAGGCAATTTCTGCGGTTGCTCGAGCACTTCGACGATCGCGTGCGGGACTTTCTGATGAAGACAGGCCAATGGGATCCTTTATTTTTCTTGGCCCGACAGGTGTAGGAAAGACGGAGCTCGCAAAAACGCTTGCTGAATTTATGTTTAACGATGAAAAGGCGTTGGTACGTGTTGATATGTCTGAATATACTGAGCGTCATGCAGTTGCGCGCCTTATTGGTTCTCCTCCTGGATATGTTGGGCACGATGAAGGGGGACAACTTACTCAGATTGTGCGCCACAGGCCATACAGCTTAATTTTGTTTGACGAGATCGAAAAGGCGCATCCGGAAGTATTCAATATATTATTGCAGGTGCTTGATAATGGGCGATTGACTGACGGAAAAGGAAAGACGGTAAATTTTAGGAATACGGTAATTATTCTTACTTCAAATGTTGGAAGCGCATATTTTAAGGAACTTTCACGATTAGGGTTTGGGACCAATGAAAAAGAAAAAATAGTTCGTGAGCAAGAGGAACAGTTTCGAGAAGGAGTTCAGGAGGCGCTAAAAGAAACATTTCGTCCCGAATTTCTGAATCGACTTGATGAGGTGGTGATTTTCAATTCGTTAAAGAAAAATGCTATTGAAGAAATTATTGATATTCAACTCGCACGCGTTGCGGAGCGCCTTAAGGCGAAAAATATAAGTATTGTAGTAAAGCCAACGGTTAGGGCATACTTAAGTGAAGAGGGATTCGACCCCGACTATGGAGCGCGCCCAATTAAACGGCTCATTGAGAAGGTGATTGTTGACGCGCTTGCAGATAAAATTATTCGCGGAGAAATAAATGAAGGTCAAAAACTTACTATCTCGCTTTCAAAAGATCGTAGAGTGGTCATTAGTCGCTAAATGCGCAGTATTTGTTTTTCTCGCACTTTTTGCGTCGCTTCGAGGAAGTATTTTTGCGTGGGGGACATTTTTTGTTATTTCTGTTTGGTTTTTTTATAGCGAAAATACTGAGCGACGAGCATATAAATACTCATATACACTCTTTATTGTTTTGGCATTTCTTTATGGGTCAAATATAAAAGATTCGGTGTTTGGAGATGTTATTTTTTTTGTATTGATATGCGCGCTATTAGCGGTCTGGGTTGGGTTTACTCGGTTCATTTTCAAAGAAAAAGAACAAATAGTAGATATGTATCATTGCGTGCTCATCTTTTTTATAGCGCTTTTTGCGTTGCTGTTCCCCGGACTATTGTCTGCGATGGGGGCGGGGATTGGTATTGGGAGTATCGTGTATGAATATTTTCTTATCCACAAATTTCCTTGGAAACAACGGATGATACTTGCAAGTGTCGCGTCAGGATTTTTTGTGTGCGAGCTACTACTTATTGCGCATGCACTTCCCTTACATGAGATTGCGCTTGCGGGGGTCGTTGCCCTTTTAGTAGTAACCATTCGAAATCTCTTGGTTGGTCATTTTTCGGGGTTTCTTACTCGCGAGTTTTTGTTTCAAAATATATCTATTTTTGTATTGTTGTGCATTGTTCTTTTCTCTACTGGAAAGTGGGTTATATAGATTATAGCTACCTTCTCTTCTGTTATCCTTGTTTCCATTCCGACATCCTAAACGCGGTGAGTGAGCGCTTCGTCATCCTGAGCAAGGCGAAGGACGTCGGTCATCCTGAACGGAGTGAAGGATCTTTGGATTATTCCCTTTTGTATTCTATGGCTGTGTAACACTCGATATTTCACCTCGTTATATATATAGAACCAAATGAAAGGGCGCCGCTCTTGAAAGTTGGTCTTGAAAAGGTATAATGCAAGTCTAGATTGTGAAATCCGCTTTTGATGGATTTATCTAGAATTTTGCGCGAGACAAAGTAAGAAATTCGATGGAATATTCGAGTAGAATATTGTGAGACGTTCTTACAAAGTCGCAGCCAGAATTCTGGGTAAAGACGCAAAATGGGATTTGATAATTTAGACAGATTCCCACTTGGGAGCTTGGTGTGAGGCCTCGCAACCAAAAAGGAGCAACAAAGGCGCTTATATAAAGGAAGTTTTGCACATTTCTTTATATAAGCGTCGTTTATGCACTTTTTGCCATCTCACTCCAACAGAGTGAGAATTTTTATTTATAACCAATCCACTATTACTCTTTCGCTTCTTTTATTGCTCCGGATCCTCACTTCATGGAGTCGCAACAAAAGGTCCGAAAGCTAGAGAAATAGTGTTCTGAAACAACAGAAAGGTCGAGTTCGCCTCGCGCATTCTTAAGGGGCGCGGGAATACGAACAAAATTATCCCAAAAGAAAAAAACAAAAAATAAATGTCAAAGTTAACTTATAAAATCGCGACTGCTAGTATTGCGGTTATGACAATCGCATCACTTTCAGCACCAGCGTTTGCTCAAGTTTCCGTTGCAGATCTTATTGCTCAGATTAACGCACTCCAGGCGCAGCTTTTGCAGCTCCAGGGAGGAAGTTCGTCAACGAGCTCTTACACTTTCGCCAAAAACCTCACAGTTGGTTCGAAAGGAGAAGATGTGAAACAACTTCAGAGCGTTCTTATTGCTGGTGGCTATCTTAAAATAGCCGCTCCAACTTCGTACTTTGGTCCAGCGACCAAAGCAGCTGTCATCGCGTGGCAGAAAGCGGTTGGAATTTCTCCAACATCAGGATATGTAGGAGCATTGAGCCGTGCAAAGCTTAATGGAAGTTCGTCAACAGGAGGCAGCACCGGTGGTGTTGTAACTGCTACGGAATCATATCTTAAAGTAGAGGTAGTGCCATCACTTGGTGGTACGATCCCATCAAGTTCTTTGTATAACAAAGTCTTGAACCTCAAGCTTACCGCAGGAAAAGACGCAGTTGTTGTGACGGGTATCACCGCAACTCGTGGTGGATACATCGCAAACACTCGTATTAACGGCGTGAGCGTGTGGGACGAAGCAGGAAAGCGCTATGGAAACATTGTGACTTCTCTTACTTCAGACGGAAAAGTAACTGTGAACTTCGGTTCAGATCCAATGACTGTTCCAGCAGGAACAACAAAGAATCTTTCAGTTGCAATTAACCTTGATTCAACTACCTCATCAGCCTCAGTAAACTTTGGTTTGATGTCAGCAGCTGATATCACGGTTTCAGGTTCAGCTCCAGTCCAGGGAACATTCCCAATGGTTGGTGGAACTTACCAGGTTGTAGACGGATCAGCATCACTTGGAGATTTGCTCGTTTCTTATGACACCGTTAGCGGTATGTCATCTTCAAGCGCAACAAACTCAGGAGTAGCTGGAAACGTAGACATTGGTGATTTGCAGCGTGAAGTGTTCAAGCTTAAACTTGCTCAGAACAATTCAAAGGAAGCTGTATATGTAAAGAACGTAACCCTTTATGTTGGTGGCAACATTGTTGAAACAACCGACTTAAAGAACTGGAAATTGTATTCCCAGGAAGGAACCGTTCTTGCAACTGCAGCTGCAGCGAAGGATCGTTATGTAACTTTCAATCTTGCTACACCGTACATGATTGATAAGGGTCTTACACGAACCTTCCCAGTAAAAGTTGATATTGCAGATGGATCAGGCCGCTACTTCCAGATGTTTGTACAGAATGACTACGATCTCGTAGCAACTGGTGCAACTACTGGAGCATCGGTACTTTTGAAAGATGCAAGTCAGGGTTCACTTACCCAATCAGACACACAGGATGGTTCTGCTGGTTTCTTCAAAATGAAACAAGGAGGACTTACTGTCTCAAAGTCAACTTCAGCACCAAGCGGATCAATTGCTCCATCAGCAACAAATGTTGTTCTTGGTTCATTTGATGTGAAGTCATCAGGCGAACAGCTTGAACTTCGCAAAATGGCACTTCGTGTCGTTCGCACCGGAGCAGCTCCAGTTCTTACTGGTTCAATTACCATTAAGGATGCAACCACTGGCGAGACCTTCTATTCAGTATCAGCAGATACCACCGGTCTTCAGGGTACTTCTACCCCAGGAAGCTGGTCTTCATCTGATCAGCAATCACTTTCGAGCTATATTGCTCTTTCAAGCAACCAAACTCGAACATTGCAGGTATTGGGTAGCATCTCATCAGCGGCAACCTCGGGTACTTATCAGGCATACATTGGAGACTTCTATGCAAAGCGTTTCTCAACAAATGATTACCAGGATGTGGCAACGGGTGTCTATCAGGCAAACCAGCTCTCCTTGCAAGACGTAACTCTTACGGTTACCAAGAATGCATCATTTGCAAGCACAAACCGTGCAGCAGGTGCAACCAATGTAAAAGTTGCGGAGTTCAACCTCCAAGGATCATCAGCGGATGATATTCAGGTGAATACCATTTCGTTGAACGTTTCAACAAGCTCAAACTTCCAGAACTTGAAAGTTATGGATGGAACAACCCAGCTTGGCAACACTATTGGTACTCCAAGCGATACCGCAAACAGCTTTACGGTGAATGTTATCGTTCCAAAATCAGCAACAAAGTTAATTGCTGTGTATGCTGACGTTATCTCTTCAGCATCAGGCTCATCAATCGTTTCGATTGCGGCTTCTGGTGTAAGTGGATACGGAAAAGTAACCGGAAAGGCATTGAGTGCAACTCCAGTGAGTGCAACTCCAGGCCAGACTATTGGAATCGGTACTCCATCAGTAACTATTGCAGCTGATAACAACCCAGCGATCATTTCGAAAGTACTCCTTGCGGGTACCACCGGAGTATCACTTGGTGATATCAAGTTCTCTGCACAAAATGAAGATCTTGTATTGCGCAAATTAACCATCAACCTTGCAACCGCATCCTCAGGATTGTGGAGCAGCGTAGATCAGAACTTTAGCGCAGTCTACCTTTATGATGGTGCAAACGCACTTGGTTCAGCATCAGTAGTAAGCGGAGCAGCGGTCATCACGTTGACTTCAGATAAGTGGGTAACATTACCACAGGGATCTGATAAGACCTTAACTATTAAGGCCGACATCAGCGCTGACACAGCGATCGTTCCTCAGTCAGTGTTTAATGCAACTATAACCAGTTCATCAACCACCGATCTCGAAATCAATTCAGCATCACTTGGTATTATGTCAACCGGCGTAACACTTTCTGGTGCAACAACGAACTTCTACAAAGTTCAAGCATCACTCCCAACAGTAACCGCGGCAACATTTACCGCCAACACTGTAGGAGCACCAGATTCTGAAATTGCTCGTTTCACTGTGTCAAAACAGGGAACCCGCAACGTTGGTCTTACCGGAATTACACTCCGCGTACAGAACAACGGTGGACATGCTTCGTCATCAGTAACATCATTTGCGTTATATGAAGTGGTAGGCGGAACGCGTCAGGCAACTGCGCTCGCAACCTCTGCAGTATCGCTTTCTGGTGCATCGGGATCGACAAGCACTGTATTCACATTCTCATCTACCAACGTAACAACCAACCGAACATTTGCACTCGTTGCAGATACTTCAGCGGTTGAAACAGGCGTATCGAATGCTGGACAGAACACTGCGAACATCTTTGTTGATTTCGTAGGTTCAGTAGGATATACCGCGGACGCAGATTTCTGGGCAAATGGAAACATTGTCTATAGTTACGATATCTACAATCCAACTCTCTCTACTTACAGTAGTTTGACGAACATTGATACCGCGACTACACGTCTCGGAACAAACAGCTACTAATCTAATTAGTATCGTGTTTAAAAGAACCCCTTCGGGGGTTCTTTTTCTATATTTTCTCTCAAGGGCTGACATATTTTGGAATCCTACCTGTTCTTTCTCCTGTAGCCATTCCTACTGGCAGGCCGAGTCTTGCGTCTTTTCCTCTCTGTCATTCTTCCTCGCCTTGGGCGAGGAAGAATCCGGATTCTTCGGCTTTGCCTCAGAATGACTATATAGGGAGCACTCCGTCATTCCTGCCTATCGCAGGCAGGTTTGCACTTTGAGGTTTGAGCTTTTCATTCTTAATCTATAATTTCTATCCCATAAATTTTTCAATCTTTAAATCTTTCAATAAGTGCGATACACTATTCATAATGAAGTTAGTGAAAGAGCCAATTACATTAGATGAATTGAAAGAAATTGCGAAAGAACGTTTTGGCGACCTGATAAAGGCAGTAGTTGATATAGAGCAAGAAATTATGATCATCGGAGGAGAACTTCACGCAGATGAAGAAGTGCTTCTTACTGAAGAACACAATTCAAAACGTGAATATACATGGGGAATAAATCTTTATCCCGATGTTCTAGGAGACGATTTTATCGAATTTGATTCAATGATTAATTTAAAACCATCACTTGGAAACCGTTCTCGAGGTGTTGAAAATACAGAGATACAAAGAAAAATTCGTGCAGTGGTTGAAAAACTTATTACTAAATAATATGCAACATCAAGAGCTTCAAAGTGGACGTTGGGAATCTCTTTCAATCGCAGAACAGTTAGGAAATATTGGGAGTGAGGTGGGAAGAACCGGGAAGTGGAACAATAAAAATGAACGACTATCTTTAGGTGCTCGTGACAGAGCACTTGAGCTTTTTGATCTCACACTTTCCGATCCTCGATGGAGTGTCGCTCGAAAAACAGAAATTGCTCGGGCAAAAGAATTATTTTGTGATTCTCTTACCAAAGAAACAAAATATAAAACAACCACACAAGATTTAGAGCGATATTTTATGCAATTTTCCCTTCTTGCAAGGAAAAACATCTAACCTCTCTTTTCCCCAAAGTCCGACCTTCTATGGAAGTCGGACTTTTACCTATTGATCTTATTTTCCTATCTGTTCCAAACCTCGTGAGGTGCGACTTTGTCGCTATCTCACTGGGGTCATTCCCGTCCGCCACGGTGGATAAATTCTGTCGGGAACCTCTAGTTTCTTTATTTTAAAATTGGATCATTGGAGAATTAAATTGAAACCTACCTACCGCCTGCCTTCCCTGCCTACCAGCAGGCAGGTTTGAAACTTGAAATTCTTCCCCCATTGTCTCTCTCTTCTTGTCTTAGTCGGTTCAAGACGATTATAATTTACCATAACTATGGTAGACTTTTACCACAGTTATGGTAATATGGATATATGATTTCATTTCGATCAAAAATAACCCAAAAAGTGCTTAACTATTTTTTTATAAATCCAGATATACGATGTTATATTAATGAATTAGCAAAAATTTTGGAGGTTGATCCAAAAAACCTCTATTCGAAACTCAAGGAATTAGAAGAGAAGGAGGGGATATTACAGAGTGAATTTCAGGGACAACAGCGCTATTTTTTTCTAAATAAAAAATATCCACACTTGAAGGAATATAGCTCTATGTTTTTGAAAACAGTAGGATTTGAAAAGATATTACGGGATGCACTTTTAAAAATAAAGGGAATTACTAGTGCCTATATTTTTGGCTCATACGCGAAAAACAAAATGGATATATTAAGTGATATAGATATATTGGTGGTGGGTGATTATTCTATGATTAAATTGCAAGGAGTAATCAATATATTACAAAAACGGACTCGGAGAGAGATAAATGTAGTAAATATGAATTTTGATGAATTTGAGATTAAAAGAAACAAAAAGAGTGAATTAATATATGAGATTATGAAGGATAAGTATATAAGAGTTATATGATGTATATAGAGCACAAACAATTTAGATTTGAGGACAATTTCTTTCAAAAAATGGATTTTACTGAGAATAAAATTCAGAAATTTATTGATTCAGCGCTGCGTGATGTTGCTATCGCACGAAATGCGAAGGAGCTGGAAGTTGTGTTTAAGTTTACCTATGATGCACTTATAAAATTAGGCATAGCTCTTATAGCAAAAAAGAGTTTTAAAGTGAGAAGTGTTCCTGGACACCATGTGAAGATCTTGGAGGCGATGAGTGTTATTTTAGAAGATGAAGATATAAGTATTTTAGGCAATCAAATGAGGCAAAAACGTAATATTGATCTATATGAAGGGTATGGAGAGGTGACGGCGAAAGAGGCAAAAGAATATTTGGATTTCATCGAGAAGGTAGTCAAGCAAATACGGAAAACAAATCTCTAGCTCCCTTTTTTATTCCTCCGATTCTTCTCTCTGTTCCAAACCCCGTGAGGTGCGACTTTGTCGCTATCTCACTGGGGTCATTCCCGACTTGATCGGGAATCCACCTCTTCTGTTTTAAAATTGAGTCATTAGAGAATTAAATTGAAATCCGCCTACCGGCAGGCAGGCGGTAGGCAGGGCAGGCAGGTTTGCACTTTGAGGTTTTGGCTTTGCATTCTCAACTTATAATTTCTATCCCATAAATTTTTCAATTCTTCAATCTTTAAATCTTTCAATAAGTGCGATACACTTACTGGTAATGGATTATTTTAAGATTTCTCGGTTTTTTCTTTTTGCTGCGATATTTGCAGTAATAATTGTGACGTCATCAACACTTTTCCCATTTATTGTAGGGAAATATGTATTTTTCCGCGCGTGTGTGTCGCTTGCAACAATTTTCTTTTCTCTAGGACTCATTTTTCAAGATCAAAAAAATGAAATGGTGAAGCGAATGAAAGAGGTGGTAAAACACCCACTTGTTATTGGTGTTATCGCATTTGTTGGTACGTTTATTCTTGCAGGATTTTTGGGGGTAAATCCAGCAGCTTCGTTTTGGTCTAATTTTGAACGGGGAGATGGGGGGCTCCAAATTTTAACTCTTGGAACTTTTTTCTTTTTGTTGGTTGTTCTATTGAAAGATTGGAGGTCCTGGAGGAATTTTTTTATTCTCTTTATAACTGCTGCAACATTTGTGATGCTGTATGGCGTTGGTGCCGGACTCGATATTAATGGATTTGTTGGGGAAAAATTTTCATTAAATATGCGTTTTGCAGGAAGTTTGGGGAATGCGGCATATGTGGGGACATATATGTTATTTGCTGCCGCATTTGCGCTCATTGGTGCATTTCGCGCAGTAACAAAAAAGGAAAAAAAGTGGTTTTTTGTAATTGCCGGTCTTGCGGTTTTTTCTTCGTGGGCATCTCAAACACGTGGTGCATTCTTGGGACTCGCGGCCGCAATTTTAGTTTCTCTCCTTTTTGTCGCATACAATGATCAGAGATATAGGAGATGTATATTGGGTGTACTTGGAGGTTTTGTGATAGTATCTGGACTTTTAATGACTCAACGCACCAACCCAGTATTTCAAAAAATTCCTGGATTCCGCGTTTTTACTATTTCGATGAAAGAAGGGACGGCACAAACTCGTTTATGGACGTGGAATACTGCACTAAAAGGAGTTAGAGATCGCTCCTTATTTGGGTGGGGGCCGGAGAACTTTAGTATGGTGTTTGATAAATACTTTGATCATCGTCATTACAATTTAAAAACAGGTGGAGAAACTTGGTTTGATCGGGCGCATAGTCTCTATGTTGATTCTTTGGTTGAAACGGGAATTGTTGGTTTTTTTGGACTTCTTGCGATGCTCGGCGCATTTTTTGTGGTTTGGAAGCGTTCAATTGTAATAAAAGGAATTTCACTTGAAGAGCGGGCAGTGTTGTTGGGGTTAATGGTGATGTATTGTGTTCAAGGAATTGTTTTGTTTGATATCCTTCCTACATATATTGCATTGTTTTCCTTTCTTGCATATGTAGTGTCGCGAACGCAAAAAGAATCAAAATAATATGAAACAATTTATTGCATGGATAGTAATTATTGCGAGTGTGTTCTCTCTTGTGTATGGATCAATAAAACCTTTCAAAAAAGCGGCAGCATATGTAACGGCGGTAAAAAGTAAGGCAGTTTCAGTTGATGAATTTACTAACGCGTTTAAGAAAGCACTCGATTATCCTTCTCCAGTGGGGCAAGACGAGTTGGTGCGTTTTGTCTCAAGTGACATTATGAATGTAATTGCAGAAGGAAAAAATGACGAAGCCGTTGAACAGAAACTTACCGATTTTATTCATGTGTATGCCGACCCAAAGATTAAGTCGGGGGTTGGAATGAACTATACGCAATTGGTAATGATGTTGGGAACAATGCATACATATAAATGGAAGCAATATAAAAAACCTGATGATTTTGCACTCGCGATACAATATTTTATGCAGGGATATAATATCAATCATGATCGCCCACAATTCTTGATTGGATTGATGGATTTATATAATTCTTCGGGGCAGAAAGATAAAGCAGACGCGGTGAAGCAACACATTGCTGAACTTTGGGGGAGCTAGAATTTTTATATTATGCCAAGAGTAAGTGTTATAATTCCAACCTATAATCGTTCAGTTCTTGTAAGAAGAGCTATTGAGAGCGTCCTTTCACAGACTTTTCGAGATTTTGAGTTGTTGGTCATAGATGATCGAGGCGACTTAAAAACCCAATCGGTTATTGAAGATATTATAAAAAAAGATCCAAGGGTTCGTTATATCCCAAACGAAACACGTTTGGGTCTTATGGAAAACAAAAATAAAGGGGTTAGACTCTCAGAATCAAGTTCTGAGTATGTTGCGTTTTTAGATGATGACGATGTTTATTTACCTAATTTTTTAGAGCGTACAATATCAGAGCTTGATAAAAATCTTGAGGCTGTTGCGGCTTGTACAGATTGTGAATTGCGTCATCAAGATGGGACATTTGTAAAAAGATATTTTTGTGAAAAAAAAGTTTTTTGGAGAGTTTCATTGGGTGGAGGATCTGTTTTACGAAAGTACGTTTTTACAAAATTTAATATTTGGTTTGATAAAAACGCGATATTCGAAGATTTAGATTTTGGTATACGAGTTGTTAAAGATCATTTATGGATGGGTATTCCTGAGGTATTACGAACTTATTATCGCTACTATTCAAAAATGGGGGATTCAATGAGTACAATGTATACAAAAACGACACCACTTGAAGTCCTAGAATATTTTTTAAAGAAAAATGAAACTATATATGCTACCGCTGGGAATAGAGCGCTTGCATGGGCCCACTCTTTAACTGGAAAAATGTTGGTTCGTGCTGGACATAAAAGGGCTGGAATGAAGCACCTCTTATTTGCATTTAAAAAAGATCCAAAAATATCATATTTATTGTATTATTTTATTGCGTTTGTTTTTCCTTCCGCATTTTCTAAACAATCGTTTGCTGTGTGGAAAAATATAATACTTGGAAAGTTAAAGAAACAATGATAAAAGTTTTATTTGTGTATACTCATACAGTTCTCGGGGGTGGAGAAACCATGTTAATGAGAACAATTTCCTCTTTCAATAGAGAAGACGTGCTTCCGATTGCAATAATTTCCCAAAAAAATGAAAGACTTTTTACTCAACTTTCAAGTGTTGGAATAGAAACCTATTTTATTAATGACGAGAATCGCCCTTTAAAGAATAAATTCTTAAAAGCATTAATACAGATTCCTAACTTTCTTGTTTTAAATTTAAAATTATTCTTTATTATATTGAAAACGAAACCAGACATAGTTCATTCTGGTCTTTTTTATTCGGCACTTTGGAGTATATTACCATCGAAATTATCGGGAAAAAAATTTGTTTGGGTGGGCCAGACTTTGTCTGATTTTTTTTCGTATCCGTTGATTTCTAAATTTCTTCTTTTCTTTTCTGATGCGACAATTTTAACGTGTGCAGATTTTGAGCGACTTCTTGCTGAACGTAAAATGTTGGAATTTGGTAAAACGCAAGTTATATATACAAGTGTTGATATTCCGAACACGCGTGAGAACAATCTACATCCAAATATAAATGGATTGAGTATCAATAGGCCAATTGTATCGATTATTGCGAGATTTGATGAATCTCAAAAAGGATTTATTTATTTTTGGAAAATGGCAAAGATTATTCATCAGGAAATGCCAGAGGTTTCTTTTGTTGTTGCTGGAGCCCCAGTTAATGAAATAGAACAAGAGTTTAAGTCTCGTCTTGATAAGTTGGCTATAGAATTTGGTATCCGAGATTCTGTTTCGTATGTCGGGTTTGTCAGCGACTTACCTCATTTTTTCTCTTGTGTTGATGTTGTTGTGATTCCATCTGTTTATGAGGCCCCATCAGCTGTTGCAATGGAGGCTGGAGCATCTGGGCGTCCTGTTGTGGCATTTTCTGTTGGGGGTATACCTGAAGTTATAAAAAATGAAGAAAATGGGTATCTTGTACTATTTGAAAACTTTGATGGACTTGCCCAAAAAACGATGTGGCTCCTCAAACATCCAGAAGTGGCTAATTCTATGGGGGAGAAAGGAAGAGTTTTTGTTGAAAAAATGTTCTCTAAAGAGAAACTTGCAGAGAATTATATGCGACTTTATAAATCACTTTTATCAAAAACATGAAAATAGGTATTGATGCACGTCTCCTTGAACGGAATATGACTGGAATTGGGCGCTATTTGGAAAATGTTGTAAAAAATATTTATTCTTTTGATAAAAAAAACGAATACGTGCTTTTCACCTACAAGAAATTTCCTAAATTTAAAGAAACAAACGTTCAGAATGTTTCAACAATGGATATTGGTGCGTCCAGTATGGTAACAAAAATAAAGTCGGCGTTGTGGCTCCATCTCGTTCTTCCGTTTTTTTTAAAAAAGGAAAAAATAGATATATTCTTTTCTCCAAATACGCTTTTACCATTTTTCAAAACAACAAAAAAGAACGTCGTTACCGTTCATGATGTTTTCCATTTGGTTAATCCAAAATTTCACTCTTTTTTTTATCGTGTATATGTTTCACTCTTTCTTTCTCGGAGTGTGAAGAGTGCCGATCTTGTATTTACCGTTTCAAATGCATCAAAAAAAGATATTGTGAATTTTTTGAAAATTAAAGAAGAGAAAATAGTTGTTGCTTATCTCGCGGCCGACTCACGTTTTATACCACGTTCGTTATCATTGGAAGACCGACATTTTTATACTGAAAAATATAAACTTCCCGATCGCTTTGTTTTGTATCTTGGTGTCCTAGAAGAAAGGAAAAATATAGAAGGAATAATAAAGATTGCAGACGAGTTGTTAGGGAAGACCGACATTCCAATAGTTCTCGCTGGGAAGGTTGGGCATGGAGGAGAGAAATATCTTAAAGAGATAGAAAAAAGAAAAAATATTTTTTATTGTGGTTTTTTTGATGATGTGGATTTGCCATATATATATAATATTGCTGATATTTTTTTGTTTCCCTCGTATTATGAGGGGTTTGGTCTCCCTCCGCTTGAGGCGATGAAGTCTGGGGTTCCGGTAATTACTTCTAATACATCTTCTTTGCCTGAGGTTGTTGGAGAGGGGGGTATTTTATTAGATCCAAATGATCACAAATCATTTGTTAAGGCGATCATGCTGCTCCAATTTAATCCTAGAGAAAGAACTCGCCTCATTGAAGAGGGAATAAAACAAGCCGAGAAATTTGATTTTATGAGGACTGCCAGAATGACCATAGAAGCTTTGAATAGTCTCTGTTATAATCATCCGCATGATGCAGAATAGTTATACTTTGTCTCACGAGGACTCAGTAATAAAACAATGTCCGGTTTGTGGTGAGGGTGGAAATGATTTTAAATTTCTTTTGCGCCACGTAGACGGAAGGCAAGAATGGTCACTTTTTTTGTGCCCCTATTGTTTTGTCCAGTTTTGGTGGCCATTTAAACATGCTGGCATTACACACTATAAAAGAGACTTTATCGTTCGAGATAGTTTTAAACCACAGTTTCACTATGGATATCACCGAAAGGTTTTAAAGGTTTTAGAGATTCCAAAGGATAAAAAAATTAAAATATTAGACATTGGATGTGGACAGGGTGATTTTATCGCTGAATTAAATAGGAGAGGTGTTGATGTTTGGGGTGTCGATCTCGATGAGACAGGTACTTCTTTTATAAGAAAGAATTTTGGTTTGAAAAATGTATTTTGTGCCTCATTTGAAGAGTTTTTAAATAGATCTGATTTGCCAAAATTTGACTATATAACGTTCTTTGAGGTTTTGGAGCACGTTGATAATCCGTTTGATTTAATTAATCTTGCAAAGAAGAATTTGACATCTGATGGAAGCATTATTATGAGCACTCCATCGCGTGAGCGGGTATTGGTTAATATGTGGAACGCTGATTTTCCACCCCATCATTTAACGCGATGGAATGAATTAGCTATTATGAATTTGTTCAAAAAGGTTGGACTTGAAATTAAAAGGGTTTACTATACAGACGAACTTAAATTTATATTTGAATCACTAAATGATAAATTACATTTTGATCTTACGTTAAAAATATCAAGATTATTAAATGGAGGTGGAGATAAAAAAGTTTTGGGAGTCGCTGGTGTTACAAAAACATTACATTTTGGAGCGCACATTAAAGATTATATTCTTACAGGGATTCCTGCTGTTACCCTCCTTCTTTTTGGAAAAATTTTTAGAAGAAAAAACGGGGATATGCTTTTGTGGTTGGGTAAGGGAGAAGGGGGCGTTGAAATGGAAAATTTCCCTAAAGTAACAATCATCATTCCGACCTATAATCGTGCTGGCCTTATCTTGCGAACATTAAAGAGCGCATTGAGACAAAATTATAAAAATTTTGAAGTTCTTATTATAGATGATAGTAAAGATGATAGAACAGAAAATGTGGTGAAGGAGTTAACTGATTCTCACGTGCGGTATATTCACAATAGGGAAAAGGGAAATTTGCCAAAGGCAAGGAATCAAGGAGTTAAAGAATCTACTGAAGATACAAAATATGTCTTGTTTTTAGATGATGACAATGAGATTCTTCCTGATTTTCTTATTAAGGGCGTAAAAATACTCGAGAATAACAGTGAGTTTGTTGGTGTTGTCCCTATGTCCGATCACAGGTTTGACGATGGCACACATATTGGCGTAAGGGCAGAAATTTATGAGGTGTGGAATAGTGGTTTAGGAAATGGAAGTCTACTAAAAAAAGAACTCTTTGTACGTAATGGGATATGGTTTAATGAAGATCTTTTGCGATCGGAAGAATGGGAGTTTGGTTTGCGAGTTTTTCGTTCCTACAAAGTAAAGCAAATGGAAGACGTTCTACAGATTTATTACCACCACTATCCATCCGGTGTTGGTAGCACGCTTTCTAACGCCCCACTTCCAATAAAGTCGATAGAGTATTTTGATAAATATTATGAATATTATGTCGGCCTTGGGGGAAAAGCGCTCGCAACATTTTTTTTCTGGCTCGGTAAGCTTTATTGTCGCGCCGGAGAGACAAAGAAGGGGAGAGGTTTTTTCTTAAAAGCGTTTATGAAGGACTATAAATTAATTTATATTGCATATTACGCCTTTTGGCTCTTTCCGGTGTTTGCAAAAACTTTTCACTTCGAAAATGTGTTATATAAGTTTTGCGTTCTTCGAGATAAATTAAAGGGTTACAACTAGTCTATTATGAAAATACCACGTTCAATAAAGAGAATTATTTCAAAAAATAGTTTTGTTGCTAACAAACTAAAGATTAGCTATGACAATATCTTGGAATTCTTTTCTGAAAATGATTCGCCAAATAAACTCATCAAGTCGAGACTTAATTTTTTGGAGGGACTTATTCCACTTTCAAAACAGGAAAACGTCTCCAAGATTGAATTGATGAATGGGAGAGTTTTACTTTCTTTAAAAGATGGAACAAATTTTTTTATTTGCGATGGTGGTTCTACCTCAAGTTTTCTTTTGTATGGCGGTCTATATGAAACTGAGGAGACAAGTCTCGTAGGAAATAAAATTAAACCAGGGTGGAATGTTATTGATGCTGGAGCAAATTTTGGTTGGTATAGTGTCCATTTTTCAAAATGGGTTGGTGAAAATGGAAATGTTTTTTCTTTTGAGCCAATTCCACAAACGTACAAAGAATTACAGGAAAACATAGATCTTAATAAGTGTACGAATATTCAAGGCTTGAACAGAGCACTCGGAAATCGTGAGGGAAATATTGAATTTTTTCTACCAAAAACATTTCGAGGAAGAGGACTTGCTTCGGAATATAATTACTATGGAGAAAGGGTTAATATTGAAATGACAACAATTGATTCATTTGTTTTTGTGAACAAAATTAATCATTTGGAGTTTATTAAAGCGGATATTGAGGGTGGAGAATTAAATTTGATACGAGGAGGAATTGAAACAATACGTCGTTTTCATCCAGACTTTCTTTTAGAGATAGAAGAATGGCATACAGATCGCTTTGGATATCATCCGCGTGAAATTTTTTCTTTTTTTAAAGGTCTGGGATATAACGCATTTGCGATTATTGATAAAAAGTTTTTAAAAATTGATCAATTTGATATGTTTCCAAAAACAAAAACAGACGCATTTTATTTTTCATATAAAGAACTATGACAATAGATCCAACACATAAAAAGCGATATGAGTTTGCAAGAAATTTTTTTAGTGGAAAGAAAGTACTTGATGCTGGTGGTGCCGATGGGTTTGGAGCGGCAATTTTAGCTGAGAGCGCAGTTAATGTAGTTAGTGTGGATAATGATCCATTGCTTATTTCGCAAGCAAAAGAAAAGTATAAAGATAAACAGAATCTCTCATTCCAAGTGGCTGATGTTAAAAATCTTCCATTCCCTGATAATTCATTTGATGGGGTTGTTGCGTTGGAGGTTATTGAACACTTTTTTGCTCAGGAACACTTTCTTGTTGAATTATCTCGTGTTGTTAAACCTGGGGGTACTATTGTTATTTCAACCCCAGACCATAATGCAACCGTTAAATTAGGGATTTACCACCCTCGAGATGAGGGACATGGTCATCCAAAAGAGCTTACACTATCCGAACTTCTGTTTCTTGTGAATAGATATTTTGAAAATCCTAGATTTTTTGGGCAGATTTTTTATTCTGATCCGAAGTTTAAAGATAAGGTTGTAAAGTTTATAAAACGTATAGATGTTTTTAAATTTAGAAAGCTCATTTCTAAGAAATTGAGGGATAAAAATAATCTTTCTGAGCTTGTTTATAGGGAAGATGATTGTGAGATTCACACATTAGATCGTCCAGCTCTTCAGATAATTGTTGTTGCTACAAACAAAAAATAGTTGAATTGAATTTATCAAATACTCATGGTAGTGTTTTGATATGTCAAAAGAAAAGACAATACTTATTACTGGTGTTGCGGGTTTTATTGGAAGTAACCTTGCGGATCGTTTGGTCCGAGAGGGATATCAAGTAATTGGCATTGATAATCTTTCTGCCGGGATTTTGGAGCAAGTACCCAAGGAGGTTGAGTTCCATAAGCTTGATATACGATCAAAAGAGATTTTTCCCGTTATAAAAAAAGCGGACGTAGTGTTTCATTTTGCTGCAAAAAACTGTGTTCCAGAGTGTCAAAAATTTCCTTATGAAACTGCCGATATAAATGTAATGGGCACGATAAATGTTTTTGAGGCGTGTCGGGAGGCGGGCGTTGAACGCGTATTGTATGCGGAATCCTCTGCGATATACGAAGGAACAAAAACATTGCCAACTCCAGAAACAGATTTCACTCCTCAGACCATTTACGCGGTTTCAAAAGCTGCGGATCATTTATTTGCGAAGGCTTATCAGTTAGGTTTCGGCACGAAGATGGTTGGTTTTCGTTATCTGAATGCATATGGTCCTCGCCAGGATTATAGAAGAGCGATACCTCCTGTGATGAGCCGTTTTATTATTCGACTATTAATGAATGAAAAACCTCCAGTATATGGAGATGGAAGCGAAAGGAGAGACTATGTTCATGTTGATGATATAAATGATTTTCACATTCTTTGTATTGAAAATAATGATGTAGTTGGAAGGACTTTCAACTTAGGAAATGGTGTAAATCATTCGGCTTTGGAAATACTTGATATGATCCAAAAGATATTGGGGACAAAAATCGATCCAGAATTTGTTCCGCCGCTTGTTGGAGCTGCGCCAGCAAATCTTGCAGATATAACTGCGGCACGAAGCGTTGGGTGGAATCCAAAAACAAAATTGGAGGAAGGATTAAAAGAGATGGTAGAATACATAAAGAAAGAAATCGAAAAAGGAAACATAACACATTCATTATGATTATTACTCGTACTCCGTTTCGTTTTACATTAGGCGGCGGTGGCACCGACCTTCCTTCGTATTATGAAAAATACGGTGGGTTTATTTTTTCTGCGGGAATCAATAAATATATGTTTATTGATGTAAATCGTCCCTCAGTTGACGATTTAATCCGTGTAAAATATTCAAAATCGGAAACAGTTGAAAAAGTTGATGAACTCCAACATCATATTGCGCGGGAGGTGCTTCGTTTTGCAAACATAGAGAAAAATATTGAAATTAGTTCGGTGGCAGATATTCCTGGAGGAACAGGGCTTGGTTCCTCAAGTTGTTATGCGGTTGGTTTGTTGCACGCGGTACACGCCCTAAAGAGAGAGCATATCTCCCTTAGTGAGCTTGCGGAAGAAGATTTTAAAATTGAGGCAGAAATATTAAAGAGACCAATCGGAAAGCAAGATCCATATCTTGCTGCGTTTGGGGGTCTTACTGTTCTTGAAATTGAGAAGAGTGGATTAGTTAAGGTTCGTCCAGCGAATATATCTATGGATGTCGCAGATGAGTTAAATCGAAACCTTTTAATATTCTTTACTGGAGTAACTCGAAGTGCGGATGATATTCTCAATGAACAATCAGTTGGCGCAAAAGAAGAGAAGAAAGATGTGGTGGACAATATGCATTTTATAAAAGATTTGGGATATCAGATTTTGGAGGCATTAGAGAGTGGAAATATTGATGAAATTGGAAAAAAGTTTCATGAGCATTGGGAGCATAAAAAGAAAATATCTTCAAAAATGTCGAATCCGGAATTTGATAAAATTTATACTTCAGCATTAGCGAGTGGTGCATTGGGAGGAAAAATCTCTGGTGCTGGAGGAGGTGGTTTTTTCACGTTTTATGTTCCAGGAGATCAAAGACATTTCCGTGAAGTTATGCGCGGGTTCGGTTTGCGCGAGATGAGATATCGGTTTGATTTTGAGGGATCAAAAATACTTGCAGACTTTAATTAAAATATGAAATTAAAAGATAAGGTAATTATTATTACTGGAGGCTCCGGTGGTATTGGTTCGGTGATCTCTCAATTTTTTACTAAGGAAGGGGCGCATGTTGTTATTTTTGATAGAGATAAATCGGTTATAAAAAATAAAGGTTTTTATGTTGATGTCTCAGATTACAAATCAGTAAATACTGCAGTTATTTCAGTTTTTCGAAAATTTAAACGTATTGATGGGATTGTAAATTGTGCGGGGATTCAGGCACCAATTGGTCCATTTATTAAAAACGATATGAATCTTTGGAAAAAGAACATAGAAGTTAATCTTTTCGGAACAATTCATCTGTGCAGGGCAGCTACTCCAATAATGGTTAAACAAAAGAAAGGATTCATCATTAATTTTTCTGGTGGTGGAGCAACCGGGTCTCGAGAAAATTTTTCTGCATATGCAGTAGCGAAAACTGGCGTGTTGCGATTTACTGAAATTCTCGCGGATGAGTTAAAGAAATATCACATACGCGTGAATGCCATCGCTCCGGGAGCAGTGAATACAAAAATGCTTGAAGAAGTTTTAAAAGTAGGAAAGAAGGCAGGAAGGGCAGAACTTGAATCAGCGAAAAAGCGTGCAAAGGAGGGTGGGGCTTCTCCAGAATTGGCGGCAGAGCTTGCTGTCTTTCTGGCTTCTAAGGATTCGGGAATTCTTTCGGGTCGTTTGGTGAGTGCGGTATGGGATGACTGGAAGAATTGGAAAAAAGAAGATATACAAAAAATAATGGAGAGTGAGTCATTAAAGTTGCGTCGCACAAAATAAAATGAAAAAAGATTCAAAAGATTTTGGCGTGGGTATTGTTGGCGCTGGGCTCATTGGAAAAAAACGAGCGGAAGCAATAACAAAAACAAGAATGGGAAAACTCATTGCGGTTGCTGATCCCGATTTTGTACGAGCAAAAATTCTTGCAGAACAATATGGTGCAGAGGCGCTGAATGATTGGAAACAACTTGTTGTTCGTGA
>Ga0172370_10003533_pt1 | contig 21548 bp, 22 predicted proteins | sample LakKiv5m_FD_114538 | JGI IMG/M metagenome (GOLD analysis project Ga0172370, IMG submission 114538) | Freshwater microbial communities from Kabuno Bay, South-Kivu, Congo - kab_022012_11.5m | ecosystem: Environmental > Aquatic > Freshwater > Lake | place: Democratic Republic of the Congo...
CGGATGGGGCGCAAAGGATGATCGGCCGACACCCGGTCCTCCAGGCTCTCGAAGACGATGAAGCCCTCCTGCCCGTCCTCATCCCCGCGCAAGGCTCCCCCTTTTGCCGTGATTTGCAGGGGATAGGGTATCAAACCAGGCTCCGAAAGGATAGAGGGATCGATCTCATGAGGGGCAACTGTCCATCACGTTTTTCAGCAGCCGGCTAGAGCGAAGCGGCCTGGAACGTGTCCCCCTGGGAGATGTCACCCGTGTCGAGACCGCGACGGAACCAGCGCGAGCGCTGCCCGGAGGTGCCGTGTGTGAACGAGTCCGGCACCACGTAGTTCTGGGCCTCCATCTGCAGCCGATCGTCGCCGATGGCGCTCGCCGCCTGCAACGCCTCCTCCACGTCCCCCGGATCCAGCACCTGCAGATCCTGCCGGGCGTAGTGCGCCCACATCCCTGCCAAGAAGTCGGCCTGAAGCTCCATTCGCACCGATAGGTCGTTGACCTCCGCCTCACTCGCCCCCTTCTCGAGGGCCCGCACCTGGTCGCTGATGCCGAGCAGGTCCTGAACGTGGTGGCCGACCTCGTGGGCGATCACGTATGCCTGCGCGAAATCCCCCGGAGCGCCGAACTTCCGGCTCAGCTCATCGAAGAAGCTCAGATCCAGATAGACTTTCTGATCGGTCGGGCAGTAGAAGGGGCCGGACGAGGCCCCGGCCACCCCACAGGCCGACTCGACGCTCCCCGAGAACAACACGAGAGTGGTCGGCTGATAGGTCTCACCCATCTGCTCGAACTGGTCGGTCCAGACGGCTTCGGTGTCGGCCAACACTACCGAAGCGAACTCCTTGAGCGGCTCCTGTGCCGGGTCGATAGTCTGCTCGGTCGCGCCCCCGGGCGGGGAGACGTTCTGGAGCTGGTTCAAGACCGTGCCGGGGTCCCCTCCCAAGAGCAGGGCCAGCACCACGATCACGATGGTGCCTATCCCACCGCCCACGACCATGCCGCCCGGCCGCACCCGTCGGCGGTCTTCCACGTTCGTGCTCTGCCGCCTGCCCACCCAACGCATGACCCGCCTCGCTCTCGCCCGCGTGGCCTATGTCTAGTGGATGCTGAGCCCTCCGTCGGCCCCGATGACGTACCCCGTGGTATACGAGGCGTCGCCGGAGGCCAGCCAGGCGAAGATGCCGGCCACTTCCTCCGGTTGCGCCCAGTACCCCAGCGGGATGCGCTCCAAGTACTTGTCTTTGAACTTGGGGTCGTTGACGATGGTCTCCGTCATCTTGGTCTCTGCTCCCGGCGCCACGCAGTTGGCGGTTATGCGGTAGCGGCCCAGCTCCCGGGCGCACGACTTGGTCAGGGCTACGATGCCGCCCTTAGCAGCGGCGTAGTTCACCTGACCGATGGTGCCCGCCAGGCCGGCGACCGAGGTCACCGTGACGATGCGCCCATATCCCTGCGCCTTCATCTGCTCCACCACGGCTCGGATGGCATAGAACGTCCCATTGAGATGCACGTTGATGACGGCGAGCCAGTCCTCGATCTTCATCTTGTGCACCATCGCGGGCCGCGTGAACCCGGCCAGGGTGGTGAGTATATCGATGCGGCCGTAGGCCTCCATCGTGGCGGCGGCCAAGGCCTGTACCGCATCCCAGTCGCCCACGTCGGTGGGAACCACCAGGGCCTCGCTCCCGGCGGCTTCAATCATCGCCTTGGTCTCCTCGAGCGGTTCTCGGCGGCGGGCGGCCAGGGCCACCTTCGCCCCCTCCTGCCCATATCGCACCGCGACCGCCCGGCCGATGCCCTCGCCCGCCCCGGTCACGATGGCCACTCTGCCCGCCAAGCGACCCGGCACGGGGACCGCCCCGACAACTCCTGCCTCACTCATCACGCCTCTCTCTCATCATCGCCGGACCGCGCCGCCTGGTGACGTCGTCCGTCTTCTTGCTCTGTCTCGACGCCGCCTCCACCCAGCCACGGCCGGCCGCTCCAGCCAAGCTCTTGGGCAAGGGTGTCGAGTTCCGCTTCGATCCACGACGACCAGGGAGGGGCGTCTTCCCCCGCGTAACACTGATCGAGGGATACCTCGACGATAGACTCTCTGGTACGCCCGGCCAGGTGTTGGTACCAGCGAGTGCCGACGCGCTTATAGGCCGCCAGATCGGGATGTACGTCGCCAACTATCCTCCCCGGCACACCCACAAGCAGCTTGCCCGGCGCCACGACCAGACCCGACGGCACCACGCAGCCCGAACCCACCACGCAGCCCTCTCCCAACACCACGCCATCGAGCACCACCGCGTTCATCCCCACCAAGACGTCGCGCCCCACCCGGGCGTTGTGGATGATGCACCCGTGGCCCAAATGGGCGTCCTCTTCCAACACAACCTCGCCGTCGGGAGCTCCATGCACGGTACAGCAATCCTGCACGTTCGCCCCGGCCGCCACCCGGATGATGCCGAAATCGGCGCGAAGGCTGGCGAAGGGGGCGATATAACAGTCCTCGCCGATCTCCACGCGTCCGATCAGCGACGCCAATGGATGCACGTAGGCCGACGGATGCACGCGGGGGCGGTTGCCCCCGACCTCGTAGAACGCCACGCTACTACCCGACCATGTTGGCTCCGCCGTTGACCGAGATCACCTGACCGGTGATATACGTGTTGGAGCCGCTGACCAAGAACGCCACCACCTCGGCGGGTTCGCTGGGATCGCCCATGCGGCGCATGGGGATGGTCTTGACGATGGCATCCATGACCTTTTGGTCGAGGCCGGCCACCAGCGGCGTATCGGTGAGACCCGGCGCCACCGCGTTCACCAGGACCTTGGCGCGCACGCACTCCCGGGCCAGCGCCTTGGTGAAACCTATGATGCCCGCCTTGCAGGCCGAATAGCACACCTCGCCCATGGAACCCACGCGCCCGGTGTCGGAGGCCATGTTCACGATGCGGCCGCCCTCACCCTGTTCCACGAGGGCTTCCAGGGCGGCGCGGGCGAAGTTCATCTGGCCCTTGAGGTTTATGTTGATGACCTTATCCCAATGAGAGGGGTCGTTCTCGAGGAAGAACTCCACCCGGTCCCAACCGGCGTTGTTCACCAGAATATCGAGTCGGCCGAACCGCTCCCGGGCCGCGGCCACTGTGGCGCGGGCGTCCGCGATGTCGGTGACGTCAGCCCGCACGCTCATCGCGGCGCCACCGGCGGTTTCGATAGCGGTCGCCGTCGCGGCCGCCCCGGCCTCGTTGAGATCGGCTACTACAACCTTGGCTCCCAGGGCGCCCAAACGGGTGGCTATGGCTTTGCCGATGCCGCTCGCGGCACCGGTGACGATGGCGACTCTGCCTTCGAGGTCCATGGCCCTGCTACTCGGATCGATCATGGTGTCGCTCCTGTTTTGTTACTTGGTCGGTCGGCCAGTCAAAGTGCGATTCATGCTAGACGGTAGGGGGCACACTGTCAACCGCCCGCCGGTTCACAGGGAGTGCGCCCGGTCGTGGCAAACCGCCCGGCCCGGCCGGCTCACGAGGCCCTCGACACCGGCTACGGTCGGCCTGCCAGCACCGTCTCCAGACGATAGAGCATCTCGGCCACTTGGCCGCGGGTGGCCGGCTTCCAGGGATCGAAAACGGTGGCACCGCGGCCTTTGGCGATGCCCATCTCCCACACCGACGACACCTCCTTCTCCGCATACGCCGGGAGGTCATAGAAGGGCTCCACGATGCCCAGGGGAGGGAGATCGAGCTTGTCCCCGCCGGCTCGGGCGAGCATCTGGGCCAACTGAACGCGGGTTACCGAGCGGTCGGGCCCGAACAACACGGTACCGTCCGGTCCGGTCACGCTACCGCGCACGATATCCAGTCCGGCGGCAGCCTCAACATAGACGAACGGATAGCCGTCGGCGGCAGGCACGTCGGCGAACGTCGGCGTGAGGCCCACGCCCTCGTCCGACGGCTTCACACCCAGCGCCAGCACTACCATCTTGGTGAACTGCGCGCGCGTTACCGGCAGGTCGGGGCCAAACACGCCGCTCGAGTAGCCGGAGACGATGCCCTGGGCAAGCAGGGCCCCTATCGCCCGGGCATGAGGATGGTCCGAAGGCACGTCGGCGAACCCCGACTCAGGCTCGAGAGCGGGCGGAGACGACACAGCGGATGCACGTGTGACGGTCCACGTAGGGTTCGACCAGTTCCCGGCGGCATCGCTCACGAAAGCCGTGTAGTAGGCCGACGCCGCCGTCGGATCCGCGATCAATGGGGGCGCGGAATCCTCGAAGGACAGGAGTTCCGCGGAGATCGAGGCGGACGTGTCGGCCACTAGGACACCCTCACCGGGTGTGCGGGCGGGACGGGTCGCCGTCCGGCGGACCTGGACGCGGGCCCGGTCATCGTCGGCGAACAGACCAACGCTGAGCTGCACGGGCCCGCCTGCCCCGGAGGAGACTTCCGCCTTCACGACGAGAGCAGGCCGGGGGGCGGTGACGTCGCCGGGGAGAGGTGTCTGACCCTGTGCGGCCGCCAGACTGCGCGCCGCGTCGACGCGGCCGGCGCCGGTCTGATCGTCACGCCCGGCGGGGCCCACGTCGACCGCCCCTGCCTCCAAGAGCCGTTGCACCTCAGCGGGTGCCAGATCGGGTGCGAACGAGACCAGCAGCGCAGCCACCCCGGCTACATGTGCCGCGGAGAACGACGTTCCCGAGAAGATGCGATAGTCAAGTCCCGGGATTCCCTTGTAGGGAAGGTCGGGAGCCAGGATCGATTCCCCCGGCGCGCCGACGTCCACCTCGGGACCGGGGTTCGAAAGGCCAAGATGTGCACCAGAGGGATCTACGGCGCCGACGGCGATGACCTCGGGATAGGCCGCCGGATAGCGCACCGCCGCTCCAGAGCCGTCGTTGCCCACCGCAGCCACGACCACGACTCCTTTGTCCCGCGCATAGCGCACCGCCGCCTTCATGGCCTCCGAAGGTGACCGGCCGCCTAAGCTCACGTTGATCACGTCGGCGCCCTGGTCGACCGCCCATGCGATGCCCTGCGCCGCGTCTTGATCGGTGCCCAGACCCTCTTCGTCGAGTACCGTAACCGGCAAGATGTGTACACGCTGAGCCACGCCCGCCGTACCCACGTGATCGTGGACATTTCCCGCGATGATTCCTGCCATGGCCGTACCGTGACCGTTCCGGTCGGCGGTATCCTCTTGAGATCGCCCCGCGACGAAGCTCCGGCCCGGCAGCAGCCTACCCTCAAGGTCGGCGTGTGGTCCGACCCCGGAGTCCACCACCGCGACGATGACGTCGGCGCTCCCGGGACTCGTCTCCCACGCGCGCGCCACCTGCATCGCGCTCAAGGCGTACTGCTCCCAGAACCGGGGATCGTTGGGCGCCTGCAGCGCCTGCACGGTGTGGGGCCCTTCCGCCCAGGCTACCCCGGGAAGGGCCCGCAGGTCGTCCTCGAGCCGAGCCGCCCCGTGAAGGTCAGAACGCACGCGGAAGACCCCCGCGTGAGACAGAGGCTCTTTGCTCACCAGCCCGAATCGGCGGACCGCCGAAAGGACCGTGGCTACATCGGCCCCTTCCGCCACGCCGACCGTCACGTTTGCGACAGCGACGGCAGCACCCTCGTACAGCCCGGCGGCGACATTAGCCGGCTCTATCACGCGCGCGTACGCGATCGAAGGCGCGACGAAAACCGCCAATGAAAGGAACGCGCCGGCAAGCACGATGCCGCCACCGACCAAACGGCTGGTGAGTCGCACTATCTTTCTCAATGGGGAGAGACTCAAAACTGCACGGTAGCTGTGCCCTGCTGATCGATGAACCTGTTCAAGACGGGCACGAACTTGAACACGTACGTGTCGGGCTTCATACGCACGGTAGCCGCGTACCAGCGATTGCGGACGTCACCCTTGTGCAATTCCAAGCTGAGCAACTCCCCGTTCTTGTCCTTTACATACTTCTCGGCGTCGGCGCGGGCGGCACTTTCGTTGCCACTCGTGGCCGCATACTCGATGGCCGCCTGCTGAGCGGCGGTGCGCGCAAGCTCCCGCGAGGACTGGTACGCCACGAACATGGAGGCCCCATCGAGGATGATGACCACGAGAAGGACCACAGCCAATACTGTCGTCAAGATGCTCTTCATGGCAGCTCCAACGAGTCTCGCGTCGAGAAGTCATGCCCGCATGCCGGTCAGCGTAGAATCCGGCACCCTCACGATGCCCGGCTACGCTATCGCCGCAGCCGGCGCAGGAGCACGAACGCCGCCCCAAGCAGGAGTACGACTCCCGCCACCCAGGGTACCACCGAAACGGCCGAGATGGAGCGCACCCGGATGGTTTCCTCATCCACCACCGTCGCGCCCGCCATCACGCGCACCGTCACCAGCGGCGAACCCCGCGAGAATCGAGCGGGGAAGGAGAACACGTTCTCCTGTGGCTCCAGCGTCACGGCTAGTGTCGCGCCCTCCGAGAATTCGGCTCCTGTGCCGGCAAGGACGATCTGCACCTTGAGGGGATATCCGGTGCGGTTGACCACCGCCACCGGCAGGTCCCCTGTTCGGCCCATGATGACCACCGACGTGTCGCCCGCCACATCGACTTTGTCGAACTCGCCCGCCACCAGATCGGAGGCCGCCTTGGTGTAGGAAAAGCCCAGGTTGGCGATGCGGGGATCGACACCGCGGACGAACCAGTAGCGGCTCTCCGCCTGCATCAACAGCACCCTGAGCCTATCGAGCGGCGCTCGGTCGGAGTCCGCCGCCTGTTGAAGGTCGAGCCCGGATTGCTGGGCACGACGCAGGCTCTCCACGTATGCCTGCGCCATGAAACCATCGACCTGACCGCCGTATCGACTCAGCAGGACAGGTCGGCTGTCGGGAGGATGCGCGGCCAAGACCTCGGCAAGCGTCCGCGTGCCGACCCACGGCGAACTCATCAGCACCTCGCCGACGTCGGCGAGGTACCCCGCGGGAGGCCAACCGTACTCTTCGGCGGGACTCGCGACAAACGGCCCGTACACCCCCGAAGTCACCAGCGAGGCGAGAGCGGCCGCGAATCTGCCGGCGTCCCAGGGGGGAGCCAAGGCCGCCTTGAGTTCCGCATCGGCGAACATAAGCGTGAGGCGCTCGTTCTTCAAGTCGCGGGCCCTCACCGGGAGATCCGGATCGGCAGGCTTTTCCACCAGATCGGCGACCACATCGGCGCGCGCGGGTACGTAGTCGATCGAAGCCTGCCCCAAGAGGCTCAAGGCGTCGGTGGTGACGTCGAGTCCGGGAGGGTAGAGCGCCTCCGGCACGGACGTGAGTCGCAGGATCGACTGGACCTCCGTCTTGCCCAACTGTATTTGGTCGAAGCCGTCCGCCCACTCCTCCTGAGCCACGAAGGACAGATCGGGGGACGCATACGGCGTCGGGACGATCTGGACGGACTCGACGCCCGCAACAGCACGGAAGACGTCGAGGGCACGCGCGGCCTGCAGCGCCGTGGGGTCCTTCTCGTCCACCTTGACATCCGCGCCGTCGTCCGCCCGCTGAACATACCCATCGGACAAGTCGGTGACTTGGCCTAGCAGCAACGGTTCCACCGCCAAGGTCATATGCCACGAAGGGTAGAGATCTACGAGACGAAAGAACGCGTAGAGGCTTCCGGCGGAATCTGGATCGGGCACCACGGCCTGCTGCATAACATCATCGATGAAGGCTCCCGTAGGATCTCGATGTACGCCCAGCATGACCGGCCACACCAATGACAGTTCAATGTCTGCCGGAAGGTCGCTCACGCGCCCCAGCCACACGGTCGAGCTCATCTGTTCGGCGGCCCCGGAGGTGACGGTCACGGTGAGCCGATAGCCACCCTCCTTCGGAAAGGTCGTAGCCGGAATGACCATATGCAGATCCATCGCGCCGTCCAGATCGCCCAGATCCTCCTTGACGGTGCCGACCACCGGCCAATCGGCTCCCCCATACGAAGGAAGCCCGGGGCCCCGCACCTCGACAGCGGCCGTCGCGGCGGGCCATGGCCCGCCGAGATCACTCGTAAGGCGCAGATCGACAGGAGCTCCGGCCGCGCTCAGACGGGCGCCGACGATCACCGTCAGCTCAGGCGCGGCCGAGGCTGGGGGTAGGAACAGGGACGACGCGGCGAGAACTCCAACCACGAGGATGACAAGCACGACGCCGCGGAGGGCAGAGCGGAGAACCCCCATGGCGCAGAAGTGTAGCATAGCCCCCTGCGAGAACAGCTACCTACGGGAGCCGCTTGACCATCCGGAGGAACCAACCACCGTCGCGTGGGCCACAGTCCACGGAATCTACGAGGGCGCCGATGATGGTGAGCCCGAGTCCGGCCGCCTCTTCGTCGCAGCCCGATCCCGATATCTCCCCGGAGAAGGGGCGATCGCCGGTCACCTCGATCGTCCACGAGTCATCGGCGAAGTCGAAGTCGATCTCGATAGCAGCGGCGGGATTCCGAGATCCTGCGACCTGATCAGGCGGGGCGACCAGTAAGGAACAGGCCTCCGTCACGGCAACCTTCAGGTCGGCCACGATCTCGGGCTCAAGACCGAAACGGGAACCCAGGGCGGCGATCGTCAACCGAGAAAGAGCCACGTACTCGGCCTTGGCCGGAACGGTCAGCCGGACCAGCCGACCCTGAGCCGCTTCAGAGTTGACCCTATGCTCCATGATGCGTGCCCTCGCTGCCATCGTCATCCCGCATGGCGCCAGCGTACCCCTTGGTCAAACGCTCCTAAACCAGTGCCTCGCGCCAATCCGGAAGCCCCCAAGGCGGCATCAGTCCACCTGAACCACATTCAGATCCTGACCGCAGGATACGCAACATCCGGCCTTGACCCATACCTCATACGCGCCCCTGGCTCCCCGCCGAATCGCAGTGCGACCGCAGGACGGGCACACCGTGTGCGTGGCCGCATGATCGGGCACGTTGCCCACATACACGAAGGCCAACCCCACACGACGACCGATTGCCGACGCGCGCTCGAGGGTGCTGATCGGCGTAGCCGGGACGTAGCTCAACTCGTACTCGGGCGAGAACCGGGTCACGTGCCAGGGCGTCCGAGATCCCAGCGCGTCACGGACCCACGTGGCCATCGCCGTGAGAGAGGGGACGTCGTCGTTCATGCCTGGGACGATGTTCGAGACCACCTCCATATGACAGCCGTGACGATCTTTGGCCCGAATGGCCGCCTCGAAACAGGGACCCGGGTCGGTCACCTTGCCCAGCCACGTCCATCCCCGACCATCGGGCGCCTTCAAGTCGAACTTGAAAGCATCCGCGTAGGGCGCGACGTAGTCGAGTGCATCCGAGGACAGGTAACCGGCCGTTATCAGCGCCGTGTAGAGTCCCGCCGCGCGAAAGGCAACGAAGACGTCATGAACGTACTCTATCCACACAGCCGGGTCGTTGTATGTAAACGCCACGCCGCCCAATTTGTGTTTGCGCGCCATCTGCACCGCCTCTGCGGGCGACAAGAACGCGAGCTTGGTCTCTTCGCCACGTCCGGCGCCGGCATGCGAGATCTGCCAGTTCTGACAGCCGAGACAGAGGACGTTGCAGCCAAGAGTGCCCAACGATAGGGCACGGGTGCCCGGGTGAAAATGGTACAGAGGCTTCTTCTCGATCTCATCTGACACCACCGTGGCCGGACGACCGTACACGAGACACTCCAGACGCCCGGCCCGCGCGCCTCGGACCCTGCAGAGGCCCTCACGACCCTCGGCTATGACGCACTCGTGGGGGCAGGCCAGGCAACGCACCCGGCCACCATCCAGGACTTCCCAGAAACGTGCTTCGCCGCTCACGAGCTGCCGACTCCCGGGCCGGCTATCGCGCGTACACCCGCTGCCACCTCGGTCAAGATGGCCTCATGAAGGCCGGGATTGGCTGAGGCCACCACCGACATCTGATAGTCCATGTCGGAACCGAGCAGCGGTCGGTCCTCGAGCGATCTGCCCGCAGCATCAGTCACTACACACCCGGCTTCCCGCAACATCAGCACCGACGCCGCCACGTCGTACGGGGAGTTGTTCAGCACGTGGCCCTTTCCGACATCCCGGAAACGAGTCTCCACCCAGGGCGCCAGCTCGATCATGAGGGGCCCCACATCGACGTACGCGTCGAGCTGCCCGGTCAGGATGCGCGTCATGGAGTACGTCGCGCTCCCTATGTCGAAGACCGCCCCGTCCACCGACGAACGATCGATCAACCCCCCCAGAACGGCGACGAGTTCCGACGCGGGCCGGCCCCGGAACCCGATGGTCCAGAACAGCCTCGACAGGTCGTTGTTCGCGGAGATGGAAGGCGTCAGCGGCCGTCCCACCCCGGTTCGAATATCCACACCTCCTCCGCGGGTCGCCCTGAACACGCCGCCCTCTTTGATCTCGACGATCACGCCGTAGATCACATCCGCCATCGTTGGCCGCTCGACCATCGGGGCAACGGCGATGCTCACGCATGCAGCCTCGAACCCCGCGAGTGCGGGTCGGGTTCCGTCGATGGGATCGATGATGAGCACGTATTCCGCCGGAGCGTGCCACTCTTGATACCCTCTGTCCTCCGAATACACGGCCACAGGCCGGTCCTGCGTCGAGAGGAAGCGCGTGGCGAACGCCTCGGCCATCTCATCGACCGCGAAGGTGGTATCCCCACCGACCGCGCGCCCCGCTAGGGCGCGCGCGGCGGCTCGGCCAAGGTGCGGCACCACGAGATCGCCTAGCTGAACGGCCAAGTCGTCTGCCAACTCCGACACCCACTCCTGTAGCGGCGCCCCGCCCGAGGCCGACCCACTGCTTCCCGGCGTACCGGCGGTCACCGGGAAACTCGGGCCGAGTGCGGACGCGTTGCCGGAGGCGTGGTATCGGCGACCGGCGTACCGGGGCCGCTGAGCTGGGTGCCGGGCGCTATGTAGCGTCTCACCCGGAAGGCGGCCCCCAGATCGGCGGCAAGCACCGCCGACGCGACCGGGTCCACTTCGGGCAGGTCGAGCACCGTGGCGGTGACATCGATGCCTGCCTGGACGGCCTCTCGGATGAAGCGCACGATCGCCCGGAAGGCATGCGTGAATATCGGGCTGCAGAGAAGGTCGTACGCAGTCTCTTCGTGGGCATTCAGACTCACCGACGCCGCCGACAGGCCGGCGGCGGCCAGTTCCGCAACCACATCCCTACCTGGGTGGAGGAGGGCGGCATGGCCGTTGGTGTCCAGCCGAGAGCGAACCCGCCGGGTGCGCAGCCAATCGACCACGAGCAGGATGACGTCCAAGCGCAGCGTGGGTTCGCCCAGCCCCGTGAACACGACCTCCGCAGGCGTTCCGTCCAGGAAGGCCCGCTCGAGAGCTTCAATGACATCGGCAGACTCGGGTTCCTGCGAGACGTCCAGGCGCAGATCGTAGCCATAGACATCCCACCCGCCCTCGCGAAGGCAGAAGCTGCAGGCGGCGGAGCACCGGCTGGTGAGGTTGACGTAGAGGCTTTCGCCCCCCCAATATGCATACGTGGGTCCCGGGATGATCATGGCCGAGCAGTATAGCGCCGGGTCGTTGTGCGTGCAGGCCCGGCCGACAGCCTGCGGGGGGCCGTTACCGGATGTGGCCGAGAAAATCCTTCGTCCGATCGGACTTCGGGTTGTCGAATACCTCACTCGGCGGACCCTGTTCCACGATCACCCCGCCATCCATGAACACGACCCGAGAGCCGACGTCGCGCGCGAACCCCATCTCGTGCGTAACAACCATCATCGTCATGCCGGCTTCCGCCAGCGATTTCATCACGTCCAGCACACCACGCACCAGTTCAGGGTCGAGAGCCGACGTGACCTCGTCGAACAGCATGACGTGCGGATCCATCGAGAGTGCGCGTGCGATCGCCACGCGCTGCTGCTGGCCCCCGGACAGTTGAGCCGGATAGTAGTCGACCCGGTCTGCGAGTCCGACGCGGGTGAGTTGCTCGATGGCCTTCTGCTCCGCATCCTTCTTCGACCGTTTGAGAACGCGCCGTTGCGCCAGCATCACGTTGCTCTTGGCGGTCAGGTGGGGGAACAAGTTGAAGTTCTGGAACACCATCCCCACCTTCTCGCGCACCTTCCGTACGTCGGTGCTCGGGCTGGTGACTTCGATGTCCTCGAAGAAGATCTTGCCGCCCGTGGATTCCTCCAGACGGTTGACACACCGCAGCAACGTCGATTTCCCGCTGCCCGACGGACCGAGGATGACCACCACCTCGCCTTTGGCGATCTCCATGTCGACGCCCTTGAGCACTTCGAGGTCCCCGAAAGATTTGTGGAGATCATCGACGCGGATGATCCACTGACCGGACATCACTCCACCTCCAGGCCGTCGTTGGGAGTCGGAGGAACATCGCGCCGTTTGCGACCGCCTGGAACCTGCCCACCCTCGGAGATGGCCAGCCTGCGCTCAAGGCGCCCGACGTAGTGGATCAGCGGTATGGTCACGATAAGGTACAGCCCAGCCGCCACCATGTAGGGCGTCAGGTTGGCGACCCGCGCGACGAAGTTGTTGCTTCTGAGCATCAGTTCGAAGATCCCCACGGCCGAGAACAGAGCGGTGTCTTTGAAGAGGAGGATGAACTCCGAGGTCATCGTCGGCAGGACCCGCTTGACCGTCTGCGGAATGATCACAAACCGCATGGCCTGCCAGTAGCTCATCCCCAGGGACACGGCGGCCTCCATCTGTCCCTTATTGATCGATTGGATGCCCGCTCGGAAGATCTCTGCCAAGTACGCCGAGCTGTTCAGTGCGAGCACCAACACCGCGGACGAGAAGTCACTGGTGCGTATGCCCACGGTGCGCAATCCGATGAAGACGATGAAGATCTGCAGAAAGAGCGGCGTACCCCTGACGACGTCGATGTAGGCGGCCGCCACCCACCGGAGGGGCGCCACTTTCGACATCTTGGCGAATGCCCACAAGAGGCCCATTACGATGGCGAGAGGAAACGCGATCAGGACTAGAGCGATCGACAGGAACCAGCCGAAGAGAAGCAGGGGGACCGCGCGCACTATGAACTGCGGCTTCAGGAAGATATCGAAAAACTTGACCGACGTGAACGAAGTCACCCAACCCTGCGTGTCGAGCCATCGGGCTATGGCGTCCGCGCGGGTGGTGGTTAGGTAACTGAACGCGAGCCCGGGAATCTCCTGAGTCTCGCCCCCGGCGGTGAACGTGCCGCCCATGGTGTACATCCCACCCTGGTCGGGCGTCATGACGTCGAATACGCGTACCCTGACCGTACTCTCCGGGGCCACCGGCTCGGCAAACGCCAGACTGACCGTTTGACCGGAGATCGAGACGTCGGGGGTGACGGGGACCCGAGTGAGACCTTCAAGCGTGAGCGCGTCCGTGCGGGCCTTTGACAGATCGAAGCCCTCTGGAAACGTCAGGGTGAGGTCGGTGAGTGGGGCGCCGGGGTCGGTGATACCCTCGAACGTGAAGCGGGTGGGTACTCCACCGTATTGCTCGTCCGCGGTCACTCGGGCCGTGCTGAAGGCCCCGGCCGACGCCGGCAGCAGCAGTAGAAGCACGCCCGCCAGCAACCCCGACACGACGCCGGTGACGCGCACGCACCGTCGCAGCCACACCCACGATCGCTTCATCGGTCCCCCGTCAGGTCTTGCTCAACGGACGGCCCCCGGCGCGCCGCCGGGGGCCCCACCCTTCGACGACGGCTCCGCTGCCGCGGAGCCGTCGATACCTCTGCGACTATTCAGTGGCGAACCACGTGTCGTAGATCTGCTGGTAGGTCCCGTCCGCCTTGAGGTCGGCGAGGGCCTGGTTCACGGCAGCCAGCAGTCCCGGATTGCTCTTCGCGACGGCGAAGCCGTACTGCTCGCCTGTGGGGATCTCCTCGATGAGCGCCATGGTCTGCGCCGAGTCGCTCTTGACGATATACGCGCTGACGGGCAGGTCGTTCACGACGGCGGCCACATTGCCCGCCTGCAGGGATGAGAACGCCTTCGTCGTGGTGTCGAACGGAACAAGCGTGGAGTCGGTCAGGTTCTCTTTGGCCCACGCTTCGCCGGTCGTGCCCGACTGGACACCGATCTTCTGGCCCGCCAGGCCGGCGCGATCCGTGATGTTGGAGCTCTTCATCACGGTGATGGACTGGTTGGAGTCGATATACGGATCGGAGAAGTCGATCTCCTGCTTCCGCTCATCGGTGATGGTCATGGAAGAGGCGATGACGTCGAACTTGCCGCCGGCTTTCAACGTCGGGATAAGCGTGTCAAAGATCTCCGTCTTGAACACCATCTCGAGACCGAGTTTCTCCGCGATCGCGCCCATCAGGTCGACGTCGAAGCCCTCGGCCACCGTTCCGTTCATGGATTCCATCGGAGGGAACGTGGTGTCCGAGCCCACGATCAGTTTGCCGGGTTCCACCAGCGTAAACTCGGCGGGCGCCACTGTAGTGGCGGGCTCAGAGACCCCCGCCGTAGTGGTGGTCGTGCCGCCGCAACCGGCGAACACTATCGCCCCTACCACGAACACGATGATGGCCAGAGCGGCGAGCCACAGGCTTGCCTTGCGCATGATCTCCTCCTCCTTGGTAACTGAGCCCGGGGACCCTCGTCCACTGATTCGGGCACGATATGCATACTGTATAACAAACTCAGGGTGGCAAGGAAGCGACCATACGGAATCGATGAAGAGCGAGGTCAGTCTTCGTGCTCCGTGGCGGTCACACGTGAAGCCCGCACGTCGCGCCATTTCCACACCACTGCCGCCACGATCGCCACCGCGAGAACAGCCCACACGAGCCAGTTGAAGCGGGAGAAGTATTCTTGCAGGTGCTCCCAGTTGGCCCCGAACGCGTAGCCCAGATAGGCGAGAGCCCCATTCCACGCCAGTGCGCCGAGGAACGTGTAGAGGGCGAAGCGAAGATAGGGCATGCGAGCCACGCCCGCCGGCACCGATATGAACGTGCGGACCCCAGGCATCATCCGAGTGACGAACACGGTCATCTCCCCCCGCTTCTCGAACCACTCGTCGGCCTTGTCCAGATGGTGCGCCGAGATGAAGACGTATCTGCCGTAGCGTTCGACGAGTGCGCGTCCGCCGTATCGCCCGGCCGCGTATGCCATGCTGGATCCGATCAAGTTGGCCAGCGTGGCGACAAGGATCACCTGCCACAGAGCCACGTATCCCTGCGCCGCCAAGAACCCGCCGTAGGGCACGACGATCTCGCTCGGGATGGGGATGCACGCGCTCTCCAGAATCATGGTGAGGAAGATCGCCAGCAGGCCGTACTCGGTCAGCGCGTGGACCAGCCAGTTCTCCAGAGAGGCCATCACGGAAGGTGCTAGACCCGCAGCGTCAGAGCCTGCTCGACCGCGGCGCGGAACCGTAGGCAGGCTTCTTCCATGTCCTCGGCGCGGGCCACCTCGTCGCCCACGACGATGCCCACCGCGCCGGCTCTGATAGCATCCGCGGCCAGGGAGGGCGCCATGCCACCCGCGGCAACCACCGGTTGATCGACGCTCGCGCAGATGGCGGTCAGTGCTTCAAGTCCCACCGCCTCGGGACCGGCGAAGACCGGCCCCACTTCGAGATAGTCCGCGCCTTCTGCGGCCGCCTGCATGGCTTCGTGAATCGAGGAGACCGTCACACCTACGACCTTACCCGCACTCAACGACAACTGGGCGGACCGGGGGCCAAGGCCGACTCGGCTGAAATGCATGCCGTCGGCCCCCAGAGCCGTTGCCGCCGGAGCGTCGTCGCCGACGATGAACAGGATACCTCGATCACGCGCGCGCTCGGCCAGCACCGCGCCTCGCGAAACGACACCGACGGTAGCTACACCCTGGAGGGCCAGCCGCACGGAAGTGGCCCCACTCGCAAGGGCCGTTTCAAGCACGTCCTCTGGCGCACGCTCCAGATCGGCGGCGGCGGCACTTCTGACACAGAGACGCAGGGCAGCTTCGAGCGTCATCAAGACCGACTATTCCCACGCGGCCGGCAACGCGCCGACCACGATCTCCACGTTCATCGGCTTCCCGTCGCGCACGATCCCGATGGTGACCCTGGCCCCGGGGCTGGTGCGGGTCACCAGGCTGGTGAGTTCTGCGGCTGTAGCCACGGGCTTCCCGTCGAACGTGACCACGACGTCGCCCACTTTGAGACCGGCCTGCTGGGCAGGCGTGTCGGGGTGCACCTCCATGATCGCGGCCCCCGTGTCGACTCCTTTCGCCGGTTCGGTCAGGTCGGCCGCGTCGTTGATGCTCACGCCCAGATAGCCACGCACCACTTTGCCCTTCTCGAGCAGTTGTGGCAGGATCTCTTTCGCCGAGTTGATGGGCACGGCGAAGCCCAGATTCGTGTCCGGGATCACCGCCGTGTTGATTCCGACCACCTCACCGGCCAGATCGAAGAGCGGACCACCGCTGTTACCTGGGTAGATGGCGGCGTCTGTCTGGATGAAGTCGCCGAAAGTATTGGAGGGGAGAGAGCGGCCTTTGCCACTGACCACCCCGACGGTCACCGAGTACTCGAACCCCAGGGGATTGCCCATCGCCATGACCCAGTCGCCGGGGCGCACAGCCTCGGAATCGCCCAGTGGCGCCACGGTCAGCGGCTGCTTGGGTTCGATCTTGATGAGCGCCAGGTCGTCGCGGGCATCGGCCCCGACGACGCGCGCCGTGTACTCGTCGCCGTTGGTGAAGGTCACCGTGACCGAATCGGCTTGGTCGATGACATGGCGATTGGTCAGAATGTAGCCGTCTTTACTGATGACGACCCCGGAACCCTCGGCGGTCTGCTCATAGTCGGGCGGAAGGTCGGGGTGGCCTTCCGGTAAGCCGCCGGGGACGGTTGTGGTCGTGGTGCCCGGCCGGTCCGGCGAGGGTTGGTCGGGGATGGTCGACGGTAGAGTGGTCGCGGTCGTCTGACCGGCGCCCGGTTTCGTCTTCACCAAGATGAAGACTACGGTCGGTTGCATGCGCTCCGCGATGGGAGCGAAGCTCGGCACGTTGCGTAACTCGGGGGTCAGACCGGTACCTTCAGTCCACAACTCCTCCGCTCGGGAACTCGTAGGCCGGTCGATGCCGGTTGCGAGGAAGAACCCCAAAGCTCCGAAGAAGAGCGCACCGGCGATAGCGATGACGGCCAGATTTCCCCGCCGTCCGAATAGAGAACCCATCGAATGCTCCTTGTCTGCCCGCGAGTGAGGGCCTCTCATGATGGGAGGAGTATACCCCCATCACCTGAGCCCGGACCGGTCACGCGGTCGGCCGGATGCGCGCGTCCGAGATGACCCGGCGCAGCCGTTCCTCGTCTACACGATACTTGAAGACGACGTGTCCCCCCATCTCACCCACGGGGATCCGCCGACGATATCGGGCCTCAAGAACGGGATCTCCGGTGATGTCGATGGACCTCACCACGATTCCCAAGTCGCGTTCGAATGACGCCAAGACCGAGCGGGCTTGGTCGCAGAGACAGCAACCCGGCGCCGTGTAGAACGCCAGTTCCAGAACAGGTTCCTGGGGCACGATCCTACCAGCCGAACCCGGCGGCCGCGGCGCGCCCGCGGAAGCTGCGCTCAAGATTGCGGAGGTTTTGAAGGTACGCCGAGAACCCGGGAACGTCCCTTCCGTAGTATGCGGCTGCGAACGTCTCCCAATCGTACGGAGGGGCGTCGAAAAGCTGCCGGTACAGACCGTCACGGCCCACCTTGAGATAGCGCCCAAGAGCCATCATGCCGATCTCAGGGGAGGAGAAGGAATACCAATCTTTACCCTGTACCCACACTTTTCCAGCAGCCAGCTCTCCCCAACGGGTATCTGCTCCATGATAACGCAGGCAACCGAAGTTGTTGGCCGACACCAGTTCCCCTCCGAGCTTGGGATCCGCCAGCGAGGTCTCGGCACCGATGACGACCAACTGAGGAAGCACATCGATACCGTACCAGTGCCAGTTATCTACGACCATGGCGCCCGTGACCCGACTGTTGTGCGGCCCGAGGATGTCCCGGTCGAGGAACGCCGCCGTGCTCGCGGCGGAAGCGTACGCGGTAGCGGGGCCGGCAGAGAGGGCTGCGAGGCCCGCCAGCAGCATGAAGACCGTCAGGATTCTTCGCGGGTCAAAGACGGCGTGCAAACGTGACATAAGGATAGTCCTCCGTGCTTCGGTGATAGTGAAGCGCGCGACAAGACGGACTCCGCGCCAAAAGGGGGGTCGCGCCGTGCAGGCGCCGTGGCAACAGTGGCCACATGATGTATGGGGGGCCGAGCGAACGGGGTGATCGGTCTCGGGTGGTGCCTTGGCCTTTCTGCTCGCGGCCGGCTCCCCTGGTGACGGGCATGGTACCAGCAACTCACGCCGCGCGCCAACCCAGGCCGCGCCGAGCACCGCACTATCCGCGACGCGCGCGTTCTGGTTTACTCAGCGGATGGCGCATGACGACGCAGACACCACCCGGACGGCGGAAGACCGAGGCCCGATCTTCGCCATCGTCAACCCCGCCTCCGGCAACGGCTCGACTGCACGCTATTGGCCGCGGGCACGAGCGACATTCGCGGAAGCCGGTCTCGTCATGGAAGAGGCGCTCACTGAAGGACCGGGGCACGCCACCACCTTGGCCCTCGCGGCGGGCGATCAAGGGTACCGTATCGTGCTCTGTGTCGGTGGTGACGGGACCACGAACGAAGTGGCCAACGGCCTACTCCAGCTTCCGACCTTGGCCCGGCCCGCACTCGCTACTCTGCCGCGAGGTACCGGTGGCGATCTGGCGAAGAGTCTGGACATGGCCCCGGGAGCGGCGGAGGCGGCGGCGCGCCTGGTTCGGGGCCGAGAACGAGCCATGGATGTCGCATCGTGCACGTACAGGGGGCTCGACGGCACGAACACCCGACGCTTCTTCCTCAACATCGCCGACGTGGGCATCGGAGGCTACGTCGCGGAACGGGTGAACCGCTCCAGCAAGGCCTTCGGCGGATTCGCCTCGTTCCTCTGGGCGACCCTGGCAGTGTTCGCCACGATGCGCAAACCCGAACTGACCTTGACCATCGACGGGAAGGAGCGGTACAGGGGTCCCGCCACGTCGATGGCGGTGTGCAACGGTCCCCGGTTCGGTGGAGGCATGCTCATGGCTCCCGGCGCCCTCGTCGACGACGGGGTCCTCGACGTGGTGGTCATCGGTGACATCACCAAAGCCGATCTGGCCCTGAACCTGCCGAAGCTCTACCGAGGTACGCACCTGACCCACCCCAAGGTGGAGACGTACCCGGGGCGCGAGATCGTGATCGAATCGGGCGCCCCGGCTCCCCTGGAGATCGACGGCGAGCACCCGGGCACCACTCCATTCCATGTATGGGTAGAACCGACGGCACTACGCATGATCGTGTGAGACAAGACAGAGGAGGCAGGAGTATGGACGTCAAAGAAGCCGTCATCCGGCGACGGAGCATCCGCAGATTCGAGGCCGGCGGACACATCAGCGACGCCGACATCGCCACGATAGTCGAGGCGGGGAGGCAGGCCCCGTCGTGGAAGAACGACCAACCGTGGCGGTTCGTGATCGTGCGCGATCCCGAACTGCGCGAGAGCGTAGCCCGATGCCTTCCCGAGACCAACCCGGCCGCGGGCGCCATCCGCGCCGCCTCGGCGGTGATCGTCCTGGTCGGCGTGCCGGCCGAAGGCGCCGTACATCAGGAGAAGCCGTTCTGGCTCGTCGATTGCGGCATCGCCGGCGAGAACATGTATCTGCAGGCCACGGAACTCGGCATCGCGACGGTGTGGGTGTCTCTCCTCGACGGGCCACGACTCTGCGCGCTCCTCGGTCTGCCGGAGGGCATGGAGTGCGTCGGACTCTTCCCCCTCGGCTATGCGCCCGAGGGTTACGAGCCCAAACCTCGAGGTCGCAGGCAGATCGCGGACATCGTCTGGTCGGAGCGCTACGGACAGCCCTTCACGGTTGACGCATGAGGGCCGCGAGCAGCGCATAGCCACCGCAGGGCTCGAGGCGCTCGTTCGGGGACAGCGCCGGGTTCCGGTGGTCACAATCGCCACCCGCCACAAAGTCGCACCGTCTGCAGAGACGCGACTCAAGCTCGGCATCATAGTCGTAGCAGACCGGATCCGCAGCCGCAAGCATCCCGGCGAACGTCCAGCACAGAGCCGCGACGCGGCCTGATTCAAGCGCCGAACTGTCCAACAGACGACACAGCTCTTTGAAACCGGCGCAGGCTTGGTCCTCGTCTGCGTCCTCACGGTAGAATGTGCAGAAACCCGCACAGACCAACCGCCTGCGGCCTGCCTCGGAAGTGAGGTCGAGGTGCGCCAATTCGGCCGCCGTGACCCTCCCCTTCGCCGCCGGCCCCCGGTCCGCGGCCCGCGCTCGAACCCGCGTCATGACGCACCCCTTGTGTCCCGTCGATGTGGTACCTTTCGCGCATGTTATGCCCTTCCCCTGGCCCGGGACAACCCAGAGGCCGGTGACATGGTGGTAGCTCCAAACGCCGCTTCTCTCTCGATCACTCTCCGGGACGCCCGCCCCGACGACTCGGGGTTCTTCGGCACGTCCGCGATGCCCGCGCGATCGGCCGCCGATCATCCGGGCGTTGCTTCCCCGCGCGGGCAGACTCACGACGATGGGGTCATGCGGGTCGCCGTGACTCCTGAGGACCGCGTCGTCGGCGCTCAGTACCACCGACGCCTGGACTCGACCCAAGGCTGGATCAGCGACCTGCGCGTGGATCCTGAGTTCCGCCGCCGAGGCATCGCCGAGATGCTTCTCGACGACGCCATCCGGATGGCCCAGAGCGAGCGGCTGTTGACCCTGCGGTACGCTGCGGACGCGACGAACGAAGCGGTGCATCGTCTGAGCCAGGCCCACCACGCGCGTCCCCGGGGGACGTGGGTGAGCTTCGAGCGGACCATGGACGCCTCAGCTTGCGAGTTGGGTCGCGCCAAGACCTCCCTGGGTCACGCGGCCACTGCGTTGGGCCAAGGAGACCGTCTGCGCGTGCTCTCGCTCGTGCACGCGAGCGGTAGGGGTCTTTATGCCGACAACTGGGCCTGGCGTACGCTCGACGCTGCCGCGATCGCGACATTGATACAAGACGGACATGCCTTCTTTGCCCGCTCGGGTGTGGGGGGTTGGAGCCTGGCTCTACTGGCGGCACACCCTGCGAGCGAGATGGAAGCCACGTTGTACGGCACCGATCCCGTATGCGCCCAAGCCGTGCTGGACCATCTCAAACGCACCGCCTGCACGTCTGCCGACGGCGCGAACATCATCATCCATGTTCCTCAAGACTCGCAGGCGGCCGGTCTACTCGGAAGCTTGGCGCGGCGCGGTGACTGGCGCCCGCTGAAGGATCACGCACTCCGGGTCTGGGAGATCGAGCTTACACGCAGGCATGCCGCCCGAGCGGATACCTAACAGGCTGCTGAAACATGACTTCTCGCGGCGGAGGTACGCTGGGAACGCGCCAGACAAGGACGCAGGAAGCGCGAATAGCAGCGCTATGTGCGCGACCGAGGACGACGTATCGCGCCTCCCAGTGCGCTTCGGCCGCCGGGACCTCGTTTTTCAGCGGCC
>Ga0172370_10003536_pt1 | contig 21544 bp, 12 predicted proteins | sample LakKiv5m_FD_114538 | JGI IMG/M metagenome (GOLD analysis project Ga0172370, IMG submission 114538) | Freshwater microbial communities from Kabuno Bay, South-Kivu, Congo - kab_022012_11.5m | ecosystem: Environmental > Aquatic > Freshwater > Lake | place: Democratic Republic of the Congo...
CTACTGCCGGGGTCCAGGGTTTAAAACTGTTAAATAAAAAAGGACTTTATTGTCGTGTTAATTTATTTTAACTTCCGGATGCCGGCAGGAGTTTACCCCGCGCTTGATACGGGGCCGGTATGATTTAAATCATCATTTTACTTGCTGACCCTGGATTCCGGCATTAGCCGGAATGACGAAAAAAACTGGCGATTTATCTTTCATGTTTCTCAATCTCTTCTTCCAACGCCTCCCGCTCCAAACTGCCAACCGGGTAACGATCGACCATTGTTCGCAATTCCCGCAATTGAGCTTCTTTTTCATCCGATCGTCCCGACATTTGCGGTTCCGCGGCCGAAAATTCGGTGCTTTCTTCCGTCTCCGCTGTTTCCGGCGCCGGAATGATAAACCAGTCATCGGGCCGATTGCCAGCCAAACTTTCAGGAAAAAATTTAAGATTGCGATAGGTAATCAACAACTTGCTCAAAAGCTCGCGCTCGGCAACGTTCAAAGCCGCCGAAGCCGAATCTCCGGTCATAAATGACGACAAAGCCAAAACGTCAAATTGTCCGCTGCCTTGACGGCTGAACCAATAAACCAACCAATTAGCCAAAGTCGGAGCCGCCGCCTTGCCGTCTATGATCAAATTTTGGTTGCCTAAAATCTCCTGATTAACCAACAGGGCGTTGCTCCACTCCTCTTTCAGAGCTTCGTCTCCGGACAATAAATACAACATGGCGTCGTTTAATTCACCAATCACATCTTCATCGTCAAGACGCAAAGTTTCCAGAAAATCAGCGGCCAACATATCTTTGACATAAGCGGCTTTGGCCTGCCAGTCGGTTTCTTCAGTCAGCGACTCTTCCGCCTCGGCCGGCTCAGCCCACTCTTTGGCCAGATAATCAGCTTCTTCAATCAGGGCCTTTTGCAAAGCCAAAACATGACTTTGATATTTAGCCGGATCGCCGCCCCAAAAACGGATAAAGCCGGCCACGTCCGCGGCCAGCCAATCAGCCACCACTAAAAGCCGCACGCCGGCCAAATCGCAGGCCAGCTGTTTGGCCACACTTTCGGAATAACCGAAAATCCTCTTGATCTCCCCGGGCAAAGACTCCACCGCCGTTTCTTTGACATAAACCGCAGCCACTAAATCCAGATAGGCCCTGAATTGCGGCAAGGTGAAATTATATTTTTCCCTGACCAAAGCGTTCAAATCGGCCGCTTTGACCAAATTCAAATATGACCCGATTGGTTCAGGCAAAGACTGGCTTAGTTGACGTAAATAGTCATTCATATCACATCATTAGGGGTGAGCAGCTTTATAATTTTGCAAAGCGGCGGCCAGCTGCCCAAGCCGCTGCGCGTTGTTGGTGATGACAAGATTGCCTCTCTGCCGGTTAAAATCAGCCGCGGTGCTGTTATGACTGCGAAAATCATCCAGTAAATCTTGTCTCAAGGTTGTGCCGGTAGTTCTAATCCATTGATCCACCGCCCGGTTCTGCTCCACAGCCGGCAAGTTAACATCGATGTCATTGTAAATATTGGGTATTTTGTCGGCGTTGACATGGTTCCGATCGGCCATTTCTTTCGCTATCAACCTGGCCAAAGCCGGATTGCGACCGCTCTTGACCAAGCTGTCCAAACGCTTATAACTAATACCCATGGCCGCCTGCTGAGCCTCGGTATCCATGGTGCTTGAGTCGATCTCCGACAACTCAGCCGTGGAAGCCGTGGAAAAAAATCGTCTTAACAATTCCTGGTCAACGTGGCCGCTGGCATCACGGGCAAAATTCCTGATGTCGCTATTATTATCCATTATCAACTGGTCTTTGTAATAATTGTAGGCCCGCTCTCCATCATTCGCGGCCAAGGATTGTTTGGCCAGCTCGCCGGCGGCCAAAGACAATTTTTGCGACACCTGGGCATTACCCTCTTTGTTTACTTTATTCATCTGATTGCGATAACGCTCCGTGCCCAGGGCCTCTTTGAAAATTTGCAAAAATTTGGACATTAACGGCAGATGTTGAGGATCGTCAAATCCGTTCTGAGCTCCATTTAACTTCAAGTTGTCAAACTCGGCCTCGTCCAAACGAATCTGACCCTTCCTGATTTTCAGTGTCATGGCCTTGGCGTCAACTTCCTTATCGGGATCATAAACCAATTCCGGCTGATTCTTGCCGGCCGCTTCCAAAAAAGCGTTCAAACGCTCGGGATGCATGGCAAAGGCGTTTTGAGCCGTGACAAAATTTTTCCTGGCCTGATCCAAGCCGTTCGGACTGCCCAAACCGCCTTTTTTGTCAGCCAAGGCCGCATAAATGCCCTGTAACCTCTCCGGGTTGGTGGTGCCGCTCGCCAAAGCCCACAGCTCTTCTTTGCTGCGGTCGGCAAAAGTTTTTTTCAGCTCGTCCAAATCTTTCTTGGCTTTGTCAGTGGCCGCGGCTCCGTGAGCCGCGCCGGCCCGGTCGGAACGCCAGCTTTGATGAAACTTGCTGCTGAAATCGCCCATGGCCTTAATCTGCTTGCCGTTTTTCTTGGTCCAGAATTCCAAATTGCCATTAGCGTCCTGATAAGCAAATCTGCCTTTATGCTGACCGCTGTCAATCAAACTATACTTACGGCCGTTGGCGTCAACATGATAACCGGCTTTGGTGGCGGCCATGCGCTGAGTGTTCAAATGGCCCATGTTTTTAAATTGTTTGACCAAATCGGCTTGCTTTAACAAATCTCTGATTTGGGACGCGCCCCTGGTTAAATAACCCTGATCATGCGCGTAAGTTGGCCGGCCGCCCCTTTCAGACAATCTTTTACTGGCCGTGTAATCAACGGCTTTGGCCAAACCGATGGTGCCGCGTCCGGCCGCCTTGGTGCCGGCCCAAGCCGCCTGTCCGGCTGCCGCGGTGCCCTTTTTCAAGCCGGCCACGCTCTTGCGTTTGATCCAACCGGCGCCGGAATTGATGACACCGATGGCCGATCCGGCCGCGGAGCCGGCCGCACCGCCAAACGATCTGGAAACCACTAAGCCGCCGATCAAAAGCCCCAGAGAAACGATAAAACGTAGCATGTGGTCAACCGTGCCCACCTGAGTAATGCCCACGGTCGGAGCCGTCAGCGAGCCCCGATAATCAGATTTTTGAAAACCCATGCTGACGGCCCATTGCTGATTGGTGCCGGCGGCAAACTGGCCCAAGGTGGCCAAAGCCAACCACAGGAAAAAGGCCAGTAAAGGACCGGCGGCCAGTTGCTGAAAAAATTGCCGCCACCAATTTTTAGCAATGCCCTGCATAAAAGGGACCACCGACGACAAATAAGCCAGTGGCGACAAAATAATGTAAATCCAGAGCATAACGATGCGATAAACCAGGGTGGCCAAAATCGCTACCATCACCACTAACATAATCAGGGCGTAAAGCAGAGCCAGTACCAAAGAACCGACGATGGTCCAAAAAGTGGCGGCCGTCTGTCCGGCAATGGCGTCGGTGCGCATGGTCAGCAGCTGATCAACGCCCAAAAGCAAAGACAGGTTGCCGCCGCCGATATCGCGAAAAGCGTTGACAAAAGTCAGCATCACCACTTGGGCCATATCAATCAAAAGACCACAAATCAATTTGGAAAAATTGATCAAAATGGCAAAAATAATCACCCGTTTGAAAAGCTGTTTGATGCCGTAACCCGGGATGTGCAGAATGGTAGCGAAAGCGATGACCAGCAAAACCAAAACAAATAAAATATTGCAGATGTCGCGGACAATAATCCAACCGGTGACCACCGGCGGCGAAGCGATAAAATTATTAAACTGGGCCACGCTGACCAAAACACTGATCACCAAAAGCAATAATTGGCCAATTACGGATACCAAAACCCCGACAATGGTGCCGAAAACCACCAGAGCCGTGTCGCCAAAAATATCGGCCCGCGCCGGCAGGGCGGCCAAAAGCGTTACCGCTCCGACCATAATCACGGTCAGAGTGGGAAACCATTTTTTACTCCAGAAACCTCGCCTCATAAATTAAGAACCGAAAATTTTTATATCTCCGCTCAAAACACTGACCACAAAAACTATCAAAGTTAAAGCCAGCAGCAGCCCCGCCAACACCAACAACGCGATACCCAGGCCGGTCAAAATTTCCAGGAAACTGCCCCTTTTCAACCAGGCCCAAAATCCTTTGGCCACTTTGACCGTGGTTTTAACTTCCCGAACCCGTTGTTTAAGATCGGCTCTGACTTTTTCCCGACGCAAAACCGCGACCGGGTCTTCTTCTTCCGCTTCCGGTTCTTCGGTTTCTTCCCAAATCTCGTTTTCAGCCATATTTTTATCGGGCTTGCCCCTGCGAATATTTTATTTTGTTATTTTTAGACAGCGAGTTGGCATTTCTTTGCTAATCGGCGGGGTTCCCGCTGGCGCGGGAATGACACACTTTATTTATTCCCAAATCACCAAATCTTTATCCAATTGCGAACTCTCAACAGCATCCGGATTGGAAACCTGCCAGTTGTCGGTAACCGTCACGCTCGGCCGGATCACGCAACACTTGTCGCCTTTGCCGGAGCAGCTGCCACCCTTTTTACCGACCTTTTTGCAGGCTCCGGTATCCAAATCGTCAATATCCAGGAAATAATAAACTTTGTGCGGTTTGTCTGCCGAAGGCCGATCATACATATTAACATAACGAATCATGCTCATCACATAGCCCTGTTTGGCATAACCCCAGTTAACTTCGTATTTCTTCAAGGGCAGCTGTTCATTGTCCACATCACTGTTAAAGACCAAAGTCACCCAGCCGCGACCTTTTAATTCATAATGATCGCCCCTGGCAAGCGAGTCGCTCAATTTGACATTGCTAACCGTCGGCCTGACAGCGCAATAATCAGCGCCAGGGTTATTTGTATTATAGTTAGGACGAACATTGTCCGGGCAATAAGTATAACTACCGCAATCAGCGTGTGGCGGCTTAATCACAACTTTACTGTCGCAACCGTTAACATACGAATGACTCTGATCATTCCAGGTCAGGCACCGATCAGACATGGTAAAGAGACGCTTAACCGCTTCCAGGGCCTGCGCCGGCGTCCTGGCCACGCGGTAATACTTGGTGTAGTTGAAGCAATCAAATAAACATAAAACTTCATTACCATCGCTATAAGTGTCGGTGGTTCTAAATAAATATTGATTATTCGTTTGTTGTCTGGCTGAACATCTTGTATCGGGATTTGAACCAAGATTGATTAATGGCGAGGGATCTAACCCGGGATTACATTCTCCGCCGTTAAAATTATGACCAATGCAATGATAGTAATTACATGTAAACGCCGAGTCACAATACTGAACATCGCCCTGATCAGAGATTCTGCATCGACCAGCCGCCGCATCCCAATCACAACAAGCATCGCCTTTATTAACATTATCTCTATCATTATCCTCAATTGAACACGAATCGCTATTAAAGTCTCCTTCTACGGCAGCCCTAACGGTGCAATTATCATATTTATTTTTAGTGGTCACATCATAATCAGTAGTGCCAGCGCCGCTGGTTCCGTGCTCCACGCTAAATGGCAAATCATTGCCGTTGCTGTCCAAAGTCGCACGGCAATAATAATTAGTTTTGCCGGAACCGGCAAAGCTAAAACCGTAATAAGGGACGAAGGGCAACAAACCCTTGCCGACATTGCCGACAGTAATTTTTTGGTCGTAATTTTCCAAGTCAAAACTGGGATTGTAAGCGCCATACAAACCGCTGCCGACCGCGCGGTTTAAAATAATGGGGTCTGTTTTACCGCCGGCATTGACGCCGAAATCCGCATAAGCATCATTGTTGGAAGCATTGCCTAAAAGTTGATAAGGAATCGTGTAGTTGGTGTTGCCGACCACGCGTCCGTACCAATATTTGTCTTTATTAACCTTAATAAATTGTTTGCAGTAAAATTCTGGTTCCACTTTATTGGAGTCGTTGCATTGATCCTCGGCGTCCAGACAATAATAAACATCCTTAGCCAAGGACATGCCGGCGCCTTCCTCCAAATCTTCGGACTCCGCCTTGTCAATCGGATACCACAAAAGACAGGCGGCCGGATTTTTGGGATCGTGTTCCAAACAATAACCGGACCAGCCCTTCTTGCGCAAACCGGCATCGTTATAATAGTCGCAACTCATGGCATCGCTCGCCGGATACAACCGGCAGTCGCTATGGATATAAGTCTGATCTTTAACTTTCAAGGCCGGTTCAATTCTAACGTCGTCAAAATACACTAAGCCGCCGTTCGGCGCGCAAATTCCGACTTTAATCGAAGTTTGCCGAACACTGGTACCACATTCCGAAGTCGTCCGATAAGCGTTGCTGATGGCAAACTTGCCGGTCAAACGCACCCAACTGCCAAGAGTCTTGGCTTCGGCCACTTTGGCGTAACGCAATCGGCTGCCCGCCTCGCAGGTGTGTTTGGGATCGTCATTAATCGCTTCCACCGGGCAAACGTCGCTGTTGTCATCGGCATTGCTAATGGTCAGAGACACGCCCTGACTGCCGGAACGCACCAAAACATAAGCCGAAGCCACATAATAACGCCCCTGTAAACCGTCCACTGTCTTGGTGACGCATTGACTGGCTTTGGCCACGCTGCGGCCGTCCGGAATCAATTTGGAGCTCCCTAGGCCGATTTCGTTTTCCAATTGTTTGGCATCCTTCACCACTAACGCCCGACTGCGCGGATCGCCGATGGCTGTAAAGCCGGAGGTAAAAACATTTTCAAAACTGCCTTCAAACTTAATTTTGGCCTCGCCCTGCTGATCCATATCAGCCAGATGATACATATCGGCGTTCAGTAGATTATTGACATAACCGACTTTGGCATAACCGGTCATATTGGAAATATCGGCCACCGTTCTTTTATTTTGAGCCGGACTGAAAACCTGACTGATTGGCGCTCCGGCGTCGTTCAAACCGGCGCTGACAAAACTGATACACTCGCCGGCGTCATTCAGGCGATCGCATAAACCTCGTTCATAACAAATTTTATCGCCTGACTTGGCCGGGTTATCCACATAACTCTTACAGCCCAACCACTGGGAACACTGGCGGTCCGGATCAACCTTCAGCAAGGTGTTGGCATTGTCGCCTTTGGGAGCGGCTGAAAGCGGCGCCTGACCGGCCTGACTCAGGTTGGTGTTATACAGCAATTTGGCCCAGCGGCCGCCCGCGAAAACGCGGGCGTTAAACAGAACCTGCCCCAAATCCAAATTAACATCGGTCGGCTTATCCTGATTCAAGCTGTTGGCCAAACGATAATTCACCAACGCTTCCTTAACTGCCACGGCCTGACTGATTGAACCGCAAGAAACTTCCGGCTGACCGCTGGCGATATAAAATTCTTCGCTCAATCCCGGCTTGCCGCTCTCCACAGCTTCAGTGGCGATGGTTGGGCCGGCTTTGACCAAGTTGTTATCTTGATCAATGCGGTAAATATCGCCCTGACAGGTCAAGCTGGCCGACTGGCCTGTTTTGGCTTGCAAAACATATAAAGTATAGGGCTTCAGATTCAAAACATCGGCGCCACCGGCGATCAGGTTGTAACTGATATCTGAAGCCGGGTCAATGTATTCGGTGCAGGTGTCCTGGTTTAAGGGGCACAAACCGGCATTGCCGCTCACGGTCTGGCCGGACTGATTTTGATAGGTTTCGGCCATACCCACGGGCTGCAATTTATCGCCATAAACCCCGAGGCCGACGGTTTTATGGGCAGACACGGCGCAACTTTCATCAATATTCAATAATTGACAAGTCAAACCGCTCGCGCAATCGGCGTCAGAACGGCAGGAGCTCTGACCGATCTGACCGACGCAAAAGCCGTCATTGCAGATTTGACCTGTGGGGCAAGCGCGGCCGGCGTCGCAAACAATCTTACTGGCCTTCAAACAACGTTTGACTTTAACTTTGTACCAACCATAAGCGCCGCCGCCGGCCTGACGAAATTCGCAGGTGTTAAGCCCGGGCTCTTTGAAATAAACTTCTCCCCCCTCGTTCGTGCCCCAGGCCTGGCAACCAACCTGATCGCGGGTGCACAACCAGTCGTCAAACTTATCGGGGTCATTCAATAAATAGACATCCTTATAACCGTCCGGTAAACTTTGCCCCAAACGCGAACAACCTTTGTTGGCGGAGTTGCACTCCTTGCTCTTTTCATAAACGATATAAGCCAGACGATCGGCCGGCACGGTCAAAGAACCGAACTGCTGACTGTTATAAGAACTGGAATTAAAGGTGTCCACCATCAATTCGCAGCCAACGGCCGAATTTTGGCACAGTTTGTCAAAAGATTTTAAGTTGTGAATCTGATTATCGCGGTCGGTGTATTGTTTGCAGCCGATCATGGCCAGGGGCGAAGGGTGGCCCTCCAAATCCTGGTCGCACGACTCCGGCGTGGTCCAGGAATCCTTGATCAGATAATAAGTGTCGGTTTGTTCCAACAATTTCAAATTGTCAAAACGAATGGCGTCGCTCTGACCGTTCGTGGCCAGATTGATTCGCTCGGCCGCCGCCACTTCGTCGGCCGTGTTGATTTTAATGTCAAATTTATACTGCTTCCAGTCGGGACTCAATTCCACATTATTCGCCAAAATCAAGCTGACTTTGCCCGAGCCGTCGGTTCGCGACAAACTGATGCCGGACAGCGAAGCGTTGTTGACTTTTTTCTTGGCCAGGAAACTCAAGGTATAACGTTTGCCAACTTTTAACTTGCCCTTTAAATCATGGGTCAGGGTGCCGTTTTGCGAACCGTTGATGGTGGCGATCTGCAAAGAATGTCCGCCCACATTGAGCGCTTCGCTGGAAATGGCCGCGGTCGGACCCCAGCCATCCGTGTTGCTGGACTCAAAAACGCTGTTAAAAATCACCCGCACGCTGTTGCCGAAATCCCCTTCGTATTCACTGCAACCGGCCACTGCAGCGCCGCAGGTTTGACTCTTGGTCGGATCAGCCATATAGACGCAGGCCTGATGTTCGCTCTGCCACTCGCCGCCGGCCTGACAGCGCAAGCATTGCCCCTTGTCGGCGTCCCAAAAACCGTATTTCCACTGACCGTCGGCAAAAGCCACGGCCCGGCAATCGGCTTCGCTGGCGATGGTCACATCAACATTATTATTGACCAGACGATAGGGATAACACTGATCGGAACAAACAATGGTTTTGGATAATTGGTGATAAGACACGTTGCCGTCGCGACCATAGAATTGACGGCAGTCCGCGTTATAATCAGGCGAAGTTGACGGCAGGGCATAAATGTCGGCATTGCAGGCCTGACCGTCTTCGGTATCGGCGGGATTATCATCGTCGGTGGTGGCCGGCTGACTGATACCGGCCGCCTTGTTTTCCGTCAACTGATAAACCACCAGCTGGTAACCGGATTGGTCGGAACCCTCCCAGGTGTAAAACTCGCCGCAGCTCGCGTCCGGCTTGACGCAACGGCGGAAATGAGAAAAATATTCATTTTCCTCGCCGCCGGTTTTGACTTTGTCCAAATTAACAAACAAACTGCAACCGGCATCCTGAGCCGAACAGCTTTTGGCGGTTTTGGGAATAAAGTAAGCGTCGCGGGCCGAATAAAAATTATTGGCCTTCTGGATAAAAGTATTGTAACCGACGCACTCGGCCGGACAATAGTCGGTGGCCTTGACCTGAGCCGCCGTGATGTCGCGAGTGCCGGTTTCGGTATAAAGTTCGCAACCGACTTCCGAGGCCTGACATTTGCGGGCAAAAGACTGGCATTTGGCCGGCGCGTTATCTTTTAAATTATAATCCTGGCCGGGCTGACGGTAGCAGGCGGCCTCCAGATAAGACGGCAGCAACTTTTCATAAACCAGACCGCCGGAGCCGTAAGGCGAATAGTCGCTGGCCTGGCCGATCTCCACCTTGATATTATCCAGATAAAAATCGGCCGAACCCACGGCTTTGATTGACCAAAAGTCGGCGTTCAATTGTTGATCGTTTAAAGCCGTCAAAACCAGCTGCTGCCAAACGCCGGTTTCGCTGGTACGCACCGAACGGGCGTTCAGCAAATCATTGCCATTGCCGAAAGTAATGGCCACGGCGCCGCTCACCGCGTAAACATAGGCGGAAATGGAATAATAAGTATTAGTGTTAAAAGCAAAACCGCCCGGCAGCAAATTGCGGTTGGTGGTGTCATAGTAAGGCCCCTTGTAGCCGGCCGGAACATGCAAACTGTAACCGCCGGCGTAAACCCGGTTGGCGGCGTTGTCTCCTTTAAAGACCACCGAACCAAAGGTCTGCCAGCGCGCCTGATCATTAGCTTCCAAACCCGCATCGGCCAGCAGATTCACGCCCCGACTGTCTTTGATTCTGATAAATTCATGACAACCCTCCTGGTTGGCGGCGCAGGAACCGATTTTTTGATTGAAATAAATGCTTTGGTTGGGGTCCCAACTAACCTGATCGCCGGCTGGCTGATAAGAGCCGAAATAAGAATAAGCCGCGCAGCCGACGCCCTGCTGGGTGCAACCGAAATTCAGAGTGTCGGTCAGGTAAGACACTCTTTGTCCGGTCGGCGAACGAAAGGCCTGACAGGTGTTGAAAGTCGGATCGCAGGCCTGATCACGATTGTCTTTGTTAAAAATCCAGGTTCGTCGCTCTTGGGTGCAGTAGCCGTAAAACAGGCAGCTGCCGTTGCGTCCCTCTTTGATGCAGCCCTGCTCGTCGCCGCAATATTGATCGTTGCGATAAATTGATAATTTCTGCTCTTCGTAATCGCACTTGGTTTTGCAAATGAAGTTGCGCAAATCATTAAAATTGCCGTCGGCCTGCAATTTGTCTTTACGCGCCAATTCATCAGCCGCGCAACAATCGTCGTCGGACTGACAAACAGTCGACTTGTCGTTTTTCAAAGCGATGGTCGCGCCGCTATCGGCCGAACAATATTTGACGCCGGTGGCCACCAAAGTCGGCTCCTGCAACAATTGCGGCCCGTAACCCTTGCGGGCGCAATAATATTCCGGCACTTTCAAAATCCAGTTGGGATCAATCAAACCGTGGCACCATGACGAATCGTAACCGGTAATGCCGTCGGTGGCGCTGTAACAGGCCAGCAAATCATTCAAAGTGACGCCGTTCGGACGATCGGAAAAATCGTTTTGCCGATACTTGCGCTGAATTTCCTGAGCGGCCAGTTCCCAGCCAACCGGCAAAATGCGGTATTTTCTTAAAATAATCAAAGAGCGATAAGGATAACCCTGATTATAAGGAATCCTGTCTTCGCCGTTTTTGTCAAAACCGAACGGCCAGTCGCCGTTTAAGCGGCCGGAACGCACGGCTTCAATCACACTCAGGCGGTTGTTGACGGCGTCGGAAAAAGTGCTGGTAATGACACAGTCGTTCGGACCCGGATTGGCCGGATCAACGCAGGTGGCCAGCTCCGACAGAATATCCAGCTTGCCGCCTTCGGCAAAAACCGGTTCGGTCAAACGGTTTAAACTGTTTTGCAAACTGGCGCGGCCGACCTGACCGCCGTTGTAATATGACAAATTGCCCCGACTGATTTGAGTTGTCAGATTGCCGGTCAGATTCTGCCACAAGCCCAAAGCTAATTTATTTAATAAAATATTGGAAGCGTCCACAAGAATATCGGTGGTCACTTTGCCGATATTGTCAATCAGGGCCTGGTCGGCCAATTTTTTGCGCTGCTCGGCTTCGCCCGGCGTACCCACCAGCTCGCCGGCGATATTTCTTTTATCCCTCCAGCCTTTATTGCCTAAGGTTTCATTGATGGAATAATTTTTCTGCTGTTGCTGATATTCAATCAAATTGGAATTCAAAGCAAAAGCCACGCCCAAGTCGTTGCCGGTTGGGTTAAATTGGCTGGACAGTCGCTGCAAAAAATCTTGGCTGGAAATATCTTTGAGGCGCTGAAATTCCGTGGTCCAGTTTTTAACCATTTGCGAAAAACGGCAATCCACTTCCCAACCGGTATAAGTTTGCGTCAGACCCAAACTGATCTGCAACGCCACTTCCAAACGCGGATTGCAGATGTTGAGGCGGGCCAAGGGGCTGTTGGACGATTTGAACATGGGCGCGCGCCGATTGGCGCCCAGCGAGCCGCCGACATTGGCCGAACAGGCCAGATAAACATTTTCACAGGTGTCCAGGCAATCCTGATTGCCCTTGCAATTCTTGTCGCAATCGGTTTTGGCCGCCGTGCAGGCGGCATAGTCATCCGCTTCGCTCGTCGGCACGTTAGCCAAACAAGTCTGACGCTGACTGTCGCACAAATTCAGGTCGTTTTCATAAAGGCCCTGGCAGTCGGCGGCGCAACCTTTCGGATTCGAACTCTCGTTGTTGCAGTGATTAACACAATCATCATTTTCAGCATCGACCTTGGCTACGCATTCTTTAAAATTACTTTGACACACATCAGAGTTAGAGCCGCCCCTGATATCATTGGCGGCGATGTCGGAAATAACCGAATTGGCAAAGCCCTCGATAAAATCGCCAGCCGCTTTGTCGCCGACATTGACCCAGAAATTACTCCACTTGTCTTTGACATATAGGGCCTGCTGACCCTCGAAGCCGGCGGCGATATATTGGGCGGCGTCCGAAGCGAAGTCGTTTAAAACCTTGCGCAAAATATTTTGAAAAAAGATGGTGGCGATTTTGTCGCGCAAATAAGTCCAGGCCTCGGTCAGCCAGTTCTTGGTGGCGACGGCGCTGGCCGTGACGTCGCCGGTGGTGAAGGTCGGCAAAACCGCTCGCGCCGGCGCCGCGGGCAAAACCAAAACGCCGATTAACAGCGCGGCCAGAAAAAATTTTTTCAGCGGCGTTAAATTCATATTAATTGCCGGCGATCATAAATTGATACAATTGCAACAACTGGTCGTCGGTCATGCCGTTCAGGCTTTTTTTATCATCTTCGCTTGGTGCGGCTTCCAAAAATTTCTGACGCAAGATAGTCGGATCGGGATTGTCGCCAAAGGCCTGTTTCAGTCCGGTAATCTGCTCGGCCGTCAAACCGGCGCCGCCGGATTGACTTAAATTAGCAGCGGTGGGAGCCGCCGTCTGATTGAGTTGGCTCAGTAAATCGGAGTTGATTTGACCGGTATCGGCGGTGGAAGTGGCGTTATTAAGCAAGGCGGACGAATCCTGACCGGCGGCGCCGAGCGGCGAGCTGGCCACGCACCGTTGGCCAGTCGGGCAATTGGGGTCGGTGTTATGGGCCACTTCCTGACCGTCGTTAACGCCGTCGCCGTCGGTGTCCGGCAAATAGGGCGAAGTATGATAAATGGCGGTTTCTTGAGCGTCGGTCAAACCGTCTTTATCAGTATCCTGGGTTTGGGCGGCGGAATTTAGCGGCGTCTCCGTCTGCCGATTTAATTCATCCGGATTATGTCCGCCGTACAGGGGGTAAATAATGTTGGCCTGCAACTGCCAATACCATAAACCCAAAACCAAAACAACCAAACACGACAAAACCGACAGACCGATTTTTTGCTGACGGGAAAAGCGATGATTTGGCGGATTCATTTTGTTAAAACTGCCGGAATTTTGGTTCGGCATCATAATATAAAAGTCATCCGTTGATTAAGAAAACGGATGACTTTATTATAACACAAAGGATGGAAAACACACAACCCGACACAACAACACACAACGTTTAACAAATTTCCAAATTCAAATTTCCAATTTAAATTTTGATTTGGAGATTTGAATTTGATTGGAAATTCGGCATTTGAATTTTGACATTAAAAACCCTGCCTAAACAACCTGACCCAGTCCTCCAGCCCCAGGTCCTGGGCCCGGGCCGAAGCCGACAAACCGGCGGCGGCCAAACGTTCGGCGGCGTCTTTTGGCTGACAATGCCAGGCCGCGGCCAAATTGTTTTTCAGCATCTTGCGTCTGGCGACAAAACCAAATTTCACCAAACGAAAAAAAGCGGCGCTCTCCCGATGATCCAGTGGCGGCCGTTTCTTGACCTCAAGACGAATAATGGCGCTCATAACCTTGGGCGTTGGCCAAAAATCATTTTCAGGCACGGTTTTGATCACCCGCGGCTCGGCATAAAATTGCGCGCTGACCGCCAAGACGCTCATGTGGCCGGCTCGGGCCGTCAAACGCTCGGCCACTTCTTTTTGCAAAAGCAAAGTCAAAGCGCGCGGCTGATGGTCGGAAGTTAAAAACAGCCGCAAAAAAGCGGCGCTGATTTGATAAGGCAAGTTAGCCACAATTTGATAGTCGCTCTTCTTAAAAGTCGCAGGCAGATCTGGCAAATCCGGCCAACGCATAATATCGCCGTTAATCACCCGCACATCGGTTAAACGCGCGGCGGCCAGACGCAACGACAAACTGTCAGCCAATTTTTTGTCAATTTCCACGGCCACCACTTGGCGGACGGCCTGAGCCAGCCGCTCGGTTAAAAAGCCCCAACCCGGACCGACTTCCAACACGATGTCGCCCTTATCCAGATCGGCGGCCTCAATCATCTCGTCGTAAACCCGCGGATTGACTAAAAAATTCTGCCCTAAATTACGGGCGGGATTCAGGCCGTAAAGACGGCAGAGGTTTTGAGTTTCTTGCAGCAGAGAAGACATGCTGGAAATATTAATTATCAATTTTCCGTTTCGTCAACCTTAAATTGAGGAATAATAATATCAAAATCCAGATTTCCAATGTCAAATCAAATCCAAATCTCCAAATCAAAATTTAAAATAGTGGACATTTGACATTGATTTGGCATTAGTAATTGGGGCTTGGAAATTTATTGCGTGCTGCTTGCCAAGGCGTTTTTAATTTTTTTACTGTTTAATCAGGATATTGACCAGTCTCCCAGGCACGTAAATCATTTTCTCCGGCTGTCGGCCGTTTAAAAAGCGTTGAACTTTGATTGAAGCCAGAGCCGCAGCTTGAGCCGTCTCCTGGTCGGCCAAGCGCGCCAAAGAGACGACATCTCTGGTTTTGCCGTTAATCTGCACCACTAAACTCACCATCTCGTCCTGGGCCACTGTGGGGTCAAATTTGGGCCAAGGTTGAGCGAAAACCGAGCCGGTGGTATGTAATACCGCCCACAATTCTTCGGCTAAATGCGGGGCAAATGGTGACAAAATCACCACCAAGGCCTCGAAATCGGCCCGACTGACGGTTGGCAACTGATTGAGATGATTGACCAAAATCATCAAGGCGCTGACGGCCGTGTTGAACTTGAAGTTATTAATATCGTCGCCGACTTTCTTGATGGTTTGGTGCAGTAATCTGCCGGTCTCGATGTCGGAGATGGTTGACTTCTCGCTGATTTTGGAACTCAATTTGTAAACCCTGTCCAAAAACTTGCGCGCGCCCAAAAGGCCGTTCGTCTTCCAGCCGATGGCCTCCCCAAAAGGACCCATAAACATTTCGTAAACGCGCAGAGCGTCGACGCCGTGCGACACCACGACGTCGTCGGGACTGACAACATTATGCCAACGCTTACTCATCTTGCGGTTGTCCTCGGCCAAAATCAAACCGACCGACCGATATTTTTTAAACGGTTCTTTATCTTTAACCAAGTCCAAATCAAACAAAAATTTATGCCAAAAACGGGCGTAAATCAAATGGCGTGTGGCCTGCTCGGCGCCGCCGACGTAACAATCCACGGGCAACCATTCTTCAAGCGCTTGGGGATCGGCCAAAACGCGGTCATTACGCGGGTCGCAGTAACGCAAATAATACCAGGAAGAGCCGGCCCACTGCGGCATGGTGTTGGTTTCCCGTCTGGCCGCGCCGCCGCATCTGGGGCACTTAATCTCAACCCAGTCCTTGATATTGGCCAGAGGCGACTCGCCCGTGCCGCTCGGCTCATACGATTCCACTTCCGGCAAGGTTACCGGCAAATTTTCATCCAGCATCCATCCGGGATTCAATAATTCGCCCAAAGAAAATTTATTTTCCCCGTTTGGAAATTGGCAATTGGCAATTGGCAATTTCGTGTCAATGTTATGTTCGCTTTTATATGCTTCAACTCTGGTTTGGCAGGACGCACAATGAATCAGAGGAATGGGCTCTCCCCAGTATCTTTGTCTGCTGAATACCCAATCTTTTAATTTATAAGTCACCCGCCCTTCGCCTATTTTTTTCTCTTCCAACCAAGCGATAATCTTTTTTTGCGCCGCGGCGGTAGACAGGCCGTTGAGAAAATCTGAATTTATACTCTCTCCCTCGCCAGTCCAACATTCTTCGGTCGCGGACGACTGCACAACGAACTTAATCGGCAGGCCGTGTTTCTTGGCGAATTCCCAATCCCGCTCATCGTGCGCCGGCACGGCCATAATGGCGCCGGTGCCGTAATGAGACAAAACATAATCGGCCGCGAAAATCGGAACTTCTTCGCCCGTGGCCGGATTGACAGCCGCCACGCCTTCCAATTTTACGCCACTCTTGTCTTTATTCAAGTCCGTGCGCTCCAGCTCTGATTTATTTTTAATTTTATCAAGGTAATCCTCTATCTCCGACCAATTGGCAATCGGCCAACGGCCAGCGGAAATTTTTTCCGGAGCTATCACCAAATAAGTGGCGCCGAAAATGGTGTCGGGACGAGTCGTGAAAACCTCAATCTCGTTATTGCCGGACGGTCGCGTCGTTTCACTCCCCGTCGTGACGGAAAATCTGACGACGGCGCCCCGGGAACGGCCAATCCAGTTCTTTTGCATGTCCTTAATCGACTCGGGCCAGTCGCTTAGTTCGTGCAAATCAGCCAGCAGACGCTCGGCGTAATCGGTGATTTTAATCACCCACTGCCGCAAGGGTTTTTTTTCAACCAAACTGCCGCAACGTTCGCACTTGCCGTCTTCCAAATCTTCATTGGCCAGACCGGTCAGACAGGTCGGACACCAGTTGATCGGCTCGCGAGATTCATAAACCAAACCACGTTTAAACATTTCGCCAAAGGCCCATTGCGTCCATTTATAATAATCAGGATCGGTGGTATTCACTTCCCTCGACCAATCATAAGCCAAACCCAGCATTTTCAGCTGACGCCGATAATTTTCCACATTGGCGGCCGTCGATTTTCGGGGATGAACTTTTTGTTTCAAAGCGTAATTTTCCGCCGGCAAACCGAAAGCGTCCCAGCCCATCGGATGCAAAACCCGCTCGCCTTGCAAAAGGTGATAACGAGCGATGATGTCGGTGGCAATGTAACCGCGCGGATGACCGACATGCAACCCCACGCCGGAAGGGTAAGGAAACATGTCTAAGATATAATATTTATTCCCAGCATCTTTGGCGTTGTTAAACAAGTTTTGTTTATCCCACCGGGCCTGCCACTTGGCTTCAATTTTTTGATGATTATACAACATATCGCAAAACAATTTTAACTTTCCGAACGATTTTTGATTATAACAAAATCAAGTCAAAAAAGCAATTCGGCCGACGAAAAATAGCTTTACACCTCAATTTCCACGCCCACCGGACAATGGTCGGAACCCTTGACCTCATCCAAGATAAAGGCCCGCCTGATGTGAGGCAAAAAACGTTTGGAGGTCCAAAAGTAGTCAATGCGCCAACCGACATCGCGCTCGCGGGCGCCGCCGCGATAACTCCACCAGGAATAAGCGACGCTCTTGGGATGAAGCTGACGAAAGGTGTCCGCCAGATTCTCGGCCGCGAAACGGTCAACCCAGGCGCGCTCTTCGTCGGAAAAGCCCGGCTGACCGACATTGGTCGCCGGCCGCGCCAAATCGATTTCCCGATGCGCCACATTAAAATCTCCGCCGACTAAAACCGGCTTGGTTTTTTCCAATTTTTTGATATAAGCCAAAATTTTCCGGTTAAAGGATTCTTTAAAGGCCAGGCGGCGCAATTCGGGTTGAGCGTTGGGGAAGTAAGCGTTGACCAAAAAAAATTTGTCCGACTCCAAGGTTTGCGTTCGCCCCTCGTTGTCGAATTCGGCCGCGCCCAAACCGTTTTTCAAGGCGCCGATTTTAAAACCGGTTTTGATTAACATGGCGGTGCCGCTGTAACCCCGGCGTTCGGCCGGAAACCAGTATTCGTCATAACCGGCGAAATCAAATTGAATTTTGGCCCGCCTGGCGTTATCCAGCTTGATTTCCTGCAAACACAAAATATCGGGCCTGGCTTTTTTCAGCCAGGCCTCAAAACCGTGCGCGACGGCCGCCCTGATACCGTTGACATTCCAGGATAAAATAGTCAGTTTCATAATTTGAACCGAGATGTTATAATGAAGTAGTGGCAAAACCATTATAGTTTAATTTTTTATACTAAGCAATGAATAATTTGACTGCGGACGCCCCCGCTAAACGCGGCTTTAAAACCAGTTGGCTGTTAATTATTATTCTGATTTTGGCTCTGGTTGTTCTATCTTTTGTTTTTGCCGGCTCCATCCAGAATAAAGTCGCCGGCTTGCCCGATCGGGCAGACAACCAACGACTGAGCGTTGACAGCCGACTCTACACGGACGACCAGCGGAAAAAAATCGAAGGCGAAGACAACGTCTGGAATGTGTTCGGCAACCCCGCGGCGCCGGTCGTGATCGTGGAATTCGGCGACTTTACCTGCCCTTATTGCGAGCAGGACTTCCCCATAGTCCGCGCCATGATGCTGGCCAACCAGGATAAAGTGCGTTTTATTTATCGCGACCGGACTCCGACCCAGCGCTCCCTGGTTTTGGCGCTTTTGGCTCAGTGCGCCGGCGCTCAGGATAAATTTTGGCCCATGCACGACAAACTTTTTCAAAACCAGTCCGATCAGCTGGGTGCGGAGGCCGCGGACTTGTTTAATTTGGCGCAAAGCATTAATCTGGATTTGGACAAGTTAAAGATTTGCCTGCAAAAACAAACTTATCTGGATCGCGTCAAGCGAAGTTTGCAAGACAGCATTGACCTTAATGTCAGCGGCACGCCAACTTTTTTCATCAACGGTCAAAAATACGAAGGCACCCTGAGCGCCGATGACTTTACGGCTATTATCAAAGAATTAACCAATTAACATGAGGGAGATCAGTTTATACGGTTTGGGCGGTCAGGGTATCGTCACTTTGACCAATATTTTAGCCGAGGCCGCTTTTAGGGCCGGTCAAAAAGTGCAGGCCTTCCCCTTGTTCGGTCCGGAACGCACCGGGGCGCCGGTCACCGGCTTTTTGCGTTTGGACCAGAAACCCATTATCATCAGACAACAAATCACCAAACCTGATATCGTGATTATTATTGACGACCGTTTGCTGACCGCGCACCGTTCCTATGTCAAACTTGATCCGGCCAAAAGTCGTCTTTTGATTAACAGCCGACAAGATAAAAAAATGTTAAGCACTTTATTGGGCGTGCCGGTCAAACTAATTCAAATTTGCCAACCGCCGGCCGATCTCGGGCAGGCCGCCAATTTATTCGTGGCCGGAACGATTATTAAAACATACGGCCTGGCCAATTTAAATAATTTGCGTTTGGCCATTCGGCAACAACTGGCCGACAAAACGCCAGCGGTGATTGAAAAAAATTTACAAGCCGCGCGCCTTGGTTATGAAACCCCAACTACTTAACGGCTCTGAAGCCATTGCCTTAACCATCAACCGCCTGAAAGTCGGCGTGGTTAGCGCTTATCCCATTACCCCGCAAACTAAAATCGTGGAAAAGCTGGCCGCTCTGCGCGCGGGCGGTCAAGCCGATTTTGAATTTGTCCGCGCCGAAAGCGAACTGGCCGCCGCTTCCGTGGTTTTGGGCGCGGCCGCCAGCGGCGTGCGCGCCTACACCGCCAGCAGCTCGCAGGGTCTTTTGATGATGGCCGAAGTTTTGTATAATTTGTCGGGCTTGCGTCTGCCGGCCGTCATGACCTGCGCTAACCGCTCGCTGTCGGCGCCGATCAATATTTGGAATGATCATTCCGATGTCATGGCCCTGCGCGATGCCGGCTGGATCAATTTTTTTGCCGAAGACAACCAAGCGGCCATCGATCAACATGTTTTAGCTTATTATCTGGCCGAAAAACTATCTTTGCCGGTGATGATTAATGTGGACGGCTTTATTTTAACTCATCTTAGCGAACCGCTGATTTTGCCGACAACCGCGGCCATTAAAAAATTCTTGCCTAACTTGCCCGCTTCGGCCAATCGGCTTGATCCCGCCTCCCCAACCACCACCGGTCACTTGGTTGGGCCAACTGATTTTTATCGCTTTCGCCAAAAACTGGATCAAGATTTATTGGCGGCTGGGCCGGAAATCAATCTGGCTTATGACCGCTGGCAACGTCTTTTGGGCCGGCCGGGCGCCAGGCCGCTTGGAAACGGCCTGATTGAATGGCACGGACCGCGACAGGCAAAAACCGTGCTGGTGGCCATGGGTTCGGTGATCGGCACCTTAAAAACGGCCGCCGACGAACTGAATCGCTCCAACCAAAAAATAGCCGTTTTACAAATCAAAACCTGGCGACCCTTTCCTTATGATCTGGTCAAAAAATTTCTGGCCAAAAAACAAGCGATTATCATCAACAAAGCCGTCAGTCCGGGCGCCTTGCCGCCCCTGTCCTGCGAAGTGGCCGCCGCCGTAACGAACGCCGGAACCAAAATCATTCACGCGGCCGCGGGTTTGGGCGGCGGCGACATCACCGTGGAACAAATCAGTCGTCTGGTTAAGCGCTCAACTCATCCCGCCGGCATCTTATACCTCAATTAAGCTCTTCGTGGTATAATAAGAAAGTTACTAAAACGGTTTGGCAACTTTCTCAATATCAACACGCCTATGTCCATCAAACTAACATTCGTCATCGCCGCGACGATTGGTTTTTTCGCTTTGCCGGCCCTGGCCGCCGGCGACCCCCTGTCTTTCACGCCGCAGGTAACCATTCCGGGCAGCGGTTTCATGGCTTACACGGAAAAGCAGCTCAGCGACAACACCAATCTGATTTGCGAGTATATCGCCGCCATTTATCAATACGCCATTGCCATTATCGGCATTCTGGCCATGCTGACCATCGCCATCGGCGGCGTGATGTGGTTGACTTCCTCGGGCAACCAGAGACGCGTGGGTGATGCCAAGGATTGGATTATAGGCGGTATTTTTGGTGTCATTTTGGCTTTGAGCGCCTTTATTATTTTAAGCAGCATTGACAAAAATCTGGTCACCTGCCGTGTGGATTTGATTAAAAAAATAGAATATCAGCCGCCGCCCTCCGCCGCCAAAAGTTTTGGCGAGAATTACGGCGAGCAGGGTCAAAAATGCCAAGAACCCAGCAAGCGGATAGACACGAGCGGAAATTTTTATTGTTGCGTAATCTTCGGCGATGTCGATCAAAGCGGCTGGGTCTATGACACTTCGGTCAAACGTTGCGCCACCTATGAAACCGGCACCCGCCAAGCGGCGCAAGACGAATGCAACAATTTCTATGATAATTTTGAATTTAACGGCAATGCCAAAAATACCGATGTCTTTTTGGTTAAGGCCGGACTGACCGGAGCCGCCACCTTGATTCCCTAAATCGGCCTTCATATCGCCTTGTTTTTCGGCCCCGACGCAAGCACTGACATCGGCAAAGAATTGGCCGGCAGCGGCAAATCCGGATAAAAACTAGAAACCAGGTGGAAACCCAGTTCTCACGCC
>Ga0172370_10003539_pt1 | contig 21526 bp, 18 predicted proteins | sample LakKiv5m_FD_114538 | JGI IMG/M metagenome (GOLD analysis project Ga0172370, IMG submission 114538) | Freshwater microbial communities from Kabuno Bay, South-Kivu, Congo - kab_022012_11.5m | ecosystem: Environmental > Aquatic > Freshwater > Lake | place: Democratic Republic of the Congo...
CCCTGGAACGAGCCGAAGCGCCGGTGGACCGCCGCGCACTTGTCGGGCTTTCCCACGTGGCACATGACCTGCCAGCCGGGGCCGAGCACGGCCTCGGCCACCGTGGGGTCGCCCTCGGCCCAGCCCTCGCACGCGAAGCCGGCCTGCGCCTCGACCGGGATGCCGGGGCAGTCGCCGGGCCAGAAGATCTCCTGGAACACCACCACGTCGGGGTCGACCTCGGCGAAGAACGCCGCCACCGCGTCGATGCCCTCCCGCCACGCCAGCCCGTCGCCGTAGTACTGATCGCTGTAGACGCCCATCTGCGGGGTGTACGCGTCGTCGGGATCCGCGTCGGCCAGCCCCTCGCTCGTTCCGGTGTTGAAGGTCACGGCCGTGAAGGGCGGTGGGGTCACGCTCGCGGTGTCGTCGGCGATCTCGGCGGTCGCGTCGGCCGGTGCGTCAGGGCCGACGTCCGGAAGGTCGGCCTCGGGGCCGGTGCAGGCCGTGATCAGCAGGGCCCACAGCGTCACGAACCGCGTCATTCCGAACGCCACGTGGTGAACGGGTGAGCCACCAGGCTCGCGTTGTGGTAGCGCCGATCGTCCGTCACCTCGGCGCCGATCCAGGGGGGCAGGTCGAAGGGCTCGTCCTCGGACGTGAGCTCGACCTCGGCCAGGATGAGCCCGGCGTTCGCGCCCGAGAACTCGTCGATCACCCAACGGTCGGCGCCCGCCAGGAAGCGGTAGCGCACCTTCTCGACCAGCGGCTTCAGGCAGATGCGATCGAGCAGCTCGTTGGCGTCCTCGAGCGGGATCTCGTACTCGTACTCGGGCCGGCTGGCGCCCCTGGAGCGCCCCTTGATGGTCAGCCAGCCATGGCGCTTCGTGGCCCGCACCCGCACCGTGCGCCCCGGCTCGGCCGACAGGTAGCCCTGGCGCATGGCGTCGCTCTGCTTCGCCAGGGTCTCGCAGGGCAGGCCGTCGCGGTAGGCGCGCCACAGGTCGTGCACGACCAGGAACTTGCGCTCGATCTCGACGCCCATGGGTCGTCAACCCACCAGGTCGAGGGCCGTGAGTGCGATCAGCAGGCTGAAGTCGACCAGTTCGTCGATGGGCACCCACTCGTCGACCACGTGGAAGGCGTTGTCATCGCCGGGGCCCCAGCCGATGGCCTGGATGCCCGCGAGGTTCAGCCATTTGGCGAAGGTAACGCCGCCCATGCCCATGACCTCGGGCTCGAAGCCGAGGGTGGCCCGGGTGTTGGCCTGCACGGCCTTGACCAGCGGGTTGTCGGGGGCGATGGCGTGGGCCACGCGCGCGTTGGCGATGCGCACCTCGAAGTCGTCGGCGATGGGGCGCGCCAGCTCTTCGATCTGGGCCTTGACCTGCTCCATGGTCTGGCCGGGCACCAGGCGCAGGTCGATGCTGATGGTGCACGAGCCCGGCACGATGTTGGGAGCCGCGCCGCCGTTGATCTCGCCGATGTTGATGGTGGGGCCGCCGAGCACGGGGTGCGCCTCGAACACGAAGGGGAAGTGCTCCAGCTTCGTGAGCAGCTTCGCCATCTTGTGGATGGCGTTCACGCCGCGCTCGGGCGTCGAGCCGTGGGCCTGCACGCCGCGCGCCGTGACCAGCATGACGCCGCCGCCCTTCTCGGCGATGTCGATCTTCTGCATGTGATCGCCGATGTCGGGGATGATGGCGAAGGTGGCGTCGAGCAGGTTGTTCTCGAGCAGGTAACCGACCCCGTAGTCGACGCCGTCGGGGCCCGTGGCCTCCTCGTCGGAGAACGCCGCGATCTGCAGCTCGCCCGCCAGGCCGTCGTCGCCCAGCACCTGCTTCAGCATCAGCGCGCCCGTGAGCGCCGAGGCCAGCGGCCCCTTGTTGTCGATGACCCCGCGGCCGTAGAGCATGCCGTCCTTCTCGATGGCCGCGAAGGGATCGGTGAGCGTCTTCCAGTCCTCCTTCGGCCCCGACGGCACCACGTCCATGTGCGCGGCCACCAGCAGGCGCTGGCCCGTCGTGTTCTTCCCCACGTGACCGATCAGGTTGGGGCGGCCCTCCATGCGGGAGTGCGACTCGAAACGCACCCCGGCGGCCGTGAGCTCGCGCGCCACGATCTCGGCCACGCGCCACTCCTCGCCGCGGATCTTCAGGTACGGGTGCTCGGACATCTTCTCGGGCACCACGTTCACCGTGGGCTGGCGCACCAGCTCGAGCGTCAGGTCGACGATGCGCTGGCGAACCTCGGCGCGGTGCGCGGTGAACCAGGCCTTCAGGGCCGCTTTCTTCTCGGCGGGGGTCATGGACGGGCTCCGATGGGGTGTCGCGGAGCGCGAGTCTAGTCCAACGGGGGGCGGGGTGACAAGGGCGGGCCGTCAACCGCGAAGCGTCTTCAGACCCCGCACCACCTTCATGCGCTCGTAGTCCTCGTCGTCGTGCAGCAGCACGTGGTCTCCCTGCAACACCTGCGCGGCGATCAGCGCGTCGATCGCGCCGCGCAGGGTGAGGCCCTTCCGGCGGCACTCGAAGTAGATGCGAGCCGCTTCGACGTGCGTGGCGAGCAGGTCGTCGGGGGCCAGCAGGCGCTGGCTCGTCAGGTTGTCGTGCAGGCGCTTCCACTCCCTCTCGGTGCGTGCGCCTTGCAGCATCTCCTGGACGCAGACGGCTGGGAGGGCGAAGGGCACGCCGTCGCGTTCGAGCGCCTCGAGACGCCGTACGGCCGGCGTGTCGCGACCGCGGTCCAGGTCGATCAGCACCGACGTGTCGACGACGATCATGTCCGGCTCGCCCTGGCGGCCTTGTAGTCGTAGTCGTCGGCCAGCAGGTTCGCGCCCTTCAGCTCGAGCAGGCTGCGGCGGCGCTTCAGGTCGACCAGCACGCGCAGGCCCTCTTCGATCACGGCGCGTTTCGTCTTCAGGCCCGACAGCTTCATGGCCTCGGAGACCAGTTCGTCGTTCAGCACCACGTTCGTGCGCACGGCGTCACCACGGTGCATCGCTCTGTGTATGACAATACACCTACTTCACGAACATGTCGATGATGCCGTCGAGCATGCCGCGGAGGGCGAGGTTCAGCGTGAAGTTGTCGGCCGGCGCGAAGCCGGGCTCGACGCTGATGGCGCCGTCGACCAGGCTGGGGTCCACGAAGAGCAGGCCGCCGATGGTCGGGTCGTCCCAGACCAGGTAGGGCAAGCGCGACACCACGCCGTCGGCGGGGATCTCGTACGGCGTGCCCACGAAGTGCGGCGCGTCGGCCAGCACTGCGTCGGCCGTGCAGATGAAGCCCGCCGCGCCCGCCGCCTGGCCGTCGTTGGCCGCCACCTCGTCGGGGCACTCCCACTCGATCAGGAAGTTCGAGGGGTTGGCGCCCTCGGGGTCGTACTCGATCTTCGGCAGGACCGCGCGCAGGCCTACCGGGTGTTGGTGGAACGTGCCCCAGTCGAGGGCGATGGGGGCCGGCACCAGGTTGTTCACGACCACGATGGCCTGGTGGATCTCGAGGCTCGACAGGTCGATGGGGATGAGATCGCCGAGCAGGAACGCGAGCAGCCCCGTCTTCGACAGGCCGACGACCAGCGTGGCGATCTGCGCCAGCGTGTCGTCCCAGGTGGCCAGTGAGCCCGGCACCTCGATCGCCGCCAGCACGTTCTCGTACGTCGTGCGCACCTTCGGCGTGAAGGTCATGGTCAGCGGCACCTCCTCGGGGCCCGCCGCCTTCGAGTGGTCGACCTTGTTCCGGATGATCAGCGTGTCGGCCGGCTTGGCGGGGTCGACGTAGGAGATGGTCTGCTCGGTCGGCTCGAGGCTGTCGAGGCGCTCGAACGCTGCCAGCAGGTGCTGGCCCACGCCCTTCAGGCGCAGATAGCCGTCGTCGGCCAGGGCGAGCCCGTCGTCCTCGCGCAGCTGGAAGAAGCGCGGGTCCTGGTCCAGCAGGTAGCCGAGCGTGTTCAGGAGGATCCAGACGTCGAGATCGTCGGCGTCCTTCACGAACGAGATGACCGTCATCACGTCGGTGTGGAAGTCCTGGGCCACCAGCAGGTCGCACACCCACACGAACACGTCGGTGACCGCCCGGATGAGCTCGAGGTCGGTGCGGGTGTACGTGCCGCGAAAGATCATGACGGGTCGAACGCCGGCGTAGAGCGGCACGCCATCGATGTCCCAGGCCAACTCGAGGTCGCCCAGCGCGTCGAAGTGCGCCTCGGCCGAGGCCAACTCGGCGCGCAGCTCGTTCAAGAGCGTGTGCAGAGCCTCGGCCAGGTAGTCGTTCTCGGTCTGCTGCGGGAGCGGCAGGATGCCGACCGGCGGCGGCGGGAAGCCGAAGGCCTGGCCGGTGAGCATCTGGAAGATGGTCAGGAACTGCTCGGCCCCGTAGACCAGCTGCGCCAGGCCCGCGCCGAAGCGCGCGTCGACGCTGGACGGGGCGAGCGCCAGGGCCTGTTCGAAGGCTTCGCGGGCCATCCAGGGCTCGGCGTTCGACAGCCAGTACTTGCCCTGGTCGATGGCCGCCTGCACGGCCGGGTCGGTGACCTCGTCGTCGATCTCGGGGCGGGGCACGTCGGCCTCGGGGCCGCCCGGGTCCTTGTCGAGGGCGTCCTCAGCGTCGACGTCGGAGGGGGTCACGTCGGCCGGTGCGTCCGGCGTCGCGTCAGGCGTCGCGTCAACGGTGGACGAGCCCCCACCGCAGGCCAGCGCGCCGAGGGCCACGAGGACGACCAGCGCGCGCGTCATGGATCGCGTCATCATCGCCGGCCTCCTACTCGTCGTTCCACTTGGCGTAGGGCGGCGGCTGCACGTCGGCGCCCTTCATGTGGTGCCACAGGATGTAGCCGAGCCCCTCGGCGTCGTCGACGGCGCCGAAGTTCATGCGCGCGCTCTCGGCCGCGCCGAACTCGGCGCCGGTGCCCACGGCGTAGGGTACGTCGGGAACCAGGGCCGTGTAGGGCGCGGTGTCGGGCTGCTCGTCGGCGGCCACGAACACGTCGTACATGGGCGACGTGCTGGACGTGTTCAGGTTCATGGGCGGCAGGGCGAACAGCATCTCGATGGTGCGGTAGACCGAGGGCATCGAGTAGTGCACGCTGGAGACGTACCCCTTCTTCGCCAGGGGGCCGATGACCAGGCACGGGCTGCGCTGCGGGTGGATGTGGTCGCCGCCGTAGCCCTGGGCGTCGTCCTGGAACACGAAGACGATGGTCTTGGCCCACTCCGGGCGCTTCGACAGGCCCTCGATGAGCGCGCCGAGCGCCTGGTCGTTGTCGGCCACCATGACCTCGGGCAGGGGCTCGCCCTCCTTGGTGCCCTTGGTGTGGTCGTTGGGCAGCGCCACGAACACGAACTCGGGGAAGATGCCGAGCTCGACCTCGCGGAGGACCTCTTTCGCCTTGTACACGTCACTGATGGACAGGTTGAAGAACGGCACCTTCTGGTTGGCGTAAGGCTCGAACTTGCCGAACCAGTCCTTGGCGAAGCCCACCCACTGCCCGTAGACGCGGAAGCTGACGTCGTGGTCGTACAGGTGGTCGAAGATGGTGCGCTCGTGGGCGATGATGGACGGGTCGTAGCCGATCAGCAGCATCTGCACGTTGTCGGTCTTCTCGAACAGATCGTTGGCGTCGGCCTGGGTGGCCCAGTTGTGGCCCTGGGTCGAGTGCTCGGAGTCGCAATAGAAGTTGTCTAGCAGCGTGTAGCGGCGGGCCAGCGCGTGCGCGTTGGGCGTGTACTTCTCGCCGAACGTGCAGAGCGCCGGGTCGCCGTGGCCCGCCTCGAAGTCGCCGAAGACCGAGTCGTAGGTCTTGTTCTCCTTGAGGACGACGACCACGTGCTCGATGGGGCGCAGGTCGCCGCCGGCCAGCGCCTTGGGCACGGGGTAGGGGCAGTCGGTGGGGTAGAAGGACTTCATGCGCGCGTTGTTGGCCTCAACCTGCTTCGTCCACGCGGTCAGCGTCTCGACGGCCTGGTCGACGTCGGGCAGGTCGATCAGCGACACGCTGCCGGTCACGTTGTTCGGGCTGCCTCCCACCGAGCCCACGCCCTTCGAGTTGCAGATCAGGAGCTTCGACTCGTCGGCGGTGGTCGCGAGGCCCGTGGTGTAGAACCCGCCCGGGATGCGGGCCACCACCTGCCTGGTGTCGACCATGACCAGGTCGACCTCGTTCAGGTCGGCCTGGCTGACCAGCAGCGTGTCGCCGAGCTTCGAGACCAGCAGCTCGTTGGGCGAGGCGCCGAAGGGGTCGCCGGCGCTCACGCGCAGGTCGATGGTGTCGGAGACGGCCAGGGTGGCCGTGTCGATGATCGAGATGGAGTCGGCGTCGCTGTTGGCCACGAACAGGCGCGACCCGGTCGCGTCGAGCCCGAGGCCCATGGGGTTCAGGTCGGTGGGGATGGCCGCCATCACCTGGCTCGTGGCGAAGTCGAGCACCGAGACGTCGTCGCCGCCGGCGTTCGAGATGTAGACGGTGGTCTCGTCGGGCGCCACCGCGATGCCGTAGGGGTACTCGCCGGCCAGGAGTTGGTTGGAGATCTCGCCCGTCTGCGGGTTCACCTGCCAGATGCGGCTGTTGGTGTTGGAGACCACGTAGAGCCAGGTGCCCCCCGGTGACAACGCCAGCGTGGCGACGAAGGCGTCGAAGTGCCAGGCCTCTCTCGCCACCAGCGTGCCGTCGGGCTGGCGCGCCAGGCGGTGTACCTTGCCGCTCTCGGCGCCACCCACCCACAGCTGCTGGCCGTCGGCACTGATCGCGAGGCCCTGGTGCGTGGGCAGGTCGAGGGTCTGGATCACCTCGGCCTTGGCCACGTCGAGCACGTCGAGCTGCCCGATGCCGTTGTGAGCAACGTAGGCGTAGGCTCCGTCGGGGCTGAAGGCGGCGGCCAGGGGCCAGCGGGCGGTGGTCACGACGCGCCCCACGGGCGTGACGCGGCGACCCATGGGGACGATGGTCGCGCCATCGCCGTCGGGGCCGCTGAACTTGAGCGCCTCGGCCGTGGGCTCACCGGGTACGCAGCCCTCGAGGGGCGCCGGCGTGACGACGCCCGGGTCCTCGGAGGCCGGTCGACGGCCGTCGTCACAGGCCGCGAGGCCGACGAGGGCGAGCAGGGCGATCCAGCGCGACGACGTCATGGAGATTTCCTCGGGAGTCGGGCTACCCGCCCGGTAGTGTCCCGGCGCCGGTGGGGGAAGTCAAGCGCGCGCGCGACGTTTCGCCGCGTCGGCGCGGGGGCGTCACGCGTGCGTGGGGGTCAGCACCGCCGCGCCTCGCAGTCGGCCCTCGCGGAGGGCCGCCAGGGCCTCGTTGGCGGCCTCCTGCGGGAACACGGTGACCTCGGTGCGGATGGGCACGCGCGGCGCGAGCGCCAGCAGCTCGTCGCCGTCCCTCCGCGTGAGGTTGGCCACCGACACCACGCGCCGCTCGCCCCACAGCAGGCGGTACGGGAACGACGGCACGTCGCTCATGTGGATGCCGCCGCAGACCACCGTGCCGCCCTTGGCCACCGCCGCCAACGCCGCCGGGACCAGCGCTCCCACCGGCGCGAAGAGGATGGCGGCGTCCAGCGGCACGGGCGCCGGACCGGTGGAGTCGCCGGCCCAGGCGCAGCCCAGCTCCAGCGCGAAGCGGCGCGCGGCCTCGTCGCCGGGCCGCACGAAGGCGTAGACCTCGCGGCCCTCGAAGCGCGCGAGCTGGGCCACGATGTGGGCGGCGGCCCCGAAACCGTACAACCCCAGCCGGCGCGCGTCGCCCGCCATCCGCAAGCTGCGATAGCCGATCAGCCCCGCGCAGAGCAGCGGCGCCGCCTCCACGTCGGACAGCCCGTCGGCCAGCGGGAAGCAGAAGTCGGCGTCGGCCACGCAGCGTTCGGCGTAGCCGCCGTCCAGCGTATAGCCCGTGAAGCCGGGCGCGTCGCACAGGTTCTCGCGCCCGCTCGCGCAGAACGGGCAGGCTCCGCAGGCATGCCCCAGCCACGGCACCCCCACGCGTTGGCCCACGCTGAAGCGGTCGACCCTCGCGCCCAAGGCGGCCACGCGCCCCACGATCTCGTGGCCCGGCACCAGGGGCAGCTTGGGGTGCATCAGCTCGCCGTCCACGACGTGCAGATCGGTGCGGCACACGCCGCAGGCGGTCACGTCGAGCAGCACCTGGCCCGGACCGGGCACGGGATCGGGTACCTCGACCGCTCGCAACGGGCTTCCGGGTGCTTCCAGCACCATCGCGCGCATGTCCGGCCTCCGGCGTTCTCGCCCATCGTCGCGGGCCCGGCTCCGATCCTACGCGAAAACCGCGGTCGTGCCGCGCGTGAAGATCGGGGCGCGGCCCGCGTCCAAGAGGTTTGCGTCCCGGAGGCGTTTCCGGGATACTCGCCCTCGAACCGAACCGGAGGCCCCCATGCGATCGATGCTCGCCGTGCTCGCCGTCGCCGTGCTGCTGCCCTCGCTCGCGCTGGCCGAAGGGGGCCGCGTCGTCAAGGCCCCGGCCGCGGGCAGCCCCGAGGAGGTGATCCTGAAGTTCCTCGGAACCGGCGTCGACAACCAGTTCGAGACCTTCTACACGACCATCTGTCACCCCGACTTCTGCCTCGAGGTCCCGAAGGACCGCGCCGACAAGCAGAAGTACATGTGGCCGCGCTTCCAGAAGTTCGCCGAGTCCTACTTCAAGGACGCCTCGCGGAGCAGCTTCGAGGTCACGCGCACCGTGCCCGATCCCATCGACAACGCCACGACCGAGGTGAAGTTCTTCCTGAAGAGCACGAAGCGCGACAACCCGACGCCCGTGGTGCTCAAGAAGGACAAGGGGCTCTGGAAGATCTTCAATTCTTCGTTGTGAATTCTCTTGATATCCGGGCCCGCCCTGCGTAAGGTACGCCGCACCGTTTCTGGACGCGGAAGGCGACCATGGCGAACACCAAGACCCTGCCCCGTGATGAGCGCAAGTCCTCGAAGCGCAAGGCTCGCAAGAGCCTGAAGGCCGCCTACGCGACGCTGTCGGTCGGCCAGCAGAAGAAGTTCCGCAAGCGCGAGGACCGCAAGGTGGGCGTGCGCGCCTTCCTGGCTTCGAAGGCGGGCGAGTAGTCTCCCATCGGCGTGGGCTCCGGGTGCCCACGCCGCAGACAACAACGAGAGCTCGTGGAACACGAGCTCTCCTTCCGGACGCCGATGTACGACCACGAGAAGAGTCGGCTCCACGAGATCCGCCTGCTATTGGCGAATCTCAAGGAGTATCTTTGACCCGCCAGCCCTGCTCCGCCGGGTCGACGAGATCGAGGACCTGACCGGTCGCGAGGAGATCTGGAACGATCGCGACCGCCTCACCAAGCTCTCCCGCGAGAAGAAGGAGATCCAGGACCGCCTGGCCGCCGTGGCCGCCATCGAGGCGCGCCTGGCCGACGGAGAGGCCCTGCTCGAGCTCATCCTCGAGGATCCCGACGGCGGCGCGAGCCTGGGCCCCGACCTGATCGCCCACGTCAAGGACCTCTCGGCGGCCGCGACCGACCTCGAGATCTCGCTGATCCTGTCGGCCCCCGAGGACCGCGCCTCGGCCATCGTGGCGCTCAACTCGGGCGCCGGCGGTACCGAGTCGCAGGACTGGGTCGACATGCTGGCGCGCATGTACCAGCACTGGGGCGAGCGCCAGGGCTACAAGCTCGAGCTGATCGACGAGCAGCCCGGCGAAGAAGCCGGCCTGAAGAGCATCAGCTTCCTCGTGAAGGGCGAGTTCGTGTTCGGCCGCCTGAAGGGCGAGGTCGGCATCCACCGCCTGGTGCGCATCAGCCCCTTCGACAGCCAGGCGCGGCGCCACACCACCTTCGCCTCGGTCTTCGTGTACCCCGACATCGAGGACGAGATCGAGATCGAGATCGACGAGAAGGACCTGCGCGTCGACACCTTCCGCGCGGGCGGCGCCGGCGGCCAGCACATCAACAAGACCGACTCGGCCGTGCGCCTGACCCACCTGCCCACCGGCATCGTGGTGCAGTGCCAGAACGAGCGCAGCCAATACAAGAACAAGTCCTTCGCCATGAAGGTCCTGAAGGCGCGCCTGTTCGACTTCGAGCAGAAGAAGCGCGATCTGGCCAAGGACGAGCTCGAGAAGGCCAAGAAAGAGATCGGCTGGGGCAACCAGATCCGCTCGTACGTGCTGCAGCCCTACCGCATGGTCAAGGACCTGCGCACCGACTACGAGACGAGCAACACCGACGCGGTGCTCGACGGCGATCTGAACCCCTTCATCAAGGCCTACCTGTACCAGAACCTGGACAAGTCCAAGGCCCCCCGCTGACGCTCCGCGGCGCGGGGATCGGCTCGATGGCCTCCAGTCGGGCAGCGGACGATTTGTCTTGATCGAACACTCGAATCGGCGTGCTATGCAGCCAAGGAATAGTCGAACTCGAACCGCGGGAGGCAGCCATGTGGGCCTTTGCGAACAAGCTCGTCGCCCTGGCTGAGTTCGTGGCGCTGGGAGTGGCGTTGGTCGTGACCAGCGTGGTCACCACCGGCGAACCGCTCGACGACGTGCGAGAGGGCGACGAGGCGTGAAGGGGGTGCCCGCAGGACACCGCAGGAGGGTGACCCTGCGACGCTATCCGCATCGACCGGAACGTTGCCTGTGAGAGCCCGACGGCCCGCTGCTGCCTCCCGCTTCTTCTCCGCCGAGCGAGTTCAATCCAGCCCGTACTTCTCGAGCTTGTACCGCATCGAGCGGAAGGTGATGCCGAGCGTCTTGGCGGCCTGGGTCTTACTGCCTCCCGCTTTCTCGAGCGACTGCACGAGGATGCGCTTCTCGATCCCGGCCAGGTAGTCGTCGACGTTGAAGCCGTCTCCGAGCGCGACCGGGCCGGGCGCTTGGGGTTCGGCGGCGGGGCTCGTCCGGTCGTGCAGGCGCTCGGGCAGGGACTCCCTCCCGATGGTCTCGTCGGTCGAGAACGTGACGGCGTGCTCCATGATGTTCTCGAGCTCGCGCACGTTGCCCGGGTAGGCGTACTCCCTGAGGACGCGCAGCGCGTCGGGTGCGATCCAGCGCGCCGGCTTGCCGAACTCGGCCGCGAAGCGCTTCAGGAAGTGCTGCGCGATGTGGGGCACGTCCTCGATGCGGTCGCGTAGCGGCGGCACCTGCACCGTGATGACGTTCAGGCGGTAGTACAGGTCCTCGCGGAAGCGCCCCTCGGCCACCATCTTGTCGATGTCGCGGTTGGTGGCGGCGAGGATGCGCACGTCGACCGGCACCTCGTTCACGTCGCCCACGGGCTTGATCTTGCGCTCCTGCAGGACGCGCAACAGCTTGACCTGCAGGTGCAGCGGCAGCTCGGCCACCTCGTCGAGGAAGAGCGTGCCGCCGCTGGCGATCGCGAACATGCCCTTCTTGGTGGTGTGCGCGCCGGTGAACGCACCCTTCACGTGGCCGAACAGCTCGCTCTCGAGCAGGTTCTCGGGGATGGCGCCGCAGTCGACGGGGATGAAGGGCTCCTGGCGCCGCTTCGACAGGCGGTGGATCGCGCGGGCGATGACCTCCTTGCCCGTGCCGCTCTCGCCCAGGATGAGCACGGAGGAGCGCGTGGGCGCCACGGTCTGCACCAGCTGGAACACGTTCTCCATCCTGGGGCTCTTGAACACGAAGCCCTCGATGGTCATGCCCGCGCTGGCGGCCACTTCGCGCTTCAGCTCGACGTTCTCGTCGAACAAGAGCTTCTTCTCGACGCACTTCTTGATCGTGAGCTTCAGCTCCTCGTTCTTGAAGGGCTTCGCGACGTAGTGGAACGCGCCCTTCTGCATGGCCTCGATGGCGGTCTCGACGGTCTGGTAGGCCGTGAAGACGATGACCTCGGTGGCCGGGCGCAGCTTCTTCACCTGCTCCAGCACCTCGATGCCCGTCATGCCGGGCATCTTCAGGTCGGTCAGCACGATGTCGGTGGGCGCCTCGGCGAACAGCTCGACCGCGCGCGTCCCGTTGGGGGCCGACACCACGTCGTAGCCCTCGCGCTTCAAGAGGATCTCGAGGAACTCGCGCATGCTGCGCTCGTCGTCGACGACGAGGACCCGGACCGTGCGTTCGTCGCTCATCCCATCACCTGCTCGCGGTCGAAGGTTCCGGTCGAGAGGGGCGAGGCCGACAAGGGCAGCCCGATGTCGACCACCGTGCCGCGCCCCAGGGTGCTCTGGATCTGTACCAGCCCGCCGTGCGCCTCGATGATGCGCTGGACGATGGCCAGCCCGAGCCCCGTGCCGCCCTCCTTGGTCGTGTAGAACGGCTCGAACACGTGGTCGAGCGCCTCGCGCGGGATGCCGGGCCCGGTGTCGGCGATGCGGATCTGCAGGTGGGCGGCCTTGCGCTCGAGGCTGACCGTGATGCGGCCGTCGCCCACGATGGCGTCGCGCGCGTTGGCCAGCACGTTGCGCACCGCGCGACGGATCTGGTTCGGGTCGATCCAGGCGCGCACGTCGACGTCGAAGCGGGTCTCGATGGTCAGCGCGCGCTCGTCGTCGGTCTTCTCGCGCCGGAAGAGCGTGACCACGTCGTCGAGCACGTCGCCCACGTCGATGTCCTGGCACTCGGGCTCCTTGGGGCGCGCGTAGGCCAGGAACTCGTCGGTCCACTGCCCCAGGTGATCGACCTCGCGCAGGATGATGCGGATCAGGTTGCGCTCGTCATCGGGCAGGGCCTCGAACTGCGACACCACCTGGATGGCGCCGCTGATGCTGGCCAGGGGGTTGCGGATCTCGTGTACGATGCCGGCGGCCAGGCGGCCGATGATGGCGAGCTCCTCGACGCGCTTGGCGCGCTTCTCGAGCTTGTAGAGCGCCGTGGTGTCCTCGAACAGGATCAGGTAGCCGAGGCGCGTGCCGAGCTCGTCCTCGAGCAGCGAGATGTTCCAGCGCAGGCGGTACTTCTCGCCGCGCAGGACCTCGTGGGTGACCTCGTTCACGCCGCGCTCGATCTTCTCTTCGTTGTCGAGGATGGGCTTCAGCGACGGGAACCACTTGAGGACGATCTTCCCGTCGACCTCGGCGTTGTCGACGCCGAGCAGCGAGAGGGCGTAGTGGTTGACGAGCGTGACCGTGCGCCCGAGGTCGGTCACGATCAGCCCCATGGGCATGGCGTGCACCAGGTGCTCGTGGATCTGCTTCAGCTTGCGGTAGCTGACGCGGTCGAGCTCGACCGTGCGCACGAAGCGGGCGTAGTAGCTGGAGAGCACCGACACGCCCACGAAGGCCGAGACGTTGATGGTGACGTTCGACACCACCGCCTTCAACGACAGCGGGATCAGGCTCTTGGCGAACAGCCCCGACAACGGCAGCAGGCCCACCTCGACGACCACGAGCCCGGCGTAGGCCAGGGCCGCGGCGACCATGGTGGTGAAGAACCAGCGCCGCGAGGTGGCGGTGGCGTTGAAGAAGATGAGCACGAAGTAGAAGACCGTGAAGAAGCTGCCGCTGAAGCCCGTGAAGGCCGCGTAGACCGAGATGGTGGCCGTGTCGAGCAGCGTCTGCGCCGGCAGCAGCCAGGCGCGCACCCTGGCGTTCTTGCCGAACAGCCACAGGACCACCAGCACCACCGAGTACAGGTAGACGCCGATCGTGAGCCAGCGCACGTTGGCGGCCGTGCCGAGGTGCTGGTACGACTCGACGGGCGTCATGGCCAGCTGGATCGAGACGAAGTAGACGGTCGCGACCAGCGCGCGGATGAGGGTGGCGACCTTCAGGCGGTTGAGCAGCGCGGCGTCCTCGCTCTCGGCGCGGTCGATGGCGCGGAGCACGGCGATGCGCCGCGCGATGGCGGGGGTCGACTGGGGCGCACCGGGGCGGGCACCGGAGGGGGGCGCCGAGCTCATGTCGTCGTCCCTACTTCTTGATGGTGTCGGCCAGTTGGAAGATGGGCAGGTACATGGCGACGACCATGGAGCCGACCAGCCCGGCGACGAACACCATGATGAGCGGTTCGAGCACCGAGGACAGGCCCTCGACCGCCACGTCGACCTCGTCGTCGTAGAAGTCGGCGATCTTGTTCAGCATGATGTCGAGCGCGCCCGTGGACTCGCCGACCGCGATCATCTGCACGACCATGCGCGGGAAGATGCCACGCTCCATCAAGGGGATGGCGATGCTCTTGCCCTCGGCGATCTTGTCCTTGGTGTAGAGGATGCCCTCTTCGATGATCTTGTTGCCCGACGACTTGGCCGTGATCTCGAGGGCGTCGAGGATGGGGACGCCCGAGGCCAGCAGCGTGCCGAGCGTGCGCGTGAACTTGGCGATGGAGGCCTTCTTGACGATCTCGCCGATGACGGGCGTGTGCAGCTGCATGTTGTCGAGCATCCGCCGCCCGTAGCGGGTGCGCGAGAACGACACGTAGCCGAAGATGAACGCGCCGAGGCCCAGCACGATGAAGGGCAGCATGCTGACGGTCTTGGCCGACAGGTCCATGAAGAACTGGGTGAACGCCGGCAGCTTGGCGTTGCCCATGTCCTTGTAGATCGCGGCGAAGGTCGGCAGGATCTTGACCAGCATGAAGATCGCGCCGCCGAAGGCCACGCACATGACCGTGATCGGATACTTCATCGCGCTCTTCACTTTGTCGCGCAGCTTGCTGGCCTTCTCGGTGTAGTTGGCGAGTCGGTTCAGGATCGAGTCGAGCACGCCGCCCATCTCGCCGGCGGCGACCAGGTTGCAGAACAGGTCGTCGAAGACCTTGGGGTGCTTCTTCAGCGCCTCGGCGAACGTGTTGCCGGACTCGACCTGCATCTTCACGTCGAGCAGGATCTTCTGGAAGGTCGCGTCGGGCTCCTGTTGGGAGAGGATGTCGAGGCACTGCACCAGGGGCAGGCCGGCGTCGATCATGGTGGCCAGCTGGCGGCTGAACACGACCATGGTCTTCAGCTTGACCGGCGGGGCCCAGGGCATGCGGAGCTTGATCTCGGCCGACTTCCGGCTGATCCGGATGATCGTGATCTGCATCTCCTTGAGCTTGCGTTCGGCGTCGGCCTGGTTGTCGGCCTCGAGGGCGCCCATCTTGAATTCGCCCTTGGACGTCGTGCCTTCGTATTGGAAATGCGCCATGGCTCCTCCGTTGGCCGATTCGGCGTGAGGCCGATCGGGCGCCTATTTCGCTGCCGGACGGGGCGTGCTGTTCGACTGCTCGAGCATCTTCAGGAGCTCGTCGGGCTCGTAGGACTTGGCGATCGCGGACTCGAGCGTGACCACCTTCCGTTGGATGAGCTCCAGCAGGTGCTGGTTCAGCGTCTGCATGTTCGACTTGGTCTGCCCCATCTGCATCTGCGAGTAGATCTGGTGCGTCTTGTCGCTGCGGATGAGGTTGCGGATGGCGGTCGTGGGGATCAGGATCTCGACGGCCATCACGCGCCCGCCGCCGATCTTCGGCACCAGCTGCTGCGCGAACACGCCCGCCAGCACCTCGGCCAGCTGTGTGCGGACCATGTCCTGTTGGTGCGCGGGGAAGAAGTCGAGCACGCGGTGGATGGTCTGCACGGTGTTGTTGGTGTGCAGCGTGGCCAGGGCCAAGTGGCCGGTCTCGGAGATGCGCAGGCCGGCCTCCATGCTCTCCCTGTCACGGATCTCGCCGATGAGCACCACGTCGGGATCCTGGCGCAGCACGTAGCGCAGGGCGCCCTGGAACGTGTCGGTGTCGGTGCCCACCTCGCGCTGGTTGATGATGCACTTCTTGTGCTGGTGCACGAACTCGATCGGGTCTTCGATCGTGATGATGTGCCCGTACTTGTTCGTGTTGATGTAGTCGATCATCGAGGCGAGCGTGGTCGACTTGCCCGAGCCGGTGGGGCCCGTGACCAGGATCAGGCCGTTGGGCTTCGCCAGTAACTGCTCGACGAAGCGCGGCATGCCGATGTCGGCGAGGGTGGGCGTCTGGTTCGGGATGCGGCGGATGGCGCCGGCGGTGTACCCCTGCTGGCGGTAGAGGTTCACGCGGAAGCGGATGCCGCGCTTCCAGCGGATGGACAGGTCGAGCTCGTTGGTCTCCTCGAAGCGCTTCTTCTGCTTCTCGTTCAGCACGCTGTAGAGGAGCTCGCTGACCTCTTCGTTGGTCATGGGCTCGCTCTTCACGGGGAAGAGGCTGCCGTCGATGCGGAACTGCGGCTGCGTCCCCACCGTGAGGTGCAGGTCCGAGGCGTTCTTCTCGACCATGAACTCGAGCAGGCGATGGATGTCGTGCGGCACGTTACCTCCCGGTCCGACGGGGGTCTGGGGGGCGACCCCCAGGCAATAGCAACAACACGAGGCGCCGGTCGGAGTTCATGGGAAAGCTCCTAGTCGCGCCTCGTCACGCGCAGGACCTCTTCGACCGTGGTCATGCCCTCGCGGATCTTGGCGATGCCGGCGGCCCGCAGGGTGGTCATGCCGAGCTTGACGGCCTCGCGCTTCAGCTCGATGGCCGAGTAGCCCTGGAGGATGAACTCCTTGATATCGTCGGCGAGGGGCATGACCTCGTAGATGGCGCGGCGGCCCTTGTAGCCGGTGTCGCCGCAGGTACGGCAGCCGGCACCCTTGAAGACCTTGAAGTCGGCGGCCTCGGACTCGGGGATGCCGAGGTTCAGGAGCTCCTGCGGCGTCACGGGGACCTCGGCCTTGCAGTCGGGGCAGATGCGACGCACGAGGCGCTGGGCCAGGATGAGGTTGACGGCCGACGTGACCAGGAAGGGCTCGATGCCCATGTTCAACAGGCGGTTGACCGACGACGGGGCGTCGTTGGTGTGCAGCGTGGAGAGCACCATGTGGCCCGTGAGGGCGGCCTTGATGGCGATCTCGGCCGTCTCGAAGTCACGAATCTCGCCGACCATGATGATGTCGGGGTCCTGGCGCAGGAAGGAGCGCAGGGCGGCGGCGAAGTTCAGGCCGATGGCCTCCTGCATCTGCACCTGGTTGATACCCTCGACCGTGATCTCGACGGGGTCCTCGGCGGTCGAGATGTTCTCGGAGGTCTTGTTCAGCTCCATGAGCGCCGAGTACAGCGTGGTCGACTTGCCGGACCCGGTGGGGCCCGTGACCAGCACCATGCCCCACGGCTCGTGGATGGCGTTGCGGAAGTAGCGCAGCTGGTCCTCGAGGAAGCCGAGCTTGGTGAGGTCGAGCTGCAAGGCTGATTTGTCCAGGATTCGCATGACGACCTTCTCGCCATGCAGCGTGGGCAGCACCGAGACGCGGAAGTCGACCTCCTTCTCCTTGCCCATGACCAGCTTGATGCGGCCGTCTTGCGGCAGGCGGCGCTCGGCGATGTCGAGGTCGGCCATGATCTTGAGGCGCGACGTGATGGCGTTGCGCAGGCGTTGCGGCGGCCGCATCACCTCGTAGAGCACGCCGTCGACGCGATAGCGGATGCGGAAGTCCTTCTCGTAGGGCTCGATGTGGATGTCGGAGGCGCCGCGCTTGACCGCGTCGACCAGCACCAGGTTCACGAGGCGGACGACCGGGGCCTCCTTCGACGACTTCTCGAGCTCGTCGATGTCGACGCGGTCTTCGTCGTTGACCACGTCGACCGAGTCTTCCTCGAACGACTCGAGGATGGCCTGGTAGTCGGGGCCCTGGCCGCCGCCCTCTTCGTAGTAGCGGTCGAAGGCGCGGTTGATGGTGGTCTCGGGCGCCACCACGACCTCGACGTTGTAGCCCGTCAGGAACTTGATGTCGTCCATCGCGTAGATGTTCGACGGGTCGGACATGGCGACGATGAGCGACGAGCCCTGCTTGTTGATCGGGATGACCTTGTGCCGCTCGGCGACCTCCTTGGGGATGAGGTTCAGGATGTCGGGCGGGATGTCGATCTCGTCGAGGTTGACGGCGGGCACGCCGTAGTTCGACGAGAGGAAGCTGACCAGCTGGTTCTCCTGCATGTAGCCGAGCGTGGCCAGCGCGCTGCCGAGCGAGCCGCCACGGTGCTGGATGGAGCGCTGGGCCTCGGAGTACTGGGCCGGGGAGATGACCTTCTCGCGCAGCAGGATCTCGCCCAGGCTGCGGCGCTCCTTGCGGCTGGCGACATCGGCGACGGCCGGCGCGCCGCCCTTCTGCTCGTAGATGCGGGCGGGCACCTGGCGCTGCTGGCGGGTGTCGGGGGACGGGGGCTCGTCGCCGGCGCCCGGGCGCGGCTTCTGGGGGATGTCGGCCATGGAGGCATCCTATCGTCGGTTCGAAGGGCGCCGAGCGGGGCGGCCGCGCACGATACGCCGCGGCGAATCTACCAGAGGAACCCGGGGGTGTCAAGAATTGTCACTTGTGAAACCCGTTGTAACGAAAGGGGAATCCGCGCGTCGGCCGGGATCTCACCCGGCGTGGAGCCGGACCAGGAGCTCCATCAGCAGGTTCGAGAGGCCGTGGAAGACGACGGGCGCGAGCAGCCCGCCGGTGCGCTCGCGCAGCCAGCCCATGAGCAGCCCCGGGAAGAACACCAGCAGCCGTGCCGGGTGGGGCGTGGTGGCCAGGTGGCCCACCGCGAACAGCAGCGACGTGATCGGCCAGGCCAGGCCGACGTCGGCGCCGAGCAGCCGCCAGCGACGCGTCCAGAGCGCGTTCAGGCCGGTTTGCAGGAAGCCGCGGAAGAACAGCTCTTCGGACAGCGCGATGAGCGCCAGCTGCCACAGGGCGAAGGTGAGCCACCAACCGAGGCCCGGGGTGAGCGCCAGGGGCTTGCCCGGAGCGACCAGGGGGTCCCCGCCCGGAGCGGCCACCGCCAGGTCGTCGGGCGCCTCGACGGTCAGGGTGACGGGGGCGGGGCGCAGCACGAGGGCCACGCCGCCCGGTGGCAACGTCACCTGGACCGCGCCCCCCGGCCGCTGGTCGACCCGGGCGCCGGCCTCGGCGCGTACGCCCCGGGTGACGGCGGCTCCCTCGAGGCGCACGCGGGCCTCGCTCGCGCCGCGGTTCTGCAGCTCGAGGCGATCGTCGCGGCGCGCGCGGACCACCAGGGCGCTCGGACCGTCGGCGCCGGCCGCGCGCTCGGCGTAGAGCGCGTCGTCCCAGCGTTGCAGGCGCACGGCATCGAAGGCGGGCGCGCGCTGGAAGACCACCTGCTGGAGCACGCTGAAGCCGATCACGAACGGCGGGAAGATCAGCGCGCACCAGAGGAGACCCACGCCCAGGGAGCGCCGCCACTCGCGGAGCGTGAGGCCCCAGCGCGCGGCCGGGTCGGCGTCGCGGCGCGCCAGCCAGAACGGCAGGTACAGGAACACGGCCGCGATGAGCACGCCGGACCACGCGGGCACCAGGCGCTCGCTCAGGAAGGCGACGATCAGCGCCACGAGGTAGGCGACCAGGAGCTTGGGGGCAGGAACCAACGGGACCTCCGAGGGCGCAGGATAGCACGGGGGCGGGGAGGGTGCCAGCGAGGCGGGGAGGGGCACCGCGCCGCGCGGCGGGGGTGGGGACGGTTACAGGCAGGGCGCTGCACCCGCGCAGTCGGGGTCGGCGCAGTCGGTCAGCAGGTCGGCGTCGTCGTCCTCGGCGTTGCCGCAGGCGGTCTCGGTGAGCCCGTTGCCTACGTGGAGCAGCAGGAAGTAGTTCGACACGGTCTGATTGTTCCCGGTCTCCCAGACCGCCACGTAGTACGTACCCGCGGGCAGCGCGGCCATGGCCACCGACGCGGGGGAGGCCGGGGTGCCCTCGGCGTAGGCCAGGTTCGCCACGAGCGCGTCGCCGAGCCACAGCGACAGGTCGCCCTGGGGGTTCGTGATCTGCAGCGACACGTTGGCCGGCTCGGTCAGCGTGAACACGCCCGCGTCGAAGTCATTGGCGGGGCAGATCGTCGATTGCTTCGGCACGTACGACACGAGCGTCGACGCCGTCTCGGTCTTGTCGTCGGGTTCCCAGGCATCCTGGGTGCACAGGCCGCACGCGAGCGCGCAGTCGGGATCCTGGCAGTCGGCCAGGCCGTCGGCGTCGTCGTCGACGGAGTTGGTGCACTCCTCTGGAACGGCGCACGACGGCTCGGCCGCGCAGTCGGGGTCGGCGCAATCGACGTCCCCGTCGCCATCGTCGTCCTGGCTGTTGAAGCAGTCCTCGGGCAGCGGCTGGCACCAGGGTTCGGCGGCGCAGTCGGGGTCGTCGCAGTCGGAGAGGCCGTCGCCGTCATCGTCGAGGCCGTTGTAGCAGTCCTCGGGCATCAGCTGGCACGCCGGTTCGGCGTAGCAGTCGGCGTCGTCGCAGTCGGTGACGCCGTCGCCGTCGTCGTCCTGGCCATTGCCGCAGACCTCGGGCGGGCTGCACTCGGGCAACGCCGCGCAGTCGGGGTCGAGGCAGTCGGCCAGGCCGTCGGCGTCGTTGTCGTCGCCGTCGTAACAGTTCTCGACGCCCACGCACGTGGCGGTCAGGTGGAAGTCGCCCCCTGCAGGATCGGCGCCCACGATCGAGACCTGGATCGGCCGTTGGGCGTCGACGGGGAAGGTCACGCTGGTGTCGCCGTGCTGGCACGTCGGGCCGACCCACACGACCAGGTCGAGATCGGTGGTGGCGTCGACCAGCGTGAGGGTCGCGGTGCCGGTGACCGTGGGGTGGAAGACGAGCTGCTTCTCGGGTCCCGGGAACGGGAGCTCGGTGCAGGGCAGCACGGGGGGCGCCAACGGGCCCCCGATGGTCGTGCCGATGATGGTGTCGCCGCAGGTGAGCCAGCTCGGGCCGCAGGAGGGGGCCTCCTGGCACTCGGGATCGACGCAATTGGGCAGGCCGTCGCAGTCGTTGTCCTGGCTGTCGCCGCAGTCTTCGGCCGCCGGCTGGAGGGCGCTGCAGGCCTGCTGGAGCCCGTCGCAGTACAGCACGCCCGTACACGTGCCGAAGGCATTGGAGGCCGAGCACGCGGTGGCCGACAGGGTCTCGTCGACCTGGCCGTCGCAGTCGTTGTCCTGGCCGTCGCACGTGGCCGGCTCGGGGGTCGCGTAGGCGGCGTTCCAGTAGCGGTAGATGGTGTCGTTGCAGGGCTTCCAGACGCCGAGCTTGCAGAACGCGGCGGTCTTGGTGGCCGTGGCGCACACGCCCTGCTGTTTCTCGCAGGTATGCCGATCGTTGGCCACGAGGTCGTAGGGGTCGGCGGCGTCGGTGCGGCCGTCGCAGTCGTCGTCCTGGCCGTTGCACACCTCGGGGGCGGGGGCTCCCGGCGTGCACACGCGGGTGCCGCCGACGCACGCCGCCGTCGCCGTCGTGCGGCACGCGCCCACGCCGCAGCCATCGGGGGCCGGGATCGTCGCCGCGTCGTCGTCGACGTAGCCATCGCAGTCGTCGTCGATGCCGTCGCAGGTCGCGTCGCCGAGCCCTCCGGTGCCCGGCGTGCAGTCGTCGACCCACCACCCCGCCTGGCACGTGCGCTCGCCCACCGCCTCGCAGGCGCCCTCGCCGCACGTGATGGGGATCGGCGCGGCGTTGTCGGTCACGCCGTCGCAGTCGTCGTCGGCCAGGTTGCAGCTTTCGGGGTAGGACGGGCCCGGCGTGCATGCGGGCACGATGGAACCGTCCACACACGTCGTGTAGCCGAGTCGGGCGCACAGGCCGAGCCCGCACATCAGGGCTGCGGGTGTCGAGACGAAGCCCTCGTCGGCCACGCCGTCGCAGTC
>Ga0172370_10003543_pt1 | contig 21519 bp, 20 predicted proteins | sample LakKiv5m_FD_114538 | JGI IMG/M metagenome (GOLD analysis project Ga0172370, IMG submission 114538) | Freshwater microbial communities from Kabuno Bay, South-Kivu, Congo - kab_022012_11.5m | ecosystem: Environmental > Aquatic > Freshwater > Lake | place: Democratic Republic of the Congo...
TGTGCTGGGGAAGGATAAACCGAAGCGCGCTCATAAGGATTCCAAGGGCGCTTGCAGGAAAGCCCGGCGGCACAAGGGCTGAGGTGCGCTTTCCTGACCCCTCGTGCAACCCTTATCTCGCGTTTGCCGCAATGCTTGCGGCAGGGCTGGATGGGATTGCAAAGAAAATGGAGCCGCCAAAGCCCATTGAGGAAAACGTGTACCATTTTGATGACAGGAAGCTCTCGGAATTGTACATAAGGACGCTTCCCGGCTCGCTCAAGGAGGCAATGAATGAACTTGCAAAGGACGAGGTTGTTAAGAACGCGCTTGGGAAGCACGCGTATGAGAGCCTCACTGCAATACAACAGGCAGACTGGGACGAGTATCGGCTTTCTGTAAGTGACTGGGAGAAAAAGAGGTATTTCCCAGTATTGTAGGCGAACAGAAAAATAAGATATATAAATTGCAAGGGAATAAGGAATGCATGAGAAGCAGGAATTCCTTTGCAGTTTTTCTTTCTTTTGCTATTTTATTTGCTTTTCTTTTTGGGTGCACAATGCCTTGGGAGCAGCCCGCGCAGCCAATTGAACAGCCTGTTCAAACGCCGCAGAACCAGACAGGGGCGCCTGTTGAAAACCAGAGCAGCGTGCCGGTTGTGAATGAGCCGGTTGCGGGTGAATCGCTGGAAAACCAAACGCAGGAGCCAGGCGGCATTGACTGGGGCGAGATTGAGGGGAATGCAACGCAGGGGCAAGCTCCCGTTGAAAATGTTACCCAAGAGAACAACGTTAGCGGAGAAACAAACGCCAGCGCGCCTGATGGAACAAATGCAGGCGCTGGAACAAGGACGGTTTTCAGCAGGCCAAGGGGTTCGCACGACATTACGAATGGGACTTTCGGGCTGGTGCAAACGCCCGATGCTGCGCTCAATGTTTATTTCATAGACGTGGGATTTGGGAATTCGGTTCTTGTGAACAAGGGCACCTTCAATATGCTGATTGATGCGGGGCCGGCAGAGCAGGGAGGAAAAGTTGCATCCTTTGTGGGTGCGCACGGGATAAGCGAGCTCAATGTGCTTGTTGCAACGCATGATGATGTTAACAGCATTGGCGGGCTGCCAACAGTTCTTGCAGGCGTGCCAACGCAGGAAGTGTGGATGAACAACGTGAGTTACAACACTACGCAGTACAGGGCGATTGTGAATGCAATAAGCGCACAGGAGCGCCCCGTGAAATTCCCGCAGGCAAAGCAGAGCCTTTTTGTGAACGGGCTTAACATTTCAGTTATGAACCCGCAAAAAGACAGGTTTAGAGGCAGCTCGGAGTCGGATGCAATAATATTGAGGCTGGAGTACAAGGATTTCTGCATCGTGCTGCTTGACCCAACAGTGCACGAGATTGAGCCTGCGCTGCTTTCAAGCAACGTGCCTGTCGGGAAATGCCAGGTTGTGCAGTATTTCAACAGGGGAGAAGGAAGGGGAGGGCAGGCTGGCGGGTATTCCGCGCTTGTGGAGGGAAACATGAACTCCCTGAGGGACGTTGTGATAAGCGTGGGGCCAAGCGGGTATGACTTGCCAAGCCCGACAACACTAGACAGGTTTGAGATACGAGGCTGGAACGTGTACAGGACAGACACTGGCGGGACGATTACAGTGAGCAGTGACGGGAAGAACTACACAATAAGCAGGGAGAAATAAGGCAGGGCAGCTAGTCTTCAGGCACTTTTCTTACTTTTGCAATATTTGAGGCGGTTGTAAGCTGTATCCCGACTATTTTTGAGCCCTCATCGGTTTTCATAACGCCAAGTGCTATGTCGGATGAGGAGAGGATTGCATCGTTGTGGCTCACTACAACGAACTGGGTGTTGGACGAGAGCTGGCGGATAAGGCCTGCGAGCTTGCGCGAATTTTCCTTGTCAAGCGCGGCATCAGCCTCGTCAAGTATGTAGAAGGGGGACGCCTTGTGCATCTGTATTGAGAAGATAAAGAGGAGCGCAAGAAGGGATTTTTCCCCTCCCGACATGGAATCTATGTAGCGCTCGTGCAATGCGTCGCGCACCTTTATCTGCAGGCCGGAGTTGAAGGGGTCTGAAGGCTGCTCAAGAAGCAGCGAGCCTTCGCCCTTGAATACAAGGTTGAAGAGCTTGCGGAAGTTCGCGGCGATTCCATTGAAAGTGGAAAGGAAAATGTCGCGCTTCTTTGCGTCTATTTCCTCTATCATGTGCATTACTGCGGTCTTTTCATCCCCCAGAAGCGCAAGTTTGGACTGGACTTCTGCAATGTCTTTTTTCTTTTCCTCGTAAAGCTCCGGCGCCTTGAGGTTCACTGCGCCAAGGGAGGTTATTTTTGCGTCGGACTCCTTTATGAGCTCCTCAAGCTGCGTTTTGGGCGCGTCCATAAGGGACGGGGCGGTTGCGCCAAAGCTCTCAAGCTCCACCTTGTAGTCTGCAAGCTTGCTTTCAAGTATGGATTTCTTTGCCTCAAGGTCGGAAAGCTGCCGTGAAAGCGCGTCTGAAGAGAACTGGAGCTTGCCCCGCTCTGCGGAAAAGCCCGAGAGGTCTGCCTCAAGTGCCTTTAGCTGCGCAAATATTTTTTGCATTGAGGCGCTCAGGTGCGTGAGCTCCTCCTCTTTCTGCGAGAGGAGCTTGGAATTTTTCTCGCTCTGCGCAATAAGCTCCTCTGCCTGCTTTTTTGAGGAAGCGTGCTCGGAAAGCAGGCCTTTTCTTTCGGTTTCAAGCTCGGAATCCTGTTCCCGAAGCAGGGAAAGCTCGCCCTCCTTTGTTTTTATGGAGGAATCAAACTCGGAGCGGCTTTCAAGGAAGGAGCGCAATTCCTGCGCGTGCGCGTCCTCCTCTTTTTGCTCGGTCTGCTCCTCCGTTGCTATTGAGGCTGAGAGGGACTCGCGCTCCTGCTGCATCTTTTCTATCTGTGAGTTAAGGGAAAGAAGCTCTTTTTCCTTTTGGGAAATCTGCTGCTTAAGGGATTCTGCGCCCGTTTGCACGGATGCGATTTTGTCCTTCATGGACTGGATGGATTTTTTCTGCGCTTCCATGCTGCCGATTTCAAGCTCTATGCCCTTTGCCTTTAGCTCAAGCTCTGCCTTTTCGCGCCGCTTCTTTGAAATTGCCTCGCGTATGGAGTAGAGCTCGCTGTATGCGCCCTCGCGCTCTTTCTTCAAGCAGTCTATGTCGGATTCGAGTTTCTGGAGTGCACTCTTTGAAAGGATGCTGGACTTTGCGCTCCCTCCTGTTATTATGCCCGAGCGCTCAAGGAGCTCGCCATCAAGGGTGGTCATGCGGGCTTTTCCTATCCCGACTTTTTTTGCGGACGCGACGTCCTTTACAAGGAGCGTATCGCCAAACACGTAGGACATTGCGGAAAAATATTTGCGGTCGCAGGAAACGTAGTCGAGCACAAGCCCTAGGGAATTGGGGGATTTTGAGGCTGCGTTTGAGTCTGCTGAAATCGCGCTTTGCGGGCGGTCAAGCGGAATGAACGTGCACCTGCCTGATTTTTGGGACTTGAGGCGCTCTATTGCCGCAGTTGCAACGTCAAGGGATTCCACTATCAGGTAGGTAAGGCGGTTCCCTGCGCACGCCTCTATTGCGCGCGAGTATTCCGGCTCGAATTTTATGAGGTCTGCCACAGTGCCGTAAATGCCCTTTATGGAAGAGCGCATTTCAAGCACGGAGGAAATCGCAGGGTTTGTTGCGGATGCGGACACGCTTGCGCGAAGTATCGCGTGCTTTTCCTTTAGTTCGAGCATGCGCCTATCAAGGAGCGGGATGTTTTTGTTGAGCTCCTTTTCGCCCGAGAAAAGCTTGTCTATCTCCTTTGCGATGGAATCCATGTCGGAGGAGATGTTGCTTTTTTCGCCCTCAAGCTTTTCGTTTGAGAGTTTGGGCAGCGAGGAGGAGAGGGACTGGATTTCAGAGAGGCGCATTGTGAGCATTTCCTTGCTCTTTGAAATGTCTGATGAGAGCGAAGCGCGCGATTCGCGCGACTGCTGGAGCGTGGAAACAAGGGAATCAAGCTTGGATCGTATTGCGGAGAGCTTGGAGCCTCCGGATTTTTGCTGCGCGGATTCAAGGGCGGAAATTTTTGAGTCCAGCTCTTTTAGCTGCGCCTTGAGCCTTGAAATTTCTGCTGAAAGCTGCTGCACTTTCTTTTTTTGACCCTCTTTTTTCACTGCAATCTCCTTTAGGCGCGAATCTATGCGCGAGAGGTCTTTTTTCCTCTCCGTGAGGGAGGCTGCGGCTGCGGAAATCTCAACCTTTAGCTGCTCTATCTGCTTGAGCGTCCCATCGCGCGCATTCTGCGCGTTTGCCTTTGCGGAAAGCTCTGCGCGCTTTGCTTCCAGCGAAGAAACTTTTGAGTCAAGGGCTGCGAGGCTTTCTGCGAGCTTTTCGCGCTCTGCCTTTGCTGCAATGTATTTCTGTGAAACTTCGGTGTGCTGCTTCCCCTGGTGCTCATGCTCGCGCTTTACGATTGTGTAGCGGGCGCTTTTTCTTTTTTCAGTTGCATCGTTGTATGCGAGGGCTGCATCGCGCTCTTTTTCAAGCTCTCCCAAATATGCGACGCGCTCTGAGAGCACGATGTTGGAGTCGGAAATTTTGCGCTCGACTTTCTCAAGCTCATTCATTGCCTCTTTCTTTTTTTCCTCGAACTCTGAGATGCCCGCAACAGTGTCTATTATTTGGCGCCGCTCCTTTGCATTGAGCTCTATTATGTGCTGCACCTGCCCCTGCGCGATTATGTTGTGGGAGCCTACCTCAAGGGCAAGGGGGCGCAGCGCCTCTATCACGCTTGTGCGCGTTGCGCGCTTGCCGTTTATGCGGTAAATGCACTTCCCGTTTTTCCCATCGTCCTTTATTGCGCGCTTGAGCTCCATTTTCTTGTCGCCGTCAATGTAAAGGGTCACTTCTGCGTGCTTTGAGGAGGTGTTAATGAGCTCGGAAACTTTTTTTGCGCGCAAGGAGCGCAGCGCGCTTTCGCCAAGTGCGAACCGTATTGCGTCTGTTACGTTGGATTTTCCAGATCCATTGGGCCCTGCGAGGCAGATAAAGCCGCGCGAGAGGGCAATATCGGCGTTTTTGAAAGACTTGAAACCTCGTAGCTTTATTCGGGAAAGGAATATCATTTGGAACCCTGCCTATATGTTCTGATCGCCAAGCGCAATTACGAGTAAAAGCATTAAAAGCGTTTTGGTGTTTGCCGAAGAGGATTAGGGGGAAGAAGCCTGCTGCACCGTCGCGACTATGCGGCCGGATGTTACGTACGTGCCGCTTGTACCTGAGCAGTCAGCAGCACTTGCGGACATGCAATTAACGTAGAAAAGCTGTGCATAGAGGGTTTGCTGCGAGCCGCGCGGGAGCGGGGAGGCGAAATCTATTTTAATGTCATATTTTTCGCCATCCTGCACTATGCTTGCGGGCGCGGTTACAGATGCCTGCGGGGTTTGGCCGGACGCATATGTAACGTCCGCCCCTGTGAATTTTACTGGAAAGCCAAGGCCGTTTCGCACGGAAAACTGGAGCGTTGAGGAGGTTTCACTTGAGTAGAGGATGTAGGGGGAGCATGCGAGATTGGGCTGGAAATTGCATTCCTCAAAAATAAAATGCGATGCCGAGAAAATACCCGAGGAAACAAGCGCTACTAGCACTACGAGAAGCGCAAGAAGCGCCCATCCGTAAGTCACTAAATATTCCATCGCCGCCTGCCCTCGCAGGTGGCGAGCTGTGGGCGACTGAGGGAACGCAAAAGTTCCCGAAGGTTGTGGGCGTAGCCCACTCGAAGCCCACTCAATGGCAGCCTGTGCTTTCATGCAAGTAAAACAGATGCAAGTAATATAAAAGTAAGTGGGGATGTATGCGCATCAAGCATTTGCGAGATGGTAATATGGCAGAGGAAAAATCCCCCATGGGCACCGTGAAAACAAGAATACCTCTTTATTCCGGCAACTTCAACGAGGCAGGGCACATCCTGCTTTGCGAAAACGGGCTTTGCCTTAGGACTGAGGAGGAAAGCGTGAAGGTACCTTACAGCTACGTGCAGTCAATTGACATGATAAAGGAGCTGGCGCTTGCAAAAGTGCTTGTTGGAATTACGCTGTACGACCAGATTGGGGCGAAAGTCAGCGTGGAAGTGGGCATGGCGGACATGCACTACAACGAACTTAAGAGGGCGTGCGGAAAGTAGAGGGGCTTTGCAAACGCAAGGCAGCGCGGAACGAGATAAAGAGGGCGTGCAAAAAGCAAGTGGGTTTGATGGGCACTAAAAACAAGGGATGCGCGGCGGGCATTTTGCAGGTTTTGTCGCACAGGAAATATTTTGCAATCGGGCTTTTGTTTGCAATCCTTTATGCACTTTTGTATGCAGGAATTGCAAAGCCCTCATGGGCGGACTATGCTGCGTGGATTGCAGTAAGCGAATATTGGATGCTTGTGCTTTGGATTTTCAGCTCCCTTCTTGTTGGCATTGTTGCAGCTGGGCAGGCATATCTTTTTGAAAGGAGGAAGGCGGCATTTGGAACGGTTGCGCAGGTTGTTGCCGGCGCGTTTGCGGCGATTGCAGCAGGGGTTGCGTGCGGCTGCTCCGCAAGCATTGCATTTGCGATAATAGGGTCGCTTGGGGTGCTTGGCGCGCTGCTTTTGCAGTGGAAGTGGGCCGTTGGTGCGCTGAGCGCGTGCATTCTCGTGTATGCGGCTTACCAGACGCAGAAGGAAATAGGGCAGGGGGATGCGTGCAGCATAAGGAAGGGAAAATGAGCGTTCTTTTTAGAGGAATTTTCGCCGCGGATCAAAGAGAGGCAGGCTGCCGGAGAGGTTTGTTGCGTTGTCCAGCGCCTTAAGCGCCATTGTGAGCAGCCCGTAAAATTTGAGATAGCCCCAGATGGGATTGGTATTTAGCGCCTGCTGCACAAGGCCTGCGGCTTTTGCAACTGCAGCCGGGGAATCCTCCTCTTTTGCGCAAAATTCAATGTGCATGCCAGCAGGAAGTTCGGCCTGTGAAATGCCCCTGAGGATGTTTGTTGCTGAAATTTTTAGCACTGTGGGCGAGGAGGAGGAGTCTACTTCGAATTTTGAGGAAAAGTGGCTGAGTGTTATTAGCGCGGTTTCCTCTGCTGAAAGGGGCGTTGCGTGGGCAATGAATTTTTGGAACCCCTGTTTCCTTTCCCTGCCGTGCAGCCATTTGCTTGTTTTTTGCAGCTTGCAGTGCAATGCATTTGCAGCTTTCCTTGCGTTAAGATACCCGCCAATTCCCCCTTGCACAAGCCCAAGGAGGCTTTTTTCGATTTCAAGGAGTTCCTGCTTTTTTTCGCGCTCTTTTTCCATGAGCGCAGCCCAGCGCACACTTAGGCGTTCGCAGCCTGTTTTGAAATTTTTTATGCGAAGCTCGATTGGAAGTTCGGATACAGGGGGAACAACAGGAGTCCTGCCGTTTCCGTTGCTGCCGGGCTGGAATGAGGATTTTAAGGCGGTAAGGCGTGCTGCGGACATTGGCTCGTGCATAGTTGTAGATTATGAGAAACAGGGAATATAAGCTTAATGTTATATCAGGAGAGGGTTGCCTGCATTGCAATTTTCTCGCCTATGAGGGAATCCGGTACTGCATTGTATCCAAGTTTTTGGAGATGCGATGCCATTTCTTCCCCGCGCCCAAGCGCACACACGATTTTTTTCGGGTGCGCCGCATCTATGTACTGGAGGATTTCGGAAAAGTCAGCATGGTCGGAAAGCGGGAAGGCGCGGTCAAGTGGAAGCTGCGCTGAAAGCGCCCAGCCGGTTGCGGCTGCTGTCAGGACGTTCATGTTGTAGGCGTCTGAGAGCGAGTGCGCAAGGGAAAAGTTCACGGAATTCATGGGCATCACCGCAACAAAGGGGTCGCGCAGCATTTCTGCACTTTCTTGGGTGCCGCTTCGCACGCGGGAAAGGCGAACCCCGAGGGATTCGTATTTTTTGCATACGTCATCTATGCGGGTGCCTACTATGGGAGTTGTGTTGCAGCAGTCGTTTAGGAATTTTGTAATCTCTTGGGCTTTTCCCATTGTGTATGCGCCGAAAATAAGCGCATTTTGGGCGCTGTTTTTCCTCACCCATTTTTCCATGCTGGAAAGGACTTCTTCGCGCGCAGGAAAGCGCATTTTGGGGTCGCCGTACGTGCTCTCCATTACAAGCGTGTCGCACTCCTGGATTTTTGCGCCCCTGCAGGTGAAGCTTTGGGAAAGCTTGAAATCACCGGTGTAAGTGAGGGCGGAGCCGTCAAGCTGCGCGTGAAGCTGTGAGGCGCCGAGCATGTGCCCTGCCGGGAGAAGGGAAATGCCCTTGGGAATCGGCTGCGCATTTTTTGCGTTTGTGAGATGGAGCGTTTCACTTGACGCAAAAACGTTTTTCCTTGCGCGCACTGCTGCGGTGTGGTCGGAATGCGCGTGCGAAACAAAGCAAAGGTTCGCGTGCGCGTGGTCGAGCGCGATTTCGTGTTCGCACTCTTGGACTTTTATTTTCATTTTTGGCAGGAGCATATTGGTCGCACAAGGGAAATGAACGCAAAATATAAAAGGCAGAGCGCAGGAACTCATGCAGGTGTTTGGATGGAGAGGGAATTTACTGCAGTAATATGGAGGGAGAAGGAATTGTTTGTATCCTTATGCCCCCAGCTTGACGTGTCCAGCTTTGGCAGAACGCAGAAGGAGGCGCTTGAAAACCTCAAGGACGCGGTTGAGCTTTATGTCCAGGAAGAGCCGGAATTTAAGCCGATGCTTTCCAGGAAAAACCCTGTTCTGAAATCTTTCAAGGTGGCAGTATAAAGGTGGAAACTTGCCAAAACTGCGAAGGCTGAAGTCAAAAGAGCTTGTTGCGATACTTGAGAAACGCGGTTTTTTCAAAGCCTCCCAAAGCGGCTCGCATCTGAAAATGAAAAATGCGCAAGGGAGAGTCGTTATTGTGCCCACGCACTCAAACTGTGAGATACCAGCAGGTACGCTGCTTTCGATATTGCGCCAGTCCGGCTTGTCAAAAGAAGATTTGGAAGAATAAGGGTTAAGCGCCTCTTGCCAGCTCGTTTGCAATCAGCACTGCACCGAGTGCAAATAGAAGCAGCGAGAACATGCGTCTCATTCTCTCTTCTTTTATGCCAAGGGAGAAGTGCGCGCCAAGCTGCACCCCGATTATGCTGCCAAATGCGGCGATTAGGAGGACGGGGATGTTTATGTTGCCAAGGTAAAGGTGGGTTATTGAACCGGGGATTGCATAGATGCCTATTATTGCAAGCGAGCAGGGGATTGCTTTTTTCATGGGGATTTGGCGAATGTATGTGAGAAGCGGAACTAAAATTGGGCCGCCGCCTATCCCAAAGAAGCCTGAGAAAAAGCCTGCGAATGCGCCTATGCCTGCGCTCTTTGCAGCCTTTTCGTGCAAAGAGCATTTTTCAGCAGAAGGGAAAGGGGGCTGAATATAAGTTGCAATTGAGAGAAGAAGGAAGAGTGCGCCAGTTGCAAGCATGAGCAGGCTGCTGCTTACGTCGGTTGTGAGGAGCGCGCCGAAGATAGAGGAGATTGAGCCTGCAATTCCGCACAGGAGGATTGTTCTTTTCTTTAGGAGGTTGTGCTTAAGGTATGCCCATGAGCCGCCAAGCGCGGTCGGGATTGTGAGTGGAAGCGCGGTTGCGACTGCCTCCTGGCCTGATAGCCCGAGGAGGACGTGGAACATGGGGATTGTGAAAACCGCGCCGCCTATTCCAAAAATCCCGCCAAGGGTGCCCGCAGCAAGCCCTATTAGAAAGCTGAGAAAAATGAAGATGGGGTCCATTTTCTCACTCGGTGCGAAGCGCCTCTATTGGAATCATTTCCGCAGCATTTTTAGCAGGGAAATATCCCGCAACCACGCCAATTAGGAAGGAAAAGAGAAGGCAGAAGAGCGCAAGCTCTGCACTTGGGGAAACCGGAACGCCGAAAAATGAGAGGATTTGTATGAGAACCATGCCCACGAGGATGCCGATTGCGCCTCCCACTATGCCTATTGTGCCGCTTTCAAAAAGGAAAATTCTCAGTATGTCCGGCTCCCTTGCCCCGACTGCTTTTAGTATGCCGATTTCAGAATAGCGCTCGAGCACTGCCATGAACATCGTGTTTGCGATTGTAACGCCGCCAACCACAAGTGAGATTGCGGCTATGCCGCCAAGGAAGGCGGTGAGAAGGCCGGTTATTATGCCCATCTGCTCTGAAATGAAAGCGGAAGTTATAATGCTGAAATCCTCGTTTCCCTCAAGCAGGCCGCGCCGCGAGCGCAGGGTGGATTTTATTTCCTGCGCGACTTCTTCTGCATTGTATTCGCTGTTTGCCACAAGGTATATGCCGTGTATTTCGTCCTTTGCAAGCTGGTTGCCAAGAACCTCGCGGATGTCGTCTATTGGCGCGTAAATCGTGGTGTCGGTGTCGTCAAGGGTTCCGCCCGTTGCCTTCATTATGCCTATCACGCGGTATTTTTTCCCCCCGATAGTTACGGCGCTGTTCACCTGCAGGTCTTTCTTGAAATAGTTTTTCGCAATCTTGTCGCCTATCACAAGCACCTGCTTGTCGCCCTCTTTTAGGAACCGCCCGTCAGCTATTTCAAGCGTGGTGACTGCCTTTTGGAAATTCTGGGGCTCAATCCCTATTATGGTTGCAGAGAGCTGCTCGTCCTTGTATTCGATTGCAACCCTGCCGTACAGGAAAGGGGTTATTACGTCTATGCCCCCGACGCGGTCTATCCAGTTCATGTCCTGCGTGAAGAACCTCCCGGTTTGGGGCCCGCCAGTGCTCATTGCAGAAAGCGTGCCCGGGGAGATTATGATTGTGTGGGAGCCGAATGCCTCAAGCTCCTTGTTTATGCTTGCGGAAATTCCCTGCCCTATTGAAATGAGTATGAAAACGGAGCAGATGCCTATCACTACGCCAAGTATCGTGAGATAGGAACGCAAAGAACGCTGCGCAAGCGCGCGCAGCGCGTACATGAAAAGGTCCTTTTGCATCTTAACACTCAGGAAAAATGCTTAGTCGTCAGGGCGGTGGGATGAGAGCTCGTGCTCAAGCTTGTCAAGCTGGCGCGAAATGCGCTCCATTACCTGGCGGATGCCCGCGACCTCGTGCTTTATGCTCTGCAGGTATACCTTATCAAATACAATGGTGGGCTTTGGGAGCGGCACTTCCTGCATGTGCGGCTGCGAGGAAAGCTTGAGCTCGTTCACGGAGTTCTCCACTGCGTGCGAGATTTCCGGCACCGGGATTGGGGCAGGCCTAAGCTCCGCGTGGAACTCCTCGTTCTTGGGGGATTTTTTGCCTTTCCTTGCAGGCGCTTCCTTGCCCTTTGGCTTTTGCGAGCGCTTCATTTCAAGGCGCGCGCCCTTTATCCATTTCTTTATGTTGGAAAACGGTGCGAACTTGTTGCTTTTTGTCTTCTTGTAAACCTCGTCGCGGATTTCCTTGAGCTTGTCCTCGTTTATCACTTGGCCTTCCCACCTTTTTAGCTTCGCGCTTACAATCGAGAGTATTTTTTCGTCCATAAATATCACCTGGTATTTTTTAGAATGAGATTTCCATAAGTGCATTGAATTGAGGATAGGTTGTTTATATAGATATATCAGGAAAAGTAATGAAAAAATACGAAAACACACAGAAAAAACAGGAATGCTACTTTATGGTAATGCTGTCCGCAAAGGGAAGTTCCTTTAGCTTTTTTATCACTTTCGGGTTGAGATGCCCATCTATCACGATTGTGAGCACGGGGTCAGGGTAGATGTAGGGGTCGTCAGTAACTATTTGGCGTATCAGGATGCTGTTTTCTGAAAGCACGCGGGCAACTGAGGAAACTATGTTCTTTTTCTTTGCCTCTGCGCGTATTATGAGCGCGTCGCAGCCAAGCTCCTTTGCGGCGTCGCCTATGAAGGCGCGCGGCTGGAGGCGGTAGAATATCTGCAAAAGCCTTGCATCTGCTGCAATGTCTTTTGCTGTTTGTATCACGACACGGCGGTCCACGTTTAGGGCGCGGGCGATTTTTGCAGGCGGAACCTCTATGCTGCCAAAGTAGATGGCGGCATTGCTGCCCACCCGCATCCCGCATTTGAGCATTTCCGTTGCAACGAGCCTTCGCCCGTGCGCGCGGCTGAAAAAGTCTTCCAGTAGTTTAAGCATGTATATATTTGTACATAAAGGTTTAAATATATACAGGCATGCAAGAATAGCACTAAGGATTAATCGGGGTGCTAAAATGGAGAATACGGCAAGGGATGTACGTTGGCATTCATTCGCAGGAGCTAGAGGTGCAGATTTCACCACTGGATATGTATTGTGTTCTGTGCGAGCATGCGCAGAATGCGTTTCTTCTTGAGAGTGCAGAGGGCCCGCAAAAGCTTGCAAGGTTTTCTTTTCTGGGGTTTTCGCCAAAAAAGCACATTTCCCTAAAGAACGGGCTGTTTGAAGTCAACGGGGAAAAGCGGGAAGTGAAGAAACCTCTTGCTGAATTGAAAAAGGAAATCGGACAGGGGGATGCCTCAACTGGTCCTGGTTTTTTGGGCGGTGCTGTAGGCTATTTTTCATTTGAGTATGCTAGGAACATTGAGAAATTGCCCCATGTAAAGGACTCACTTGGATTCCCTGATTTTGAGTTTGGGATTTTTGAGGATGCGATTGTATACGACCATTTGGGAGGCAGGATAAATTATTTGCATAAGGGAGAGGACAGGGTTGGTGAAATTTTACGCTTTATTAGGGATTCAAGCTTTGAGAGCCAGAATTTCCAGATGTACAACAAGAAGTGCAACGTTGGGAAGGAGAAATTCGTGCAAAACGTGCTGAGGGCAAAAGAATACATAAGCGCAGGGGATGCGTTCCAGATTGTGCTCTCAAAGAGGTATGAAGTCAGGTATTCTGGCAGCTTGTTGCCTTTTTATAGGAAACTAAAGGCAACGAACCCCTCCCCCTACATGTATTTTGTGAAATTTGGGGAGCGCGAAGTGATAGGCTCAAGCCCTGAGAATCTCATACGCATTGAAGGGGGGAACATAAGCAGTTATGCAACGCTTGCGGGCACAAGAGGCAGGGGGAAAACGCCGGAGGAGGATGCTGCGCTTGAAAAAGAGCTTCTTGGGGATGAAAAAGAGAGGGCGGAGCATCTGATGCTTGTCGACCTGACAAGAAACGATGTGGGCAAGGTTGCTGCTATTGGAAGCGTGAAAGTGCCTAAGCTCATGGAGGTGCACAAGTATTCGCACGTGCAGCACATTGCATCCCTTGTGGAAGGAAGACTTGCAAACGGGAAAGATTGCTTTGATGCATTTGAGGCGATATTTCCCGCAGGCACTGTAAGCGGGGCGCCCAAAGTGCGCGCAATGGAAATCATTGGGGAGCTGGAAGGGACAACGCGCGGGCCTTATGCGGGGGCAGTCGGATATTTCTCAAACAATGGGAATGCGGATTTTGCAATAAGCATACGCACACTTTTTGCAAACAAGGGGAAGGCATACTTGCAAAGCGGTGCGGGAATTGTGCACGATAGCGTTCCTGAAAAAGAATATGAGGAAACTGAAAAGAAGGCAAGGGCTTTGCTGAATGCGCTTGGGGATGAGAAATACGAAAAAGCAGTAGGCGGAATGGGGCAAGAGGGGCGCAATGAAAAGGCTGTTGGCGAGGCGGGAATATGAAAATTTTATTGATAGACAATTTTGACTCGTTTGTGTACAACATTTACCAGTGCCTTGCCAGCCTTGGGCATTCTGTCGAGGTTGTGCGCAACAATGCGATTTCAGTTGAGGGAATTGAAAGCAGAAAATACAATGCAATTGTGATATCGCCAGGGCCTGGGGCGCCTGAAAGTGAGAAGGACTTTGGGGTGTGCGCAAAAGCCATAGTGGAACTGGGGAAAAGCACTCCGATTTTGGGTGTGTGCCTTGGGCACCAGGGAATTGTGAGCGTGTTTGGGGGAAAAGTTGTGCGCGCAAAATTGCCCATGCACGGGAAAACAAGCATGGTGTCGCACAATGGGACGGGAATTTTTGAGGGGGTGAAAAATCCCCTGCGCGTGATGAGGTACCATTCTCTTGTTGCGCAGGAAGAGGGGTTTCCGTCCTGCCTGGAAGTGTGCGCAAAAAGCACGGATGGGGAAATTATGGCATTGAGGCATCGGGAGTACCGGATTTTTGGGGTGCAGTTCCACCCTGAATCCATAATGAGCGAGGAAGGCATCAGGATATTTGAAAATTTCTGCAAACTGGGCGAAAAGAGATAACGGGCGGGAGAATTTGGAAAAGCGGTGAACGAAAATGGAATTCATAGAATTGCTTGAAAAGCTGCTGCGAAAGCAGGATTTGCCCGATGAAGAGGCAGCGGATGCGCTAACTAAAATAATGGACGGGAAAGTGAATCCCCCGCAGATTGCCGCTTTTCTTGCGCTGCTTCGCGCAAAGGGAGAAACGGTTGATGAGATTGCCGCGTTTGCGAAAGTGATGAGAAGCAAGGCAGTAAGGGTGGAAACAAACATTGAAAACTTGGTGGATACTGCAGGCACGGGAGGGGATGGGAACTCCACGTTCAACATTTCAACTGCTGCTGCAATTGTTGCGGCAGGGGCTGGTGCGCGGGTTGCAAAGCACGGGAATAGGGCTGCCTCAAGCAAGAGCGGGAGTGCGGACGTGCTTGAGGAGCTTGGGGTGGGCGTGAGCATGGACGCGAAAAGCGCGCAGGAGCAGCTGGAGCGGATTGGAATTGCATTTCTCTTTGCGCCCCTATACCATCCTGCAATGAAAGCGGTTGCGCAGGTAAGAAGGGAGCTGGGATTCAAGACCGTGTTTAATTTGCTGGGTCCGCTCACAAACCCTGCTGGGGCAAAGCGGCAGATTGTAGGTGTATACGATAAGGCGTTAGTGGAGAAAATTGCGAATGTTTTGCAAAAGCTTGGAACTGAAAGGGCGCTTGTTGTGTGCTCGGATATGGATGAAATTTCAGCAAGCGCGCCAACTGAAATTTGCGAAGTTAGTGCGCAAGGCATAAGAAAGAGCGTTGTTTTGCCTGAGGATTTTGGGATTCAAAGAAGCAGCCTTGCGCAAATAAAGGCAAGCGGAAAGGAAGAGAGTGCAAAAATAATACTTGACGTTTTTTCAGGAAACAATGAAGCTGCGCGTGGGGCAGGTGCGCTTGGCGGAAATCCAAGGGCTGCGCGGGACGTTGTTGTGCTCAATGCCGCTGCCGCGGTTTATGCAAGCGGAATTGCAGAAAGTTTGCAGGAGGGCGTGGAGCTTGCGAAAAAATCAATTGATTCGGGAAGGGCGATGGAAAAGCTTGAGCAGTTGAAAAATTACGGAAAGCGGGATTGATTGCGGGAAAGGCAATGGAAAAACGTGATGGAATTTAATTGCGCGGGAAAGGCAATGGAAAAAATGGAATGCATGATTGCGGTATGGAAAACGGGTGCATAAATATGGCGGACATCCTTGACAAATTCATTGCAGCGGCAAAGGAGAACGTAGCCAGTGGATACTATGAAAAAATTGGAAAGGCGGAAGTTAAACGCGTTTCACTCAGGGAGAAACTTGGAGATGGGAAATTCTGCCTTATTTGCGAGATAAAGCATGCGTCCCCTGCGGGCGAGTATGAGATGGAAAATATTGACGTCGGGAAAACAGCACAGGCATTTTTGGAGTGCGGGGCGGATGCGATTTCAGTTGTCGTGGAGCCAAAAATTTTCAAGGGGGATTTAGGGAATGTTGCGATTGCAAAGAAAGTCAGGCTGCCTGTGCTGTTCAAGGATTTTGTGCTTGATGAAAGGCAGGTGGAAGCGGCTGCAAAAAGCGGCGCGGACTGCATGCTGCTTGTGATGAGGGTGATGGACAGGGAGGGGCTGGACGTGGATGCGTTTGTAGAAAAGGCGCACTCGCTTGGGATTGAAGTGCTCCTTGAGTGCTATGATGCAAATGAGATGGAGCGCGCACTGAAAACAGATGCAGACATTGTGGGCATAAACAACCGCGATTTGCAAACGCTCAAGGTGGATTTGAACCGCACGCAAGAAATAATGGAAAAATTCCAAAACATTGCAAAGCCGCTTGTGAGCGAAAGCGGAGTGAGGGGCGGGGAGGGCGTGAAGTTTTTGAGGGGAACTGGAGCAAGCGGCATACTTGTGGGGACTGCGATATGGAAGGCAGGAAACCTTGAGAAAAAAATACGGGAATTAAAATCTGCAGCAATGGGAGCGGAAGCAACAGGAAAAAATGCGGACGGAGTTGGAGTGGGATTTGAAGGCTCAGGGGTTGCGGTTTCTTTTGGAAAAGGAAGGTTCGGGGAATTCGGGGGAACTTATGTTTCAGAACTTCTTATGCCTGTTTTGCAGGAGCTTGATGCGGAATTTGAAAAAGCAAAAAAGGACAGAAATTTCAATGCGCAGCTTTCATATTATCTTTCAAAATATGCGGGAAGGAAAACGCCGCTTTATTTTGCAGGGAACTTGAGCGAAAAAATAGGCATGAAGATTTACCTTAAGCGGGAAGACTTGCTGCATACGGGCGCGCACAAGATAAACAATGCAATAGGGCAGGCGCTTCTTGCAAAGCATATGGGAAAGAAAAGGGTGATTGCGGAAACAGGCGCAGGGCAGCACGGGGTTGCAACTGCGACTGCTGCGGCATTGCTTGGCTTGAAATGCGACGTTTACATGGGGAGTGAGGATGCGAAAAGGCAGGCGCTTAACGTGTATCGCATGAAGCTGCTTGGGGCAAACGTGAGGATTGTGGAGGCAGGAAGCTGCACTCTAAAAGATGCCGTTAATGAGGCGCTTAGGGATTATGCGGCAAATTTTGGGGGCACGCACTACGTGCTTGGCTCTGCGCTGGGGCCACATCCCTATCCGAAAATTGTTGCGCATTTTCAGTCCGTAATTGGAAAGGAGGCAAGGGAGCAGATACTGGAAGCAGAGGGAAAATTGCCGGACTGCCTGCTTGCGTGCGTGGGAGGCGGGAGCAATGCGATTGGATTGTTTGGGGCATTTTTAGATGATAAGAACGTGGACATGGTTGGAGTGGAAGCGGGAGGGGAGGGCGTGAAAAGCGGGAAGCATGCTGCGCGCATAAGCGGAGATGGAAAGTTGGGAGTGCTTCACGGGACGCTCACTTATGTGCTGGAAAATTCGGACGGACAGATAAGGGAAACGCACTCTGTTTCAGCCGGGCTGGATTATCCTGCAATAGGGCCGGAGCATGCGCATTTGCACGAAAGTGGCAGGGCGAAATACGTTTGTGTGGAGGACAGGGAGGCACTCGTTGGATTCCATTTGCTTGCAAAGTGCGAGGGGATAATACCTGCGCTTGAGAGCGCGCACGCAATTGCATATTTGCCAAAGCTTGCAAAAGAACTGAAGGAGGGCGCGCTTGGCGCAAAAGTGGCTGGGGAAGATGCAGTAGTGATTGTGAACCTTTCCGGACGGGGGGACAAGGACGTTCAGCACGTTGCAGAGATAGAAGGTGAATTTGCATGATGTTTATCCCATATGTTTGCTGCGGGGACGGAGGTATTGAGTTCACAGAAAAACTGGTGAGAGCCCTTGCGCCGCACTCGGACATAATTGAGCTTGGCATTCCTTTCTCAGACCCGATTGCGGACGGAAAAACCATACAGAAAGCCGCCAATAGGGCGCTTGCGGGCGGGGCGAATGTGCGGATGATTTTTGAGATGGTGCAAAGGCTGCGCAAGGGCGGGGTGCAAACGCCCTTTGTGTTCATGACGTATTACAACGTCATTTATGCGCACGGGAAAAGGGAATTTTTGCACAGGATGGGGGAAGCCGGCGTGCAGGGGATTATTGTGCCGGACTTGCCCTTTGGGGAGGATTCGGAGTTTGAGAGGCTTGCAAAGGAGAGCGGGATTGCGATTGTGAATTTGGTTGCGCAGAACACAAAGGAAGAGCGGGTGAATGAAATGCTCGCGCAGGAAAAATTGTTCACTTATCTTGTTTCGGTTGCAGGGACTACTGGCGCGCGGGGCGATGTTGCAAATGAGAGCATAGAATTCGTAAAAAGGATTAGGAAAATTGCAGGCAATGGGAAAAAACTGTGCGTTGGGTTTGGGGTTTCAGATGCAAAGATTGCAGGAAAGTTCAGGGAAGCTGGGGCGGACGGAGTCATAGTTGGAAGCAGGATAATTGACGTTTACGAGGGGAAAAACAGGGAGGAAGCGCTTGCGCAGATTGGGGAGCTTGCAAGGGAGATAAGGGAAATTGGATAACAGAAGAACATAAGTATATAAAGAAGAGACATCAGAAAAACCAACACAGCGTGATTTTGGATGGAAGTAGCTAAAGAAAACATGTGGGGCGCACAGGCGCAATTCGAATTCTTTAGCTTTGGCTACTTTGGCTTTAGCTATTAGCCATCGGAAAAATCACGCGAATAATTTTTGAAATCCCTTTTCTGTGTGGTTTTTCCGATGCATTAACACGGGTAGTGATAACAAAATGAAAAAATCTTAAATGAAAAATATTTGAACGGGTGGAAAACATGAAAAACATAAAACTGGCTGCATTGAACGGGAATGGAAGGACTATTGTGCGCGTGGGCGAGGTTAAGGTGGGACAGGGGTTCACAATAATTGCGGGACCCTGCAGCGTGGAGTCCGAGGAGCAGACACTTGAGACTGCGCACGCTGTGAAAAAGGCAGGGGCTGACATGCTGCGCGGCGGGGCGTTCAAGCCAAGGACGTCCCCATACGCTTTCCAGGGGCTGGGGCTTAAGGGCTTGAAAATCCTTGAGAGGGCGCGCGAGGAAACTGGATTGCCAATCGTGACAGAGGTTACAGACACAAAGGACGTTTCGTGGGTGAACGAATACGCGGACGTTTTGCAGGTTGGGACAAGGAACATGCAGAACTTTGCGCTCCTCAAGGAAGTGGGAAAGGCGGACAAGCCCGTTCTCCTGAAAAGGGGGATGTACTCCACAATAGAGGAGTGGCTTAACAGCGCCGAGTACGTGCTAAACGAGGGGAACCCTAACGTAATACTTTGTGAGAGGGGCATAAGGACGTTTGAAACTTACACAAGGAACACGCTGGACTTGAGCGCCGTGCCTGCAGTAAAGGAGCTCACGCACCTTCCAATCATAACTGACCCAACGCACAGCACAGGAAAGCCCAGTCTCATACCTCCAATGAGCCTTGCGTCAGTTGCATCAGGTGCGCACGGGATTATCGTGGAGGTGCACCGCAACCCGCAGGAAGCGTTGAGCGACAAGGACCAGGCACTCACGCATTCGCAGTTTGAACAGCTTGCAAAAGACGTGCGGGGATTGCACAAATGCATGAGCGGAGCAACAAAGGTGGATTAGCATGAGAATGATTAGGATTGATGGGAAACTGGGCAGCACCCAAATCGTGCTTGGGGAGCCTGTTTGCGAGCTTGCAAAATACGCGCAAGGCGGAAAGCTTGTGCTTGTGATGGACGCAAAAGTGCGGGCATTGCACGGAAAAAAGTTCGAGGGGATGCAAATTGTGGAGATTGGGGAAGGGGAGGGCGCAAAAACCCTTGCAACTGTTGAGAAGCTTTACGAAGAATTCCTTGGGCTTGGGGTTGAGCGCAGTTCGTGCATAGTTGCAGTTGGCGGAGGGATTGTTTGCGACGTTGCGGGCTTTGCGGCTGCAACTTACTTGCGGGGCGTGGAGTTTGGGTTTGTGCCTACAACGCTTCTTGCGCAGGTGGATGCCAGCGTGGGCGGAAAGAATGGCGTGAATTTTGGGGGATACAAGAACCTGATAGGCACGTTCAGCCAGCCAAAGTTCGTGCTGTGCGACTTTGAAATGCTTGCAAGCCTGCCAAAAGGCGAAATGCAAAATGGGATGGCGGAGCTGATAAAGAGCGCGGCAATCGCTGATGCGCAGCTTTTTTCGTTCCTTGAGGAAAACTGCGAGCAGGTGATGGCGCTCAAGAGGACTGCGATTGAAAAGGCAGTGCACGATTCGCTTGCAGTGAAAATCAAAATCGTGCAAATGGATGAGCGTGAGAAAGGGGAGCGGCGCAAGCTTAACTTTGGGCATACGGCAGGGCATGCGATTGAGAAGGCAAGCGAAGGGAAAATTTCGCATGGGAAAGCAGTTGCGATTGGAATGTGCATTGCTGCGAGGATTTCTGTTGCAAATGCAGGGCTTGCGCAAAAGGATGCGCAAAGGATTGAGGAGCTTTTGAAAAAGGCAGGGTTGCCTACCGCAACAAATGAGGAAAATGGAAAAATACTCGATGCTATGCGCAAGGACAAGAAAATGGAGAACGAGGTTGTGAATTTCGTGCTGCTGGAAGGTATTGGAAGGGCAAAGGTAGTGCAGATGAAGCTTGAGGAAATCGGTGAATTTTTATGAACAAGAAAATTTGCGTAAGCATTTCGGAAAAAACAGTGGAAGGATGCTTAAAGGCACTGGAAGGGCTTTGCTTTGCGGAAGTGCGCTTGGATGCGCTTTTGGAAAAGCCGTCAGAGGCGCAGGTGGGGGAAATATTTTCGCAAAAGGGCAGGATTGTGGCAACATGCAGGGAGGGGAAATTTATTGGAAGCGAGCGTGCAGAAATGCTGCTTTGCGCAATTGAGAAGGGGGCTGCGTTTGTGGACGTGGAGCTGGAGGCGGAAGCGGAGTTGCGGCATGTGATAGTTGAGGCTGCAAGGAAAAAGGGCTGCAAAGTTATAATTTCGCACCATGATTTTGGGAAAACGCCGCAGAGGGAGGAACTTGAGGGGATTGTTGCAAAGTGCTTTGAAGTTGGGGCGGACATTGCAAAAATTGCGTGCAAGGCAAATTCGGATGCGGACAATGCACGCCTGCTGGGATTGCTTGGAAGCGGGCAGAAGATGGTTGTTGTCGGGATGGGAAGCATGGGGAGAATAACGAGAGTTGTTGCGCCGCTTCTGGGAGCCGAATTCACGTTCGCATGCCTGCAAAAGGGAAGGGAAACTGCGCAGGGGCAGATAAGGGTTGCAGATATGGAAAGGGCGCTCAAAGAAATTGGTGCATTGATATGACAAAACTTTTTGCAAGCGCAGGTAATCCGATTGCGCATAGCCTTAGCCCGCAGATGCACAACGCAGGGTTTGGGGAGATTGGCATTGATGCCGTGTACTTTCGCATGCTTGCTCAAAATGCGCAGGAGATTTTCTCCACCGCAAGGGAAATTGGCATTGCGGGCATGAGCATCACTTCGCCGCTAAAGCAGGAAACCGCAGACGCCGTGGATGAAAAAAGCGATGAGGTTAGGCTGCTGCATGCGTGCAACACGGTTGTTTTTGAAAATGGGAAAAGCTTCGGCTACAACACCGACCCTGAGGGGGCAGTAGGCGCGCTGCTTGATGCAGGTGCGCAGCTTAAGGGCAAAAAGGCAGTTGTGTTTGGGGCAGGCGGGGCTGCAAAAGCTGCGATTCTTGCGCTCACAAAGGAAGGCGCAAATGTGGTGTGCGCGAACAGGACGCTTTCAAAAGCACAGGAGGCTGCAAAAAGCCTTGGGTGCAATGCGTGTTCAACGAGCGTAGAGGATTTGAAAACTGCGCTTGAA
>Ga0172370_10003545_pt1 | contig 21509 bp, 12 predicted proteins | sample LakKiv5m_FD_114538 | JGI IMG/M metagenome (GOLD analysis project Ga0172370, IMG submission 114538) | Freshwater microbial communities from Kabuno Bay, South-Kivu, Congo - kab_022012_11.5m | ecosystem: Environmental > Aquatic > Freshwater > Lake | place: Democratic Republic of the Congo...
ATCGTGCGACGGGATGGGGAATCAGCGAAATCTGGTCGGGCCGAGATCGCTGGCTCATTAGGCTGAAATACGAAAACACGGCCTGAATATGTGCTCTACAGAAGTGACTAGCACCCCCAGCAGAAAGGCTGGAGTAGAACATCCATTCTACATTCGCGATGCGCGCGTTTTTTGTGTCGCGAAGGCCCTGTTTCTTAAGGTTGCGGTCACTTCTACGACTCTATTCATGCGTTTCTGCCGTGTAGGCAGCCCACGCGCGGTCGTCGCAGTATGCCGGCGGGCCTGATTCCTAACCCCTTCGGGCGCCTCTGAGTCTACCACGGACCCGGTAGCGGCGCCAACTCCGCTGGTTCTTGGTCTCACCACTGCCTCCGCTGTGAGGCCGGCTGTTGATCGGCCGCCTGTCGCAATCGCCTTCCCTGCCTGATCTCAGGTCCACCCGCGAGCCGCTTCTCCCGCTCTCCCCCTCTCCGCGTCTCCCTCTCTCCACACCTGCCGTCCTCCACGCACCGCGCACGACCCACACGAGCCATTCCGGAGGATGGACATGACCAAATCCAACGATGACCGCAGCGCCACCCTGGGCATCGATCCCGGCGCGGGCGCGATCAAGATCTTCGGCGCGGCCGGCGGCATCCAGCTGCCATCCATCGTCTCGGTGGACGGCGGCCGCACGCTGAGCCGCATGGCCGGGCTGTCGCAGGCCAGGCCGCCGCTGCACGTGAAGACGCGGGCCGGCAGCTTCTGGCTGGGCAGCCGCGCGCCCGACTGGGGCCGCCTGGTCGAGAACCTCGATCACGAGCGTTTCGCCGGCTCCCCCGAACTCCAGGCGTTGCTCTGCGGCGCGCTGAGCACCTATGCCGAACAGCACGGCCCGCTGCCGGAGCTGGCGGACGCCACCGTCGGCCTGCCGCTGGAGGCGCTGACCGGCACGCAAGAAGAGACCGCCGGCACGGGCGGGACCGTGCGTCGCTGGCTGGTCGGCGAGCACGCCTGGGAGGCGGATGGCCGGCCCTATCGCGTCGCCTTCACGGACGTGCGCGTCTCCTCGCAGCCGGCCGGTGCGCTCTTCGACTTCCTCCTCGACGCCACGGGCGCGTTCGTGCCCGCGCGCAAAGCCCTTTTCGGCAAGGAGATCGGTGTGATCTCTGTCGGCATGGCCTCGGTCGAGCTGCTGGTCGTCAAGGCCGGCGCGCCGGTCAACCGCTTTACCGCGGGCCAGTCCTCAGGGGTCCGCCGCCTCCTGGAGCTGGCCGCGCCCGACGGCCTCTTCGGGCTGGGCGAGCTGGACACGCTCCTGCGGGCCGGCAAGTTGGACGTGGCGACGGCGCTGCCGATCTGGAGCCGCGAGGTCACCGGCCTGATCGAGCGGCGCTGGGGCCGCGAGTTCCGGCGCTTCGCTCTGGTGATCGCGGTGGGCGGCGGCGTGCTGCTCCTGCGCGACGCGCTCCTGGCCCGCTTCGGCGGCAAGGCGTTCGTGCCGGACGACCCGGTGCTGGCCACGGCCAGAGGGCTTTACAAGATCGGCCGCATGCAGGCCCGGCGCCGGCGGGTAGGGGCGACGGACGAGGCGGAGGGAGGCGGCGATGACCAAGCGCGGGCGGCCTAAGCTGGCGCAGCCGCCGAAGATCTACTTCATCAAGCTGCGCCTTTACCCGGGCCAGGATGACGACCTGATCGCCTTCCTGGCCGGCGTGCCCTGGCGGCTGCGGACGGCCGCGGTCAAGGGCGCGCTGCGCACCGGCAACCTGAGCACGCGCCTCGACGGGCTGCCGGCCGACGATGACCTGGCCGAGGCGCTGGACCGCCTGATGGTGTAGCGATGCAACTCATGCACAGAACCGTGCCGGCCGAGCTGCCCGAAGGCGCCGCGCCGGACGGCCGCACATACCAGCGTCCCGCGGTGGTCTTCGGGAACCCCGACGTGCGCGTGGGTCCCAGCATCGGCATCGCGGTCGACGACCCGGACTACGACCTCCACGAGCTGGCGGCCTGGCGGCAGATCGCCTACGCGGCCAGCCAGCCGCTCAAGTGGCTGTCGCTGGACGAGATGCGGCGGGCAGTTTTGCCGGCCGAGGCGCGCGAGTTCCGGCTCGACCGCCTGCGCGGGGTGGTCACCGCGCCGGTCCGGGAAGCGCCGCCGTCGCAGCGCTTCAGCCTGATCTTCACCTATCCCCGGGGCGACGACGCGGTGCAGGCGCTCTACCGCATCGAGGAGAGTGAGGGCAGCCTGCCCCATCCCCTGGCCGCCGCGGTGCTGGCCGCCGTGCAGAGCCGCATGCTCCCGTGCACTGCGCCGGGCCTGTTCGGCGCCGCCGTCGCGGCGGTCAGGCAGCCGCAGGAGACCTGCGGGCCGCGCTACAACCGGCGGGAGCTGGAGGCGCTGGCGGAGCGCGCCCTCGCGGTGCTGGCCGGCGGCGAGGCGACGGACTTACCTATGCCGGGCTCGGCGGTCGATGCGGCGCGCTTGTGGCTGATCCTCGGCCGCCGGCTGTGGGACCCGGCAGCCCGGAGATCGCTCCTCGGCCTGCTCCGGGGCGTGGACGGCGTGGCGTTGGCCCCGCGGACCCGCCTGGCAGCCCAGCTCGCCGCGGGCTGGCTCGACCTGCAGGGCATCCGGGAGACCACGGTGGCTGGCGCGCCACTGGCGCTGCCGGCCTGGCCCGCGGCCAGCCTCAGCTTCTGGCTGCAGGTGCTGGCGCTGGAACTGGCGGCCGCGCCGCCCGACGCGCTGGTCTTCCTGCTCGGCGGCCGCCTGCCCTGGTTCGCGCCCGAAGACGACGTCCAGCTGCGCCGCCTGGCGACGGGGGTCGACCTGGAGCTGGCGCGGGGGATCACGGCAGGGCTTCTCGCCGAGGCGCGCGCTTATGCTGTCTACGCGCCGGCCGGCGCCTTCACGCTGGAGCTGCCGGGGGAGCACCCGTTGGCCGCGCTGGCGCCCCGGCTGCGCGTGTGGCTGACCGCCGACCGCCTGTGGTGCGCGCCCGAGGGACGGCAGGGTGCGCTGGGCCTGATACAGTGGCGGCCCGACCGGCCGTGGCTCGGCGCCGGCCCCGGCGGCCCGCTGGCGCCTCTGCTCGAACCGCTCCTGGCCGCGCTGTGGCACGACCTGCACGTCGCCGGCCCCGAGGTCCTGCCGGAGGCCCGGTCGCCGCGGGCGGTCCCGCAGGCCGCGCCCCGTGAGGTCAGCGCCCCGAGGCCCTCCGCTGGAGCGCACAGCCTGGCGCTGCCGGCGGCGCGCCCTGTCCACCTGGCCGGGACGCGGGCCTGGGGCGAGGCCGCGGAGCGGGAGCGCATCCGGCGCCAGGCGCACGGCGTGCGCGGCCACCTGCGGCGCCTGCAGAGCACGTGGCAGGCCGGGGGTGAGGCCGCTTCCCATGCCCGGGAGTTCGGTCTGGCGCTGCCCCAGGGCTTCACCTTCGTCCGGCCGCACGTGCGGGGCGGGAACGCCGTGGGCGCCGGGGTCATACCGACGCCGATCCGGGCGCGCGGGCTGGCCACCATCATGACCCTGCTGCACCCGGCCGGGCGCGCCGATGGCGGCTGATGCGGCCCTGATGGCCGCCCGCATCGCTGGGGAGGGCACCGGCTACCCCCTGACGGGCGGCCGGCGGGCGCCCGCCGCGGTGGCCGAGCTGGCGGCCGGCTTGCACCTCGACCAGGATCGTGCCTACGAGGTGGCGGTCTGGCTGCTGCAGGAAGCGGGCGCCCTGGACGCCGCCGCCCAGGTGGACCGCCTGCTGTGGGCGCTGCGCCAGGGCCTGCCGGTCGAGGTAGCCATCGGGAGCGGCGCTTTTCAACGGAAGTAGTTGTATCGAAGATCGGCCGGAGGCTGCCGGCGCTGCCCGCCGCATGCCCGGTGGAGCTCACCCCGCACGGGGCAGGGCCGCCGAGATCAGGTGGGCGTGAGCGGGGCGGAGCCGCAGCTTCAGCCGGGTCCCGCCGGCGCCATGGTACGCACCGGCGGGACCGTCAGGGCAGGGGAGACCCACATGCCGCGGGGACGCAAGAAGCGGGTGGTCTTGTGCCAGCCGCCGCCGAAGGGCCACTACATGGTGGACTGGACGGTCAACGAACTGATCCGCCGCAACGCGCTGTCGGGGCTGGCGGTCAGCCTCTGGCTGCACCTCAAGGGCCTGGCCTGGGCGCGCGGCGAGTGCGAGCCGACCGACGCCATGCTCGCCGAGTGGCTCGGCGGGGTGAGCACCGAGATGGTGCGCATCACGCGGCGCGAGCTGCGGGGCCGGCATCTGCTGCTCGAGTACGCGAAAGCCCCGGCCGCGGGCAAGGCGGCCACGCGCTGGCTGGTCCCGCTGCCGGTGCTGGCCGGGCTGCACGACAACCTGCCGCCCGAAATCGCGGCCGCGGCCGCCGCGGAGGAGGCGCGGCTCAGGGCCTCCCTGGGCGAACCGGAAGCGACGCCGCACCCGGGATCGAACGGGAATTCACCCCAAGCGGAATTCGGGGCCAATCCAATTTGCCCCAAAGTGCTCCTGATTAAGGAGGAGGAAGGAAGATACCCCGGAGATCGCTATCTTGCTCCTCCTGCTCCTGAAAGGGTCATCGCGATCGCGCGCGGCAACGGGGAGGGGGGTGCGGGGGGAGGACGAATTCACCCCAAGCAGGATTTGGGGCAAATTCAATTTGGGGCTAATTCGGCTGGGGGTGAAATCGCCGCGGCTGCAGCCGACGCCGACCCCGAACGCGCCGAGCTGACCGGGTTCCTGATCGAGCACGGCGCCTTCGCCAGCGTGGCGGTCAACCTGGTCGAGTGGATGCTGGCGCACAAGAGCGTCGCGGAGGCCAAGATCTATGCGCTGGCGCACCTGCGGGCGGTCCAGGACAGCGCGGACCCTCGTGGGAAACGGCTGCAGGGCGAGCAGGTCACCGCCCGCTGGGTGGCGCGGCTGCGCGAGCATGCCCGGCCGCCGGAGTGGGCGCTGGGCCAGGCGGCGCGCGAGCTCGCCGACGACGAGTTGCCGGACGAGGCAGAGGATGGGGATGAGGACCTGGACGACCTGCCCGCCGACGAGGACGCGGACCTGGTTCTGAAAGACGCGGAGCCGGTGGCGCCATTGTCAATGGTGGTCTGTGGCGTCGGCGACGACGCACGCGAGATGACCGTCGCTGAGCTCTGGGAGAGGGTGGCCGGCCGGCTCCGCTACCAGCTGCCCAGTAGCACCTGGGAGACCTGGCTGCGTGACACGCGCGGCGTGGGCCTGGTCAGCGAGGACCTGGTGGTGGAGGTGGGCAGCCGCTATGCCGAGGAATGGCTGCGGATCCGTTTGCGTCCTCTGATCATGCGCACCCTGCGGGCCATCGCCGGCCGCGAGCTGGGGGTGGCGTTCCGGGTGGCCGAAGGAGCGCGGGCATGAACCACACGAACCTGATCTGGCTGGAGGGACGGCTGGTGGACTGGCAGGAGCTGCACGTCCGGCTCGGCGACTACCGGGGCTACGCCGTCGTCGGTACCCTGGTGAGCGACAGTGCAGCCTACGGCGGCCGCCACGCGGTGATCTTCCCGGAAGCTCTCGGCCGTGCGCTCTTGCCGCATGTGGCCGCAGGTGGCGACGAGGCCTGCGCGCTGAGCCTGGGCGGTACGCTCCAGTCGCACGGCGCGCAGCAGAGCGTGCACGTGCGGGAGTTTACCCTCTACGCCGACCCTGGTTCGTCAGCGGCTGACCGCAAGGTCCCGGTGCAGGCGAATGCTCGACCGGCACCGCCCAGATAGAAACGAGCAGTACCCGACACGCAACTTGGCCCATCGTGCTTCTCACGTGCGATGGGCCAGTCCCTATAGCACACACGAAGGGAGACACACGACCATGACAGTCTACTATCGGCGAAGCCGCTCTACACAACCCGGCTTCGCGTTTCTTGCGATCTCCATCCTGGCCGCGGCGTTGCTGTCGGCCTGCGCGCCGGCGCCGCTCGCGGTCCCGGGCAGCGCTGAGGCCGTGGCGATCAGTGCGGCAGCGGTGCCTACCTTCACGCCAGTTCAGACCGGGGGTATACCGCTGGCCACGAGTACATTCACCGCAACGCTCTCTGCGGCGCCGACTACCTCACCTTCGCCGACGCCAATGCTGACCGTGGCGGAAACGCGCCGTCCGACGCCGACGGCAACCCCAACATCGGCTCCCACGTCGACGCCATCGGCAACTCCGACCCCGCAGCGGCCGGAACTAGTGGTCCTCCGCGCTGCGAACCTGCGCGCCGGCCCTGGGACTGATTACCCCGTGATCGACGGAGCGCAGGCCGGTACGGTTTTTGCCGTGCAGGCGCGCAATCCCGAGGGGACCTGGTGGCAGGTGATCCTCGCTCCCGGCCGCGCCGGCTGGATCTGGGGCGGCCTGGTCGAGGTGAACGCCGCGGCGCAGAAGGCACCCGTGGCGCAGGATATCCCCACGCCGCCGTCCAGCGCCACACCGGCGCCTCCAACGGCCGTTCCCACACCGGCGGCTCCGCCGGTCGCCGAGGTCGTCGTCCTGGGGCCGGATACGGTCTATCCCGTGCGAGCGCGGCGATTCGTCGGCGCTGGCTACGAGCTGGTGGACGCCTCCAGCCAGTACGACCTGGTGCTGCACCGCGACGTCTACAGTGCGGTCGCCCGCCAGTTCTGGGGCGACCGGCTGTACGGCAAGCATCCAGCCGGCATCCGCATCACCCTGATCGACCCCGAGGCGCCGTCCGAGTGCGCCATCGTCTGCAAGAGCTGCCCCGGCCAGCCGACTATCGCGCGGCACCTGGCGCCGATCCGCCTGTCGAACGACTGGCGGGGCGACTGCCACGCGCGCAGCCTATCGGCCAGCTACGGCGACGGCCAGGGCGCGACGATCTGGGTGGGGTGTGCCTACGACTCAGGCGACGCGCTCGGCGTCCAGACCGATCCTGAGGAATGCTTTGTGACGATCGCGGCGCCGGGACCGTACCTGTCCGATCTGCTGGTGTCGGCGACGATCACGACGTTCAACTGGCTGGTGGTGCAGAACTACTATGCCATGACGCCGGACTTCACGCAGGCGCCCTTCACGCCGCATCTGGGTCGGGCGTATCGGGAGGGGAATCAGTGGCGGTGGGAGGATCCATTCTTGACGATCGTGTCGGCTAGCCGGTCGGGTTCGATGGCACTGCATGCGGTCTCATCAGCCTCTGAGGCCACATGATCTTGCAGTAGCCCTGGAGCGGAGTGATTGCGTGAGCAGCCTACCTGTTGGCCGACTGGACTGTCTTCGGTGAACGCAGTTCGTCCATCCTGGAAGCCTGCTCCGAGGGCAGCCGGAAGTTCAGATTCGCAAAGGGGTAGATTGGTACCACAGGAGGGGGGATTGTTAAGCGCGGGGCCCCTGCGCATCACTCAGATATACTACGAGATCGGCTGGGCCGAGCAGATGGGAATAATACTCCACCGCAGCGCCAGACGAGATGGCTATCTGTCCCGGCTAGTTGCCGAAGGTTGGCTGGAACTTGGCAGCGCGCCGAACGATCCGAACGCGGGGTATCGAGCCGGGGCCAGCGAAGAATCAAAGAGCGCAAAAAGCGCTCAATGATGGGCGAGTTCGACTCCGGCCGGCGAATGCAAATAGGCCGGCCGATCGGCACGAACGTCCTCTACGATCTCAGGCGCAAGGACCACGTGCCGGTGATCTCTGAGAGGAGCGTCAGGGAGGCCGGCCCACAGCTGCATTCTGCTCTCTTGTCTCGATGCCATCTTCCGCCAGGCAGCCGGGAGCTACATCGTGGACAACGCCCATCGCGTCGTGCGCGGCCAGATGCCGGTTACCGACGACCCCGAGGCCACCGACTTCTTCCTGGCGCGCGCCGATGACCCGGCCCGCGCAGCTGAGCTGACACCTGCACCAACCTGCAGTGTTCGCAGGTGCGGTGCCGAGCAGTGGGTGTCGAGCGCATCCCAGCGCGTTTCGCTCTCGGCCTGACGACATCCAGGTGCTCAGCCCGATGCACCGTGGGGAGGCTGGCATGGCGGCTCTGAACACCTGCCTCCAGGACGCGCTGAACTCGCAGTGGGGCGGTCTCGATGAGCTGGAAGTTGGTGGCCGCATCTTGCGCGAGGGTAACCGCGCCAGTTTATCAGCAAGACCCACGAGAGCGGCGTGCGATAGGCAGGTTTGGACACCTTGAGCGCGCGCCGATCGGTTCCGGCGACAAGCTGCCAGACCGTGGCCTGTCGGCCTTCCTGACAGTAAGGTATCCCAGGCCAGCCGCAGGGTACTGGGCAAAACGGTAAGTGATGTCGCCTATGATGAGGGCGTCATGAACGCGAGGCTGGAATGCCATCTGCACTTGCTCCAAAGCGATGGGTCTTTGGATATATGAGGCGCCTTTAGCGGCTATTACTTTGCAACTCGCGAATCGGTTGAAGGCGAAACAAATCGAAGCGGTAGCCACGATAAGCGAACCACGCAGGTTTGCGTACCCACGGCGAGCCGAAGGGGGTCAACAAGCCGTAATAGAGTTCTGCCGGTGCGATATCGCGAAGTTGAAACCAAAATGCTGTCTGAACATACTCCGTCTGGGCGAATTGCTCGTAAGCGACTCGAAGGTTCTGAGCCTGAACCTGCTCGCCAGGACCCGGGGAGGTCCAACCCACTTCAGTTAGGATGGTCTTCTTGAGAGTAGTGGAACCCTCGTAGGCACAATACGCATTCCTTACATCCTGGAGGTATCCTTCGATTCGATCGGCCGAGGTGAGAGTTGCCTGGTCAATATATAGATGTTGGCCAACTGCGTCCAATGGATAGGAACCATATGCTACAAGAATGTCTCGCCATGCGGCATGAGTAATTCCCTGTTCGTATACTGCTCTCAGGTAGTTACTGCCTGTGGCAAATAGAGGCTCCCGCGCATCCGTACTTTCCCCTGGGTTCACGATGTATCCTGAACCTCGGGCCTCACCTCGTTTCGGGGAATCTCCTGGCACCTGCGAAAGCGCAAGACCTGATAGGTCATGGCTGAAGATACCCCCCGAGATCAAGGCGGTTTTCACGTTTGTTTGTTCGCGTATCCCGGTGTAAACGCGGGCTAACAACCAGGCCAGGTTGGACGGATAAATGAACGTTGCGCCCTGGTAGCCTGCTGTCGGCGAATAAGTAGTGTACGCATTTGGTTCGTTCCAGATCTCCCAGGCAGAAACATGCTCCCCAAAGTGTCTGATCAGGGGGAGGGCCGCATCGGTGGCGAAATATGCGATATAGCCATTATCGCCGTTCCCCAGATCCATTTCCGCGCTGTTGGCCTGCCACTCCGATTGGGTTCCTGGCCAGGCTTCGGGGCCCAGAAGAGCCAGCACCTGCAACCCGTTTGCGAGAGCATTGTCGATCACTTCGTCATAAAGATCCATAGCTGATCGACCATGACATGTCTGGGTTTCTGTCCAGTCACGGAAGGCCCCTAGCCGAAAGTTGATCCGCACCCACCCAGCACCCGCTGCATTCATTTGCCGTGCGACTTCGGGAGTGAACATAACACGACAGACGTTGTCTATCGCCCAGCCATCCTGGAGACCTCTTAGCTCACGTCGTTGTGTCGGGTTGACCCCGGGGCGATCTATCGCGACGATAAGAGCCAGCGTAACCAGAATCCCCACTAACATGGCTCCACCCCATTGATACCGTCTCGTCTGCTTATCAGTTTTGAATGTGGAACGTTGGGACATCTGGGGCGCTGATATCATCGGAGCATAACTTGCGAGACTCACCGCGGTACCGGCAATAATCCAAAAGAGACTTGATGACACAATCGTCGGAAAGGTGAACTGGTGTGCGACGATGAAAGCAAACACCGAAGCAACCAGTGCACCCAGTGTCGAGCGATATGCACCCTCTTTGTGTTTTTTCAACCCTCTTACGCTCATCACCACCAGAAATGACAAGAAGGACAGGTAGACAGCCAGTCCCGCAATTCCCTTCTCGACTGCGATATCCAGCCACAGATTGTGTGCATGGTCAACTGTGATTTGAGTACTTCCATAAGCCTTCAATTCGGCCGGCTGATAGTCCTGGAAGTTCGGCTCAAATGCCTCAGGGCCGTAACCCAGCCATGGACGGTGTTCGATCATGTGTAGCGTGCCTTGCCACATGACCAAGCGAGCAGAAGACGTCGCGCCTGGGTCAGGTCTGGTAATGACACCGATACTCAAGAAGAGGGCGATTATTGAAAGGATGATCCTGAGCCACGGAGTTTTGTGGCGCAGTAAGCCGGTCAGGATCACCAGAGCTGTCGCCATCGCCATATATCCGCCGCGAGATTGGGTAACCAACAAGGCCGCGAATTGGAGGCCGAGTGCTGTTATCCATAGAACGCGACGTCTCAGGCTTCTTTCGCCGAAAGTCTGAACTAGGGTGATGGGGGTAACCATAGCGAGGTAGGCAGCGAGGAGGTTGGGGTTCCCCATCGTGCTGAATGCGCGTCCAGTGTTGGAGCTATTCCAGACGATGGGGTCGAGGTCTAGGGCCTGGATCAGTGCGTAAGCAGATACAGGCAGACTGGTTAGGGCTGCGACCGTCAAGAGCCTGCGGACACAAGGCGCAGACCTGAATGTGAACAGAGCGAGGGGGAAGAGCGCCAACTCACTCAGTTCCGTCAGCAGCCCGCGGCGCCAGTAGTTTGAACCCCACAGGCTGCGCGATGGGCGGGTTGAGGCTACCGTGGCAATGACAATGGTCATGGCAAGCGCGAGCACCAGTCCGACAGCCAACTTGGTCACATGCGTCCAGGTCAGTCGGCTCCTGGCAAGCCAGCCGCGTATCACGCTGACTAGGACGGCTAAACTGCTCCCAACCCGCAGAACTAGCGCTTTGGCAGGTTCAAATGGCTGCGCACTCCATAGATTCATCCAGAGAGGTAGGCTCGCAGCAAGAAGCAGCAGGGTAATCTCGACAGCCCTCTCTAGCCAGATAGTCGACGTGCTTTGCCCTTCGCTTGCTTCTTGCATGACCTTTGCTCTTCGCGGCTCAAAGGATCTCGTCTCGGCTTCAATTTGGATTTATCTTCATCGAGTGTCGGAGACGGCAATCCAAAAGACGCGTAGACGATACCACCAATGACGACCAGCAATAACCCGGCTGCTGAAGCTGGCGGGGGCGGTGAAGCGCGCTGCGAGAGTCCGGTGGAAGGCGAACCGCTGCGCGTCCATAGAAATCGCTTTGTCTGGGCGCTGCGAGACAGTACCTCCGTGCGACCTGTGGGATCACCCTCGGCTTTACCTTGAGTGAGCCGCACCAACATCACTGACCAGGTATAGAAGCGATCGCCTGTGGCCAAGTCGTACAGGTAGGCGGGTATCACTAGCTGGGTCGCGCGAGACCATTGATGATCGTACCATGTGGTGTTGTCATGTGGGTACTGGATCGTGACCACGTAGTAGTCAGCAGAACCAAGAGCCCGACCAGACTGATTCCAAGTGAGCTCGATTCTTGCCTCAGGCCCACTGAAGTTGAAATCGGAGGATGGTCCTCCTAAAGTGATAGCTGGGATGGGCCTTGGCGTCGGGATAGCTGTGTTCGTCGGTTGCTTTGTAGATGATGGGATCGGCGTAAGCGTCTCCGTCGGCTTTGCAGTCGGCGTTGAGGTAGGAACCTGTGTGGCAGTTGCAGTGCTTGTAGGGACAGAAGATGCTGTCGAAGTTGCGGCGGCCGTCGGCGAACGAGTGACGCTTGCCGTGGCGGTTGGGGTATGGGGAGGTATTGTCGTAGTAGTCGGTACAGCAGTGGGTGTTGGTGTGGAGGTTGATGTGAAGGTTGCCGTCCAGAAAAACGAGCCCGCCGGACCCTTGCCGGTCGTGACACCGAGGCCGATGGTTCCAAGGAGGGCGATCACCATGATGGAGACTGCACCAAGTATACTTCCACGCAACGCATGGCGTGGCGGAGTCGTCCTTTGCCTTGCCTCCCGCTCACTAATGCTTCTCAAAAGCTGGACTACGGATTTGCCGTTGTGCTCGTAGCGAGGGTGGCGCCGCTCGATTCCTTCGAGAATCTCGCGAGCTGCAGCTAGGCGATCTCCGGATAGCATTTGCTCGGCCGAGGCAAACATGCCAGCCAAGTCGGTTTCCATCGTGCAGCGTCGAAGTGCGGTGTTCCATTCCTCACGCTGTTGCGCTGTGCTGCTCTCTAGCCCAAGCAACTCCTGATAAATAGCTGCGGCCGCGGTCCACTTCGCAGCCTTCTCAAATTCCGCGGCTTCGATCACTCTATTCTTCAGCAGGTCTCGGCTGTCCTGGGCGCGCCGCAAGTGGTCGATGATCCACTCCAGGTCCTTCCGCAGATCGCTGTTAGGTGGAGTCTTCTGCACGGCTTGTTCGTAGGTCGTCAATGCTGACGCAGCGTCACCGCTCGTTTCCAGTCGTCTTGCCCGCGCCAAAAGCAAATTGAGAAGGTCGTTTTCGGGAGGCGGAGGGTCCACCCAACCATCTGATGCTTGCTCCGGCAATGCAAGAAGCCATTCACCGAAGGTGGGGCAGTCGGCCGGCGTTTGACTGTGCCAGGCGGCGCTGAAGAGTGCAGCCACCTGTTCACCCCATTTTTGCCGAAGAACAGCCACGAGCAAGGTGTAGCGATCGCCGTCTTCTTGCGTCTCGCGGGGGTCGAAATAGCTTTCGCCCCAGGCGGCGTCCCTCACCCGTTCATCGCACCAGCCCAGCATTTCAGCGAGCAGCACTGCGCCGGCGAAGCGATCAGCATCGAGCGACCATAGACCATCTGGCGCTGATCTGTGGGCATATCCAGGTGATCCGCCAGGCAGGAGCGATGGTGGTCGCAAGTCAGGACCATACATCTGCTCCAGATCTACCAAAGCGATGCCGCTGCCCCCCGCCAGTACGGGTAACAGGACATTCGGCCCGGAAAGATCGCAGTGCGCCACGCCGTTCTGTTCCATTCCTGACAGGATCCCTCCCAACGTGCGGGCCAATTCCAGGGAGGTTTTGGGTTGCAGGCTGCGCTTCTCCAGTAGCACTTGGAACCAAGTCGGCCCTTCAATCCATGGCATGGCCACAGCATAGAGGAGATCGGGATGCGCTTTGAGCAGGGAAGCATGGCGTTCTGGCGTCAGTACACTGCGATGGCACGCGGCCAGGCCGGACAGCTTGGCATAGGGTCGCAGTCGGTCTGACAGGGAGACCAGAGCCGGGGCACGGAAGCGCGCCTTGAAAACTTTCGGCGCCCGTCGTTCCTGACTGGAGACAAGCTGATACACCGTGGCTTGCCGTCCCTCTTGGCCGTATGGCATACCAAGGGCGGCAGGGTGTTCGGCCATGCGATAAGTGACACCATCCAAAACGAATTCTTGGTTAACTTGTGGCTGAAAGGGCATGTTGTGTTGCCTCATGATGAAGTTGTTCGTCTGTAAAGTTCGGATGGTCAGGATAGGTAGCCACATTCAAGGCGTTCGTGCACATCGGAAGCCGGCCTCGTCAGAAGTATAATCAGGGCGGTGCCCGCCGCGGTATGCTGCGCGAACCCCTGGTTGGCTATTGAACCAGGAGCCGCCGCGCCACGCCCGGTAGATCCCTGAAGCTGGACCCGGTGGATTGGCACGCGGGGAGACCGCGTAGTAGTTGGGGTCATACCAGTCGGCAACCCATTCCCACACATTGCCCGTTGTGTTTAGCGCGCCATAAGGGCTGCCGTAACCCTCATGAGTACCGGCCGCGTCGGTATCACCAACGCAACCGCCCACCTGGCCGAAATAGTTCTGCTTGCTGCAATTCGGGCCATCGTTACCCCAGGGGTAGATGCGACCGTCGGTACCGCGAGCCGCTTTCTCCCATTCCGCCTCGGTCGGCAGACGCTTGCCGGCCCAAGCGCAGTAGGCTACCGCCTGATACCACGAGACATTGATCACCGGGTAATCGGCATATGGCGGATTGCCGTAGTAACTGCTGCGCTTACGAGAAGCGCTGGACGCGGGCGGCTGGCAGACTCCCGCCTGCACACAGCGCGCGTACATGGCATTGGTTACTTCTGTGCGGTCAATCCAATACGCATCCAGGTAGACCATATGCTGTGGCTTTTCCTCCGAGCCCGCATCAAGGTCTGCCGCGGTTGAACCCATAAGAAAATCTCCGGCAGATACATAGAGCATTTCGGCAACGGGTCCGTTGGTCGGTGTTGGTGTCCGAGTCGGCGTCCTCGTGGGCGTTCGCGTTGGAGTAGCCGTTGGCGTTGGAGTTACTACGATGTGCGTTGGTGTCCGAGTCGGCGTCCTCGTGGGTGTTCGCGTCGGAGTAGCCGTTGGCGTTGGAGTTACTACGATGTGCGTTGGTGTCCGAGTCGGCGTCCTCGTAGGGGTTCGCGTTGGAGTAGCGGTTGGTGTGGGGGTAGCTGTTGGCGTCGGACTTGGGAATGTCACTCGCAAGGTGTAAGGCGTGCCAGTATTGAAGCCCGAGCCGGTATAGATCCTGACGTAGTACTGGCCTGGAAGGCGATCGTTCAGCTCAATGTGGAAGGGCGCCCCCTCGTCGTAGCCAACCTGCGTCCCCACAGACTGGTCGGTAGAGTAGAACAACTGAAGCTGCACCTCGCGGCCGGTGTGCCTCGTCAGATCAACAGTGATGCGACCAGACACGGATGGTTTGAAGCTGAAGTAGTCGTTGGCATCATTCGAGTATCCATAATAGTCCTGGTCGCTGCACAAGGGTCCGTTGGCGTGTTGCCAGTCATTGTTGGGTTCCTGTTCCCATGGATCTGTGACACAGGCCGGTGAGGGGGTTGTGCTAGACGTCGGAGTCCACGTCGGTGGAATAGGGACTGTCGGTGCCGCGCGCACCAGCACTGGCAGGAATATCCCCGTGATAACCGCTGACCTGGTAATCGTGGGCGTAGGCGTCGGTGGAGCCGTGCGCGTCGGTGTGGGAGTAAGCGGCGACGGAGGATCGTAGTCTACTTCCAACTTGGGGCGTTTACCAGGCGGCGCCCCACAATCGGAATCGGAGCAGTCCTTTGACCAGAATGAGCGTTCGTGTTGACCCACCGCTTCATCGCCCCTTAGGATGAGACCAAAGGAGCTGCTCTCACGGTTGTTGGCCCAAGCCTGCACTGCTGCGGTCAGATTCCAGGTATACCAGGTGAACTGCGTCCCCACCCACTGACTCGCTATTGGATCTGGGTCAACGGTGAGGGTCAAGTGCTGATTCCAGGTGATTGTCTCAGGCCAATCACTCCGCACACGATAGGCAGAAGTGGACATGGGTGCATTGCCCGTTTGGCCTGCAAGAAAGAGAGACAGCGTGGCGGATCGTATCACACTGCCAGGCGGAATCGCGCTGAGATCGAATTTGAGTAGCGTCCGCATGATCTGGTAGCCGCCGCTCTGATCATATCCGATCCACAAAAGCTTGTGTTGCGATCTTTCCAGGTCCGGGTGTCCTGAGGACACATACGTATCTGCGATCGGGGACTGAGTCAGATGATTCGCGGTCGGACTGCCTTGCACGGGACGTGATACCGGCCAAAGCAAAATCCATGCCAGGCCGACGACAAGTACGACTACTAGGCCGCGACTGAGAGTTGCGCGATTTACATCTGCTGTCATTCGAGGTTCCCTTACTTCTCGCATCCTGGGCCAACGCAGGACGATGATCCTTGCAGTTGCACGTGCAAGGTACGTGGCGCGGCCTCTATCCCCGTACGCTGATACGGATTGAGCTGTACCACCGCCACGGTCCAGTAGTACTTGCCCGCGCCGCCTTGCTGCACGCCGTAGGCGCCCTTCACGTCAAACGTAACGCTCGTACTCCGCACCGGCTCATTTGCGCCGTAGTGATCGGGCTGACCTTCTTTCCATAGCCGCACCTCGAAGCCCTGGTTCGCTGCCAGGGCCGGGCTAGACCAGTTCCAGGTGAAGGTCGTCTGCCCGCTCACAGAAGCGTTCTCCTCCGGACTCACAAGCGCCGGGGCAAGGATCGCCGCGGTGGCCGTGGGCCGCGGGGCGACTGTTCGCGTGGCTGTAGCGGTCGGCGCTGCCGTGGCGGGCGTCGTCGCCGTGGGGACGAGTGCGGGCGCAGGAGTAGCCGCCGGCTGTGGGGACGCGGTGACTACGGCGCCAGGAGATGCAGTCGTCGCAGCAGCGGCAGGCGCGCTGGTGGCTGTGGGCGCAGCAGCAGTCGTGGTCGCCGCGGCGACTGTTGGCCTGGCCGTCGGCGCCGCTGCGCTTGCCGCGGCTGGCGCATTGGTGGACGTTGGGCGCACGGCGGGGAGCAGCGTGGCCATAGAGACCAGAACGGTTGGTTGCGGGGTTGGCGTTTCGTGGTTGAGAACCTTGGTCAACCCGAACGCGGCCCCCGCAACGATCACCAATACTGCTGCGGCCAGGCCACCGAAGAGCATCATCCGGCGCCTTCTTTCGCGCCAGCGGACCAGCGCTTCCTGGGCTTGCGTGTAGACTGCCAGGACAGTTTCGCGCTGGGGGAAAAGGCGCCGCGCGTGCTCGGTATGTTCCAGCGCTGTTTTCCAGCGATGACGCTCCAGCGCCTGACGGGCTTCTGCCAGGGCTTGCGCTGCTTCTTGTTCACGCGCAAGCATCGCCAGTCGGTCTGGGATCGCCTTGTCCACGACTCCTAGCGTTTGCAGGTCGTGCAGCGCGGCGATGGCGCCAGCCCAATCTTCGGTTTGCTCTGCGGCGTCGGCGCGCGCGTAGAACTGCGCACTGAGCCTGGCGCGAGCCTCTCGCTGCAGCGTGGTTGAGTCCGCATCTTGCAAGGGGCTTCTGTCCAGAGCGGCCAGGGTCTCGGCCCATTGCCCTGCAGCGAACGCCTGCCGCGCCTCCGCCAGGCGCTGCGCATGCTCCCATTGGCGCTGCAATCCTTCAACGCGCTGTTGCAAGTCAGAACGCTGCGGCCGCAAGGAGAGGGCGTGTTTCATCTGTGCCAGCGCTTGCGACAGGTCGCCAGACTGGACGGCTTGCTCAGCGGCCTGAACTGCCTCCTCGACGGCCTGGTCGGTATCCTGCTCCTGCTGGGCTTGTGCGGCCAGGCGGCCAAAGCGAGCCGTCTCGCCTCCTACCGCGCTGGCTTCTGCGCAGATTGCGCAGGCGTCCTGCCAGCGTCCGGCCTGGAACGCCGCGTTCGCCTGTCGCCAGAGCGCATCCAGATGCTCTTGGTGTTGGAGGGCTTGTCGCGCTTCTCCCAGGCGTTGATCGCGGTTCGGATAATCAGAAGGGGTCGCCGCCAATAGCTTTACCGCGTCGTCCCAATGGCCTGTCTGCCAGGCTGAGTCAATCTGGACGCGTCTCTGGCGTTCTTGTTCGGCCCATTGCCGCAGCTCCAGGTAGTGAGGATATTGCAGGGACACGTCGGCGAGCAGATCAAGGACGCGTTGACCATCGTATGCGCGACGTGTCTCCTCGATTTGCCGCCGGCGCAGGGTCTCTGCTTCTGCCCAACGCTGCAACTCGCCTGTCAGCGGATAATCGGGTGGGGTTTCATTCACCAGTTCCAGGACTTGCTCAATACTGTACTGACTGCGTGCGGCATCCAAATGCCTGCGGCGCTCGATCTCGGTCGCGGCCCACTGATGAAGTTCGTGATAACAGGGATAGCTATCTGCGACATCCGATAGCAAACCCAGCACGCGTTCGCCATCGTAGGCTTGCTGGGCCAGAGCCAGGTCGTCCTGGCGCTGGATTTCGGCTTGCGCCCAGCGGTGCAGCTCGCTGGCTGTGGGGTAGTCCGCTGGCGCCTCAGCGAGCAGTTGCAGCAGCGCGGCGCCATCATAAGCCGTGCGCGCCGCCTCAAGCCGCCGGCGCCGTTGGATTTCGGTGTCTGCCCAGCAGCGCCAGTCGGCCAAATCTGGATAATCAGGCGTGACGTCGGCCAGCAAGGCCAGGACGCGTTCCGCATCGTAGGCCGCACGCGCAGCCTCCAGTTGCGCCTGCCGCGCTATTTGGGCATTTGCCCAGGCGCGCAATTCCTCCCTACGAGGATAGGCGCTTGTGACGTCGGCCAGGAGTGCCAGAACCACCTTGCCGTCATAGGTGCATTGGGCGGCAGCCAATTGCCCCTGTCTTTCGGTTTCCTGTTGCACCCAAAGCTGTAGTTCCGCGCGCTGGGGGTAGTCTTCGGGAACCTCGGCCAACAACGCCACAGCACTCTGCGTATCATACGCGTTACGGGCGGCGGCTAGGTGTTCCTTTCGTTCGATCTCGGCCCGCGCCCAACTTCGGAGCGCGTCCACTCGTGGGTAGTCCGATCCGACGTCGGCCAACAGTGCCAGAACCTGCGTGCTGTTGTAGGCAGCCAGAGCTTCCTTGAGCTGTTCTTGTCGTTGAATCTCAGTTTCCGCCCAACTGCGCAGTTCGCGGAGATGCGGGTAATCGGGAAGGGCATCGTTGAGCAAAGCCAATGCCCGTTCTCCATCATAGGTACGACGGACCTCCTCTAGTTGCTGGCCGCGTTGGATTTCCTGTTGCGCCCATTCGCGAAGCTCAGTGACATGCGGATAATCAGGCGTGACATCGGCCAGCAAGGCCAGAACGCGTTTTCCGTCGTAGGCCTGCTGAGCGACCTCCAATTGCGCCTGGCGCGCCACCTCGGCATTTGCCCAAGCGCGAAGTTCCTCTCTGCGGGGATAAGCGGATGTTACATCAGCCAAGAGTGCCAGAACTGTCTTGCCGTCATAGGCGCGTTGGGCGGCATCCAACTGCCGCTGTCGTTCGGTTTCCGTTTGCGCCCAAAGCCGTAAAGCTTCAAACAGGGGATGATCGTCAGGAACCTCGGCCAACAGTGTCAGGACCTTCTGTGTATCGTAGACACTACGGGCAGCGGTCAGGTGTTCCCTTCGTTCGATCTCGGCCTGCGCCCAGTGCCAGAATGCATCCACCTTCGGGTAGCCCGGCGCGACGTCGGCCAGCAACGCCAAAACCTGTGCGCCGTCGTAGACGGCTCGAGCGCTCTCGAGCTGCCGATAACGTTCGATCTCTCTGTGCGCCCAGCGCTGCAGGGCCTCTGCATCCGGATAATCTGGCGGCGCATTTGCCAGCAGATGTAACACCTGTTCCGGATCGTAAGCTTGGCGCGCGTTTGCAATCAGCTGCCGCAATTGCAGTTCTGCTTCTGCCCAGCGACGTAGTTCATCGACATGAGGGTAATCAGGACCGACGTCTGCCAGCAAAGCAAGAACCTGTAGCGCATCATAGGCCTGCCAAGCTTCTGCCAATCTCTCCTGGCGTTCGATCTCGGCCTGCGCCCACTGACGAAGCTCCTCGGGCGCCGGGTAGTCGGCCGGTGCATCGGCCAACAACTGGAGAAGCAACGTCCCGTCATAGGCGCGGCGTGCGGCTTCCAGTTGCTGGCAGCGTTGGACCTCAGCCTCCGCCCAACATCGGAGTTCATTCAAGCCGGGATAGTCGGCGGGTGCATCAGAGAGTAACTGCAAGACGCGCGGCCCGTCGTAGCGGGAGCGCGCCAGCTCCAGTTGTGTCCGCCGCCGTTCTTCTGCATTGGCCCAGTCGCGCCACTCCTGAAGTCTGGGATAGTCTGAAGGCGCATCGGCCAGCAGTTTGAGGATTCGCGCGCCGTCGTAGGCCCGGCGGGCGTCAGCCAGACATTGTTGACGTTGTGTTTCGCGATCTGCCCATTGCCGGAGATCATCCATTCCGGGGTAGTCGGTCGGAAGATGGGTCAGCCATGCGAGAACCTGTTCGGTATCGTAGGCTGCGCGCGCCTGCGCCAGTTGCCGGCGACGATTGATCTCGAGTTGGGCCCCTTCTCGCAGCTCTTGGAACTGAGGATAGTCGTCGGCGACGCCATCCAGCAGGGCGAGGACGCGTTCCCCATCATACGCCTGCCGGGCAGACGCCAACTGTCGCTTACGTTCAATCTCGGCTTCGGCCCAGCGCCACAACTCGTCGGCCTGGGGATAGTTCGGCGGCGCGCCGACCAACAGCGCCAGCATGCGTTCACCGTCGTAGCCCTGGCGCGCCGTCGCCAACTGTTCCTGCCGCTGAATTTCACGCTGCGCCGCCTCCCTCACCGCAGCGACCTGCATGAAGTCGTCGGGGATGTCAGCCAGGGTCGCGAGCGCCTGGTGCCAGTCGCAGGTCGTCAGCAACCGTCTGGCCTCCTCGATCTGCTGCGCCCACGCCTGGTAGCTGCTGAAGAGCTCGTGCTGCGCCTGGAGATCGGGGCGCTGCGGTCGCAAGGCCAGGGCCTTGTCCAGCAGCGCGAGCCCCTGTGACCAGTTTTGCGCCTGGGCCGCCTGCGTAACCTCCTGCGCATATTGCGCCACCTGGCGCTCGACTTCCAGTTCGTGCTGCGCTTGCTCCAGCAACGGTTGGAAGTCCGCAGCAGCGCCTCCCAATGCCATGCCCGTCTGACAGGCCAGCGCGGCTTCTTCCCAGGCGCACTGGGCCAGGTTTTCCTGCGCCTTTTGGAGCAGTTCAGCTACGCGCCGCGCCTTGCTCCTGGCAAGCTCGATCTGCGCCCTGACACCAGCCGCCGCGGGATGGCTGGCGGGGACCTTATCCAGCAACGTCACAGCCTCGTCCAGGCGACCCTGAGTCACCAGCGCATCGGCCCGCTCCACCATCGCTGCCCATGTCATCTCTTGATCGGCTTGCTCCAGGATCTCCTGGTAGTGCGCGGTCCTGGGCGCCTGCTGCAAGATGGCCTGCGCTGCTTTCCAGCAAACCTCCCAGTCTTTAGTGAGGCCGGATTGCAGCGCCTGTCGCCACGTTTGCTCCACCTCATTGTGCGCCTTCACCAGCCGTTGCGCCCTCGATAGCAACAGGGCAATGTCGCCCTGATCGGGCCATCGGCTCAGGATAGTGCTGCATGCGTTGATGACCTCCGTCCATTTGCCCTGGCTGGTCAAGGCATACGCTTGCGAGCGCAACTGATCGAGGTTCGGCGGTGGCGTAGCGGGACCGGGGACACTGCCTTGAACTACGGGCGCAGGCTGTGGGGGTCGGATAACCTGTGTTACCTCGGCCTGTTGATCTGGCCTGGGCGGCGGCGCCTTGATCGCGCCGGGCATCTGCTCCGGCAGTATCACCAGCCATTCGCCGAACGTCGCGCAATCCAACAGCGACTCGCTGCGCCAGGCGCGTTCGAACAGATCAGCGGCCATAGCGCCCCAATGTTGGCCCAGCGCAGCAATCAGCACGCGCGATCGCTCGGCGTTTTGCTGTAACTCGGCGGGGTCGAAGTAGCTTTCGCTCCAGGCGGCATCGCGCACGCGACTATCGCACCACCCCAACATCTCGGCGAGCAACACCGCGCCGGCGAAGCGATCGGCATAAGGCCCCCAAAAGTCCGGCTGTTCGGCGGTCTTGTGGTTGTACCCCATCGTGGCGCTGGTTACTGCCTGGGGACGTTCCAGGCCAGGGCCGTAGATCTGCTCGACGTCCACCAGGGCGACGCCCTCACCCCTACCCCAGTCATCCCCCTGTGAAGGGCCACGACCCCCACCCCAACCCTCCCCCTGCGAGGGGGAGGGCGCCAGCAGCGGAAGGAGCAGATTGGGGCCAGAAAGGTCGCAGTGCGCCAGGCCGCG
>Ga0172370_10003546_pt1 | contig 21508 bp, 16 predicted proteins | sample LakKiv5m_FD_114538 | JGI IMG/M metagenome (GOLD analysis project Ga0172370, IMG submission 114538) | Freshwater microbial communities from Kabuno Bay, South-Kivu, Congo - kab_022012_11.5m | ecosystem: Environmental > Aquatic > Freshwater > Lake | place: Democratic Republic of the Congo...
GCGCATTATCAAGGAAATCAAATCGCGCCTTGATGGCTTGCATTCCGTGGGGCTCGGCTACCTAACCCTTGACCGCAGTATGCCGACGCTATCAGGCGGCGAAGCGCAACGGGTAAAACTTGCAACGCATGTACAGTCGTCGCTCGTAGGCGTCGTATATGTTCTTGACGAACCATCGGTGGGCCTGCATCCGCGGGATACGCAGGACCTCTTGCGGACGTTGCGCGAACTCAAGGAGCAAGGCAACACCGTACTCGTCGTGGAGCATGAAAAACTTATCATCGCGTCGGCTGATCTCGTCGTGGATGTAGGTCCACGCGCGGGCAAAGACGGAGGGGCGATTGTCGCTGTCGGCACCCCTGCTGAAATTATGAAAGAAAAACGTTCGCTTACCGGCGCATATCTTTCTGGTACGCGCAGTTTAACCCCAACAAAAAAATCGCGTGCAGGTAATGGCTCATCTTTGGTGATTCGCGGCGCGCGAGCGTTTAATCTCAAAAATATTACCGTCACCATCCCGCTTGGCAAACTGGTATGCGTGACGGGAGTGTCGGGAAGCGGCAAATCAACACTTGTCGTCGACATTCTCTCTAAAGCAATCATGAAAAAACTGTACCGCACCAAAGATGAACCGGAAGAGCATGATACGATAGAAGGGATCGAGCATATTGATAAGGCAGTGGTCATCGACCAATCGCCGATCGGACGCACTCCGCGCTCGAACCCTGCGACGTACACCAATATCTTCACGCCCATTCGTGAACTTTTTACCGCGTTGCCGGAAGCAAAGATCAAAGGCTTTAAGCCGGGGCATTTCAGCTTCAATGTAAAAGGAGGGAGATGCGAATCCTGCCAAGGAGAGGGTATGATGCGCATCGATATGCGGTTTCTCTCGGATGTGTTCGTGGAATGCCGCGATTGCGGCGGCAAACGCTACAATCGTGAGGCGCTCGAAATCCACTATGAAGGACTTTCGATCGCTGACGTGCTTGACTTAACCGTTGACGAGGCAAAAACATTTTTTGCAAAAACTACGGGCATAGCGGAAAAACTTCAAACGCTTTCCGATGTGGGCTTGGGATACATGAAACTGGGACAAAGCGCAACAACGCTCTCGGGCGGCGAAGCGCAGCGTATCAAACTTTCCGCCGAGCTTGCGCGCCGGCAGACCGGCAAAACGCTCTACATTCTTGACGAACCTACCATAGGATTGCATCCCGAAGACATTAAACAACTGCTCATGATTCTTAACCAGCTGGTAGACAAAGGCAACACGATTGTTATTATTGAACATAATACCGATGTCATCCGCAACAGCGACTGGGTCGTTGACCTCGGCCCCGAAGGCGGCGACAAGGGAGGTGAGATAGTCGCTCAAGGCGTCCCGGACGATATTGCAAAAAATCCGAAAAGCTGGACGGGGAAATATTTATAGATGCCATAAACTGTCATTCCCGCGCAGGCGGGAATCCAAATTCAGTATACATTGATTTGGATCCCCGATCAGGTCGGGGATGACAATTCTCCGACAGTCTGCCAAACCCATGCATATGTACAACCATCGCGAAATAGAAAAAAAATGGCAGAAACGCTGGCTCGATGACAAAACGTTTCAAGTCTCTGACAATCCCAAAAAAAAGTACTACTGCCTGGACATGTTTCCGTACCCTTCCAGCAACGGCCTGCATGTCGGCCATCCGGAAGGCTACACAGCAACAGATATCTTTTCTCGTTTTTTGCGCATGCACGGATATGATGTGCTGCATCCGATGGGATGGGATGCGTTTGGCCTGCCTGCAGAAAACTATGCCATCAAAAAAGGAATACATCCGCGCGAGACAACGGAAAAAAACATCGAGAATTTCCGCAAGCAGATCCAGTCGCTCGGTTTTTCCTACGACTGGTCACGCGAGATAAATACTTCCTCTCCGGAATACTACAAATGGACGCAGTGGCTTTTTTTAGAATTGTACAAACACGGTCTCGCGTACAAGAAAAAAGCGCCGGTGAACTGGTGTGACTCGTGCAAAACGGTACTGGCAAACGAACAAGTGCAAGAAGGCTCATGTGAACGCTGCGGACATGCCGTCACACAAAAAGAGCTTGCGCAATGGTTTTTCAAAGTGACGAAGTACGCAGAGGAATTATTAACGGACCTTGCTGACATTGACTGGCCGGATTCGATAAAACGCGCCCAGCAAAATTGGATCGGGAGATCGGAAGGAGCACTGTTGCAATTTCCACTCGCAATTACGGGCGGCACAAAACCGAACTACGTTCTGTTGCATGGATACCTTGGCTCGGCGGATGGCATCTTTTTTCCTTGGCTCAAACACGCACTCGAAAAACGTGCCTGTGCCGTGCAAGCGCCGTCATTACCGCATCCGTCCCATCCTACGGAAAAAGAGCAAGTGGATTACGTCCTGCGCCACTGCGCGTTTGATGAGAATACCGTGTTGTTTGGCCATAGTCTCGGCGCGGTTGTTGCGCTGAAAGTCGCCGAAAAATTAGAGAGGCCGATTTCAAAACTTGTTCTTGCGGGAGGTTTTTTGGATGCTCACTTCCGAGACACAGAGCGGCCATTTACAAACACGTTTTCTTGGGAGTTTAATTTTGAAAAGATCAAAAAAAATGTGGGTGAAATCATCATTCTTTCTGAAGAAAATGATTACGCCATTCCCGCCGAGCAAGGCCGGAAGCTGCATGATGCTCTCGGCGGCACGCACATTACTGTCGCAGGATGCGAACCGCATTTTACCGGCATACGGGAACCTGCGCTCCTTGAACACCTTGCGCCAACGATCACTATATTCACCACACGCCCCGATACACTCAATGGCGCAACGTATATGGTGCTTGCGCCTGAACATTCACTTCTTAGGAATAATAAATTAGGAATTAAGAATCAGGAAGAACTACAAGAATACATTACTACTTCGGCAAAAAAATCGGAACGGGAGCGCCTCCATTTAGAAAAAGAAAAAACGGGCGTAGAAGTGAAAGGAATAAAAGCAATCAATCCCGCAACGGGCGAAGAGATGCCGATCTGGATTGCCGATTATGTGATCGCGTCATACGGTACCGGCGCCATTATGGCGGTGCCGGCGCATGACGCACGGGATTTTGCTTTTGCCAAAAAATACTCCTTACCGATCCGCATGGTCGTATGTCCGCATTACCCCGCACCGACCTGTCCGGTTTTAGATGAAGCGTATGAAGGCATGGGGCATCTGGTCGAATCAGGATCATTTACTGGCATGCCCAACGAAGAAGCGAAACAAATGATTACAGATAGTGTCGGCGGAATCACCAAAGTACAATACAAATTACGCGACTGGCTCATCTCACGACAACGGTACTGGGGGGCTCCGATCCCCATCATCTACTGTGAATCCTGCGGCGAAGTGCCACTTCCCGAGACAGACCTGCCCGTACTCCTTCCTGACGATGTAGATTTTCGGCCGACCGGCGAGTCTCCACTCAAACGGTCAGGCATATTCCACTCGGTCACCTGCCCGCAATGCGGCAAAACCGCTCGACGGGAGCCAGATACCATGGATACATTTGTCTGCTCAAGCTGGTATTTCCTGCGCTATCCGTCCGCGCACGCAGCCGATGCACCGTTTGATGATGAACAAATCCGTTCATGGCTTCCTGTCGATATGTATGTAGGCGGAGCGGAGCACGCAGTATTGCATCTGCTCTATGCGCGTTTTGTGACGAAAGCGTTGCGTGATCTTGGATATCTATCGTTTAACGAACCGTTTTTACGACTACGCAATCAAGGGCTGATCCTCGGCGAAGATGGAGAAAAAATGTCAAAATCACGCGGCAATGTTGTAAACCCCGATGAGATCATCAATGCCTATGGAGCGGATACTATGCGGCTCTATGAAATGTTTATGGGACCATTTGAAGATGCAAAGCCATGGAGTACTGCAAGTATTATCGGCATGCGCAGATTTTTAGAAAAAGTCTGGCGGATATATAATGTCATTCCGAGTGGAGCGAACGAAGTGAGTGAAGTCGAGGAATCCCGTAAGGGGGGCAATAACACAGCTTCTCTTCTTACACTGATCCACAAAACGATCAAAAAGGTGACAGAGGATATCCAAGAGTTCAAATTCAACACTGCCATCAGCACACTGATGGTCTGTCTGAATGCATTTGCGCGCGAACGCGAGAAAGGAATAGACATCCCCAAGCAACAACGCGATGCATTTCTCCTTCTCCTCGCACCATTCGCGCCGCATATCGCAGAAGAGCTCTGGAGTATGTCAGGACACCCGGAGAGTCTGGCATTTCATCGCTGGCCGGAGCATGATCCGGCGATGATCCATGAAGATACGATTAGGATCACCGTACAAATCGATGGAAAGATGCGCGATCATATTATGGTTTCGCATAACGTCAGTGAAAAACATATCATTGAAACTGCACTCGAGCGAGAGGCTGTCAAAAAATGGGTGCAGGACAAAAAGATTGCCCGAACGGTCTTCGTTCCCGGCAAACTACTGAACATCGTTGTTAGCGAATAGTTTCGTAGTTTTTTAGATTATACGAAGTTGTCATCCCCGCCTCATCTGTCATCAGACTGTCCGAGAATTGTGCTGATGACATTAAAGTTTGTCATTCCCGCCCCCGATCAGGTCGAGGGCAGGCTCCAGCGGGAATCCAAATCAAAATCTTTTCAATGGATTTGGATCCCCGATCAGGTCGGGGATGACAATTCTCGGACAGTCTGATCCAAATCCATGTATTTGAGTTATCCCCTAGCTTGGAGAATGATTTTGTGCTATACTATAAACAAATGAAGCTCCAAAACAGAGCTTTGTTTGGTGAAATAAAAATAAATAGTAACAATCTGCTCTATGGAAACCATAGAAAAAGTTGCCCATCATTTGGGTAAAACCGTGCTAGTCGGAGCGCTTTTTGCAAGTGTTTCGGCTTTTTTGTTTGGCATGAGCGCATCGTTATCTCTCGCGGAAGAGGAAATCGATACGTTTGATCGAGAATTGTCTGTCCCCCAGCAGCCCACGATGGGATCGCAGGAACTCCGCGATTTTCTCAAACAATTCAAAGATGTTGGGCGAGAAGCGAAAAAGATGGTGAGTGATCTGAAAGGCGTAACGGCCGGCGAAGCTGACGCATGGAAACAGACATTGCAAAATGTCCAATCGCAAGCGGCAAGCTGCGTAAAACGAATAAAAGCGGCAAAGGATAACGAGACGAAAATCGAGGTGCGCGATGAATGCCATAGCCTCAATCTGTGGGATGAGGTCAACCAAATACGAGAACAATTCGTCCCCCCACAAGAAGTAAATAATGCAGTGCGAGACATTAAGCGACAGATGAGTGAAATCAATAGCATGCTGCGTAAGATAAAAAGCCTCAAGCTTGATAAGATGCAAGGTCCGCTCAATGATCTGCTCAACAAACTCGGTGCCTATCATGCTTCTATCACAAAATCATTTGGAGCAGACCAACGCGAAGCTCTACAAAATTATTGGGATGCGCAGCTAGGGGAACAGATCAATGCATTCAACGCGCAGATCAATATCCCAAATGACCTGAATCACGCAAAGAAAGACCTCGAGAGGCTCGAAAAGAAATTCTCTCAAAGCGCCTACAAAAAAGCTCTTGAGTATTTCAATTTCGATATTGCCGACTTTGCCGGACTTGCCGCCGCAAAGAAAAAAGCCATCAGCACTATCGAAGAGCTCCTTGCAAGCGGGGAGGCGGGCGAAGCGCAAGAGCTGATGCAGGAAAACTTCTATAACCCTGAAGGTTGGCATCCCGGAGATCTCCAGGGCTTACTGGACATGTTCCGAGATATGCAGCAGCGCATGAAGCGCGTAAAAGATGAGGAAGTGAAAGCAGCCATCATTGAATTGCTGGAACCGATCATTGACGCCATGAAAGAAGGTGATGTGCGCGGCGCTCGCGAAACCATGGAACAATTAGCTCGCGAACTGCAAAAATACGAAAACCAATTATTCAAAGCGTATCCGCAGGGCATCGGAAAAAAGACTCGCGCAAGCCTTGATAGCCTTCAATCTTTGATCGAGAAAAAATTCGGCAGCCTGAAAGACAAAGAAGCAACAAAAGAAACCGAGCCGATGGTAATTCCCGCCCCCGAAGAGAAGGACCAATTTGAAAAGCAGGGTCCGGAAGAAGGATCAGAAATTGAGATGCTTAAAAAACAGCTCAACGAAACAATAGAGCGCAACAAAAATCTTGAAGCGCAGCTTCAGAAATTAACCGAGCAGCTCGATAAACTTCTCCAGCAAAAGAGTGAGTAAACTCGCCTCCTCTTTCCGGACAAATCCCTCGATGGTCATCGGGGGATTTGTTTTTTATTGACTACTCACGCGAGAGCTTATACTATACCATATACCCTAACCCCTAGTTCCTATTATATGTCCTACCTATCGCAGACAGACCCGGCGATCGCAGAACACCTCACAAAAGAGCTTGAGCGGCAGCAAGATGTGCTCGAGTTGATCCCGTCAGAAAATATCGTGAGCCGAGCCGTGCTTGAAGCGCTTGGCTCTGTTGCTACAAACAAATACTCTGAAGGATATCCGGGACGGCGCTATTACGGCGGCAATCAGGAAATCGACAAGATAGAAGCTGCTGCCATCGACCGCGCAAAGCAGCTCTACGGCGCAGAACATGTAAATGTACAGCCGCTTTCCGGCGCGCCAGCAAATATGGCAGTATATGCTGCTCTGCTCGAACCCGGCGATACCGTACTCGGTATGGACCTTTCCCATGGAGGGCACCTCACGCATGGACACCCCATGACCGTCATGGCGAAAATCTATAATTTTGTGCGATATAAAACGGAAAGCGACGGCACGATCGATCTAAATAAATTGCGCGCGCTTGCGTTGGAACATAAACCAAAGATCGTTCTCGCCGGATTCTCCTCGTATTCCCGCTCAATCGATTATGCAGGGTTCAAGCGCATAGCAGACGAAGTCGGAGCGATCACCATGATGGATATGGCGCACATTGCCGGTTTGGTTGCAGGCAAGCAATTAGAAAACCCGGTGAAGATTTTTGATGTTGTCACGACAACGACACATAAAACATTGCGCGGACCGCGCGGTGGCATGATTCTTGCCCGAGAACAATATGCAAAAGCGATCGATAAGGCGGTGTTCCCTGGTCTACAAGGAGGTCCCCATGAAAATGTTATCGCGGCAAAGGCGGTGGCATTTCTTGAAGCTCTCCAGCCATCATTTGAGGGATACGCCAGCCAGATTATGAAAAACGCTTCCGTGCTTTGCGATGAATTGAAAAATCGAGGCTTTAAGATTGCGTTTGGCTCCACAGAAAATCACCTGATTTTGTTTGACGCGTTCGCTTCAAAGGGCGTTGGCGGCAAACACGCCGAGCGTGCCCTTGATGAAGCAGGCATCACGGTCAACAAAAATGTAATACCCGACGATACGCGCCCTCCGTTGGACCCGAGCGGCGTGCGCATTGGCACCCCCGCGATTACAACACGGGGAATGAAAGAAGAAGAAATGCGATTCGTCGCTGAAGCAATTGATCGAGTATTGAGCAACCCGGATGATGACTCTGTAAAACAAGCGGTGCGCGAGGAGGTGCGCACGTTGTGCCGACGCTTCCCCATCTATGGCGATCTCTCGTATGTATAATGAGTCTGGTGAAAAACCCCAAAGGATATGTCATCCCGACCCAGCACCTCGGGAATTCCAGAGGTGCTGGGGGAGAGATCACCGTATAATCGATGAGTAACACATCAAAACCGCACATCTACGCTTTCTGGGGTGATGACCGATTTAGCATCGGCGAACGTCTGACGTTTTGGAAAAATGAGTTCATAAAAAAATACGGCGGTCAGACCCTTTGGATGCAAGATGCGTCTTCCATCAATGATGGTGCCGCATTTGAACAGCAGCTTCGAATGGCATTCCGCAGCGCTACGCTTTTTACACAGCCGCGGCTTTCGATCCTCAAGGATTGTGATGAATTTTCTCCGGCAACGACCGAGATGATCAGTTCATTGCTCGCCACATTAAGTGCATCGCACTTCGTGGTGATGACGTTCAAAAAGTGGGAAAAGAAAAAACCGTTGTTTGCCGTGCTGGAATCGCTGCAAAAGAAAGGAAAAGCGCACACGCAAGAATATCGTACACCGACAGGAGCCGCGCTCACCTCATGGACACAAAAACGATTTTTGGCGAAAGGAAAAGAAGTAGACACGCAGACCCTCCAGTATTTTCTCTCGTGCGTGGTTGCTGATCCGTCTGGTAAGATGGATGCGCCTGATATCGGCATGATTGCCAGTGAGATCGATAAACTTTGTTCGTACGCCGTATCGGCAACGATCAGTAAAAAGGATATCGACGCCATTGTGTCGGGCGCAGAGGTTAAGAGTATATTTGATCTTGAAGACGCGATACTGCAACAAGAACAAGAACGCGCGCTGCGCACTTCACACATCTTAACAACGCAGAGAAAAGAACGGGGGAAGAATGCAATTCTCGGCATCATCAGCTTCCTCGCAAAAGAGATCCGAGGCTTGCTGCTCATACAATCCGGGATGCAACCGCCAACATGGAGCCCGCAGCGCCTGTGGCATGCCAAACGCAAAATCGGCTCTTTAGGAGCCGATCAATTACGGAATCTCTATAAAAACCTACTGCTTTGCGAACAAAAACTAAAAAGCTCCTCGTTCAATGCAGGGATGGTCTTTGATTCGCTCGTGGTGAGATCAACCCAGAGCGACCGCAAGGCGAGCAATGCTACGCCTTGGCGGAAAGTGCGTTGACCTTCTTGTTCAAACGGGATTTTTTTCGTGACGCGGTATTTTTCTTTACCACATTACGCTTGGCGGCTTTGTCTATTGCTTTCGCATATTGCCGCAGTAATTCCTGCGCTCCGGCGGCATCCTTTGCAGCAACTTTTTTCAAAATGCTTTTTTTAAGATACTCCGCTTTACGCTTCATCATCGTATTCGCAACAGTCCGCTTTTTGGTCTGACGGAGATGTTTGATACTCGCGTGTTGGTGAGGCATATCTTATTTTGACTATTATCTATGAATAATGAATATAACTGGCTTGCCGAACCGTAGCTCGCCGCTGCCAAGGCTTTGGCTGAGCGAAGGCTGGCGGGCCGGACGGGATTCGAACCCGCGATCTACTCCGTGACAGGGAGTCATGTTAGACCAACTACACCACCGGCCCATTTTCAATTGATTACTCCCTCTCAAATAAGAGATTTCCTGATTATATCACCTTTCTTTGCTTTTGCAAGAGGAATAGCCCTACGGCGATCAGAATGAGGCTAATCCACTGCGGAGCGCGAAGACCCGCGATGATCGGAACAGTATCTATCCGCAACAACTCAATAGCAAAACGGCCTACTGAATAGATGATAAGATACAGCGCAAAAAGAATGCCAACAGGCTGCTGTTTACCATCGGAGTGCATCCATCGGAGTGCAAGCATAAAAAGCAGGAGGAACAATCCAAAATCCCACAGTGATTCGTACAAAAATGTGGGGTGAAAATATGTATATTGCTCATAGCCTTCGATGCGATTCATCGGATCGATAGGAACACGCAGCGGCAAATCTGTTGGAAGGCCGTATGCTTCCTGGTTTACATAATTCCCCCACCGCCCTACACTCTGCGCCAACGCAAGGCCAGGCACAATGCTATCGGCGAGGCGAAGAAAAGAAATGCGCTTAACGCGAGTATAGACATACAATGCAATGCCACCACCAAGCAATGCCCCGTGCCATACCCATCCTCCATGCCAAATTGCCGGCATCTCGAATGGATACTCAATGAAGTACGGAAGATGGTAGAGTACGAATAATGTGCGTGCACCGATAATGCCGCCGAGAAACAGCACAAGTGTCACTGTCGAGATATCGGCCCCCATGAGATTTACTCTTTCCTTCCGAAAAAAGAAAAGAGTAACCACATATGCAAGAAGGAAAGCTATTGCAACAAAAATACCATACCAATTCATACTTATGTAAGAAGGAGATGTCGCTCAGAAGCAGTAAGTGGGTAATCATTATCCGTCAGCTCCCGTAAAAGCTCGCGAAGTTCTGAATTGACGTTTTCTCGAATCGCGGGATCGGTTTCACTTGCGGTTCCGTATTCCTCTTTCACGGAACGCAACACTGCCATAGCATCGCCTTTTCGAGGAATCTTCTCAAGTAGATCAGGATTATAATATCCACCATAGAGCAGTTCATGCTGCTGCTCAACGATGATGCGATGAAGCGCCTTCCGCCGTGTTCCGGACGGCAGCCAATCGAGAATACGATTAGAGGTTAATTCCTGATACAGCTTAAACGGTACTCCCCGCCAATACACAAGATAATTCGCCTCTGGCCCTCGTATTGCTTTTTGACGTTTTATTTCTCGCGTCTGTTTGCCCTTTGACTCAATACGCACTTGAGGATCAATCACTCCTACATCCTGATTCTTCCGTAAATATGCTGTGTTCCACTCATAGATGCTATTGGCAAAAAGAAGAGTTTGCTCAACTGCCGAAATATATTTTTTGCCTCCTCCCTTTGTCCGTTTGCTCGGTTGATGATCAAGTAAATAATCTATGACTGGATCTGTAAAGAAAAAATCCGGAGAGTAAAGCAAAACGCGGGGGATCGCGCCCTCTATTCTTTTCAGGTGCACAATCGCAGGGATAATCCCCTTTCTTCCCTCTTGATCCATCAGATCATGACCAAGAGAAAGATAGGCAAAGAACATATCAGATGGAATCGCTCCTTGCTCGTATAGGGTAGTGAGCGCCAAGCGGGTAGCATAAAGATGTTGAGCAGACTCCGACGAAACACGCCCAAATCGTTCATCCTCCAATCCTGTGATAGCTTCTTCAAATGAAGTTTGTTCTACCTTTTGTCGTTCATCCTGATTTACAAGGCATTGATATGCAAACTCCTCCTTTTGCCGGATCATTGCATCTCTTTCATGGTAACCGGGCGGATGGTAACCAGCTCCTTCCTGCATATAGGGATCGACGGATTACACTGTTTTAATTTCCACCTCATCTGCCTCAACGGAAAGATAGAGATCCCCTTTTCGCGCCAGCTTGCGCGATAGCAGAAAGCGTCCCACGTTTTTCTGTGGCGGAAAACACAACACGGCGCGAAACAAATTAAGCTGGTGCCGCACCACGGATTCTTTGCTGAAACAATAGATCGGGAGCTCGGGGCGATAGCTTGCGATCTCGGCACTGAGCTGCGGATCTGGATCTTCGACAACAATACATGTGAACTGCTTTGACAGTGCAAGGTCTGCTGCAGCATGCGCAATCAACGGTTTGGTATCGGCACCCTTTCTGATTGGAGGGAGGACAAAGTCGTCATAGCGTGAGCTTTCCGCTTCATGCAGGGTTTTTGCCATGATCTGTACTGTCTCAAGCGGGTAGCGACCTGTCGCGCTTTCACCGGATAGCATCACTGCATCAGTATGATCTACAACAGCGTTTGCTACATCCGATACTTCGGCGCGAGTCGGCCGGCGGCTCGAGATCATTGATTCGAGCATCTGCGTTGCAACGATGACAGGCTTGCGCGCTACAATACATTTTTGGATCAACGCCTTCTGAATCATCGGCACTTTCTGCGCCGGTATCTCAATGCCGAGATCGCCTCTCGCAACCATAACACCGTCAACAACTTGCAAAATCTCATCAAAATCATGCACCGCTTCCGGACGCTCAATTTTTGCCAGTATTTTTATTTTTTTTGCGTGCGGATATTTCTTCGACAAACGCGAAAGGAGCGTACGCGCCTCTTTCACATGATCCGGCGTTCTCACGAAAGACAATGCAACAAAATCAACACCATGCTGCACGCCAAACGCCAGATCCTTTTTATCCTTGGCTGTCACTGCCGGCACGCTGAATGTAGCGCCCGGTACGTTGATTCCTTTATGGGACTTCACCACCCCGCCGACGCGCACCGAACAATGGATGTCCGGACCGGCTATGCGCAAAATGCGGAGGTCGATCATGCCATCGGCAATGAGGATGTGCTGCCCCACTTCGACTTCGCGGGCAAGCTTTTCATAATGGTAGGGAAGAAATGTGCTCTTGCCCTCCGAAGCTTTAGCGAAGGAGGGTTTTGTCTGAAAAGAAGATTGCGGGACCAATATGACACGTTCCCCATTTTTTACCGCCACGCCTTCATCGGACACTTCACCGATCCTGATGCGAGGTCCTTGCAAGTCCTGCAGGATGGCGATTGGCTGACCCTCCAGTGATGCGCTTTTTCGCAAATTGCGAATCAGTGCGGCATGGGATGGATACGACCCATGCGAAAAATTAAGCCGTGCGACGTTCATGCCAGCGCGAATCAGCTTGCGCATCATCGGCAGCTTTTCCGATGCGGGTCCGATGGTACAGACGATTTTGGTAAATTTTTTCATAAAAAAAGCTAAAGCTTAGAAAAAAATGCTCTCACGAGTTTCACGAGATCGGCAAGCGAGGTATGCGATTTTACAAAATAGTCACGCGCGCCTAATTCAGCGGCACGTCTCCGATCTTCCTCTTGGGACAAAATGCTTAATACAATTACCGGCGTTTTGTTTTCCATTTTCTTGAGTTCTTCCATCACTCGAAATCCATCAAGTTTCGGCAAGATGAGATCCAACAAAATCAAGTCGTATTTTTCCTTCCCCGCCAGAATATCCAAAGCCTCTTGCCCGTCAGATGCTACAGTCGTATGGTAGCCTGCTCCTTCCAGTTTTATCTGAAGCGTATGCGCAAGCGATTTTTCGTCTTCGACGATGAGGATTTTTTTTGTTGCCATAGAGTGAAGTATCTGCGTCTTACCGAGTAGTATACAGCCAATCTCTCGACAGCACGAGATAGTACATGTGGATAAAAAGAGCCCCTCGTAGCCTATGGCGTAGAGGGGCTCTTTTTTATATTCCGACAGATTCGTTAGTATCCGTAATCCATATCTCCCATGCCGGGCATACCGCCAGGGCCACCTGCCGATGGCTTCTTCTCCTCCGGCTTGTCGGTGACGACAACCTCGGTCGTTAGAAGCATCGATGCGATCGAAGCGGCGTTCTGCAGAGCAGAACGTGTCACCTTGGTTGGATCGATAATGCCAACCGCGACAAGATCTTCATATACGCCTTTCGCGGCATTGTATCCTTCCGCGCCGGAACGCTTTTTTACTTCTTCAACTACCACGCTGCCGTCAGTGCCGGAGTTTGTGGCAATCTGACGTACCGGCTCTTCAAGAGCGCGGCGTAAGATATCGATACCGATTTTTTCTTCCCCTTCCGCTTTCACACCATCCAATGCCTTTACGGCGCGCAGCAATGCAACACCGCCGCCCGGCACAATGCCTTCTTGCACAGCGGCTTTTGTTGCGGCGAGCGCGTCTTCGATGCGAAGCTTCTTTTCTTTCATTTCCACTTCGGTTGCGGCGCCGACCTTCAAGACGGCTACGCCACCGGTGAGTTTTGCAAGCCGTTCATGCAATTTCTCACGGTCAAAATCAGAATCAGTGTTTTCAATCTCTTGTCTGATTTGCGCGATGCGCGCTGTCAACTCTTTCTCATCTCCTTTGCCACCCACGATCGTGGTTGTATCTTTTGTCGCGACCACTTTACGGGCTTGGCCCAAGCTATCAACAGTTGCTTGATCAAGTTTTAATCCAACCTCTTCCGAGATCACTCTGCCGCCGGTCAATACGGCGATATCGCGGAGCATCTCTTTTCGTCGGTCGCCAAATCCGGGGGCTTTGAGAGCAAGGCAGTTAAAGGTGCCGCGAAGCTTGTTGACAACCAATGTTGCCAATGCCTCTCCCTCGACATCTTCCGCCACAATGACAAGTTCTTTTTTGCCCATCTGCGCAAGACCTTCGAGAAGCTTCAAGATATCGTGGATCGAAGATACTTTCTTGTCCGTAATCAAAATATAGGGATCATTATATACAGACTCCATGCGATCAGGGTTTGTCACCATGTAGGGCGACACATACCCTTTATCAAATTGCATGCCCTCGACTACTTCTTTTTCCACTCCGAATACCTGCGATTCCTCAACGGTAATCACGCCGTCGTTGCCGACTTCTTTCATCGCTTCAGCAATGAGCTTGCCGATTTCTTCATCGTTGGCAGAGATGGATGCGACTTGCGTGATTTCCTCGTGGCCTGCAACAGGTTTTGAGATCTGTTCGCGCAATTCTTTCACGATTGCTTCGACGCCTTTTTCGATGCCGCGCTTGATCACCATCGGATTCGCGCCGGCAGCGACGTTTTTCAATCCTTCGGATACCATAATCTGCGCGAGCAATGTTGCGGTGGTCGTACCGTCACCGGCAACATCGTTGGTTTTTGTCGCGACTTCTTTCACCAGCTCGGCGCCGACATTTTCAAATTTGTCTTCCAATGCAATTTCTTTGGCGATGGTGACGCCGTCATTGGTAATCGTCGGAGCGCCATACCCTTTGTCGAATACGACATTTCTGCCTTTCGGACCAAGGGTCACTTTTACTGCGTTTGCGAGTTTATCAACGCCGCGCTTTAACGCGCTGCGTGCTGACTCGTTGAATAACATTTGTTTCGGCATAGCGTAAATATCAATTATTTTTGAAGAGATTGCTTAGCTTAAACTACAACCACTGCTAAGATATCTGATTCGGAAAGCACGAGGTATTCTTTGTCATCAACCTTTACTTCGTCCGGAGAGTATTTCTTAAACACAACGATGTCTCCGACTTTTACGGAAAGCGGATGCACTTGGCCATTATCAAGTAATTTACCGGGGCCGACCGCTACGACTTTGCCCTTCTCCGGCTTCTCTTTATCAACCGTATCCGGCAGGATGATGCCGGCTTTGGTGATTTCATCCGCGCTGATCGGCTCGACGATCAAGCGATCAGAAAGTGGTTTGAGCTGCATAATAAAAGCAATTCATGAATTAAAAATGCGAAAGTATCCGCAATACTAGCAAACGGCGCGGGCGTTTGTCAAGCCCACCCACAAAACGATAATAATACCACAAAACGGCATCAGCCAAAAGTATTCCTGACACCCTTTCCCACACCGTTTCCCACCGACTACATACTCAGTTTATGATATGAAGAGAAATACCTTGAGTTTGGATTCCCGCCTACGCCCGCCTTCGCCAAGGCTACGGCGAGGCTCGCGGGAATGACAGTTTCGTAATTCAGAGCATCAAGGCAAAACTTTCATCTCGGCAAATTGTTTCTCCAACCCCCCTGCACTTCAAAAACTATCTAAGCACCACTTCCAGAATGGCTTGCATACTATTTTTTTTCCACGCACAGTACTTTTCCATTCCTCATCAAGAGTAATGATCGTCAAATGGCGACATTGCAGAGCGGTACTTGCTTCGATCAATCCGGCAATTTCACGCTCCCGCGTGCGATAATCACTTATATCGACACACACCTGAATAAGCCCATGAATCTTCCCGCCATCTCGAATAACAAAATCAACCTCTTGCCTATCACGGTAGTAAAAAAGATTCTTCCCAAGCGAATATCCCCTATTCAAAAGAGATAAGAAAACTGCATTTTCAAGTTTTTTACCTTTATCATCCCCGATCATTTCATCGATAATTGCATTATCGATACAATATATCTTCGGAAGACTCTGTTCTTTCTCTTTAAGCGAGTGAGAAAACCGGCGCAATGGGAAAAAGATGAATGCATCGCTAAAGTAGTCAAGATATTGGTATAGACTATTTTTACTCACACGCAACGAAAGTGATCGCAGGTGGCGATACCAACCATGTACGGAAAACTCTTTCGCTTTTACCAGCGTCTCAAACATTAAACGAATCGCCTTTATGTTCCGCACTCGATGGCGCTCAATAACATCCTGTTGAATTACCGTTTCAATAATATCCTGGATTATTTTTCGGCGCCCTTCAGGAAAGAGGACAATTTCCGGATATCCTCCATAGGTAAGATATGCTTGACTGGCACGGATCAGTTCTCGCTGTTCTCGCGATGAATAATATTTTTTCAGAGCAATGTTTTGCGCGCGAAGGAATTCAAGAAACGTAAATGGATAAAGTGTATGGGTGATCGTTCGTCCGCGCAATGATGTGGCAATTTCTCTTGAAAGCAGTTTTGCCGATGATCCGGAAAGAAAAACCTGTGCATTCTCCGTGTCAAGAATATGTCGAATCGCTTTTTCCCAATGGGTAATATTCTGTATTTCATCAAAAAAAAGCCAAACTTTTTCGTTTGTCGAGTGCGGTGAAAGCTCATAGAGTGTATCAAGAGCGCGAAGAATATCGTTGCTTTCGGCACCGGCAAAGATGGGGTGTTCAAAGTTAAGGTAGATACTCTGTTCCGGCGGAATACCTCGAGCGTAAAGCGTTCTGATAATAGAATAGAGAAGGTATGTTTTTCCGGATCGACGTGGTCCAATGACAGTGATTGCACGCTTAACCGGAATATCAATATCTATCTGACAATCCCGATCAATCCCTTTCGGCAGAGGACGTTCCCATGAATCAAGAATAACCTTGGCGAGAAGCTCTTTTGACATCATATAGAGGGAAATTATTAAGTAATGTTTACCTCTATAATATACTAGTTAAAGTCAAACTGTCAAGGACGAAATGGTGTTAGGAATAGTTTTATCACTCTGCTTTGCGGGGACGACCTTCCCGCCGGAACGTAGACTCAAGATCCCATTCTTTATTCGCGCCGCCACAAACTTCCCCACTGCCATTTTTCTGCCCGCGACACTAATCTCGCGCGAAGAGGATTTTGTTCGACGTAACGGCAAGCCGTAAGAAAGTATTCATCGCTTCAGCAATGAGCTTGCCGATTTCTTCGTCGTTGGCGGAGATCGACGCGACTTGCGTGATTTTCTCGTGACCTGCAACCGGTTTTGAGATCTGTTCGCGCAATTCCTTTACGATTGCTTCAACGCCCTTTTCAATGCCGCGCTTCAAATTGTACAGGCACTAAAACATAGCTATTCCGTAAGAAGCCATTTCCATATCGGTGTCACGGAAATAGAATATTTTCCACTATAAAGGACTTCTTCGTCCCCGTCCGATACAAGAATACTTCCCTGCGAGGTTTTTGTGTATTCCATCGCAGCGCGTAATCCAGAAATCTCTCGTTCTCGATTATTTTTATCAAGAGCCTGCGTAACCTGAAGACAAACAATATTCTTTTTTTCTTTGAAAACAAAGTCACATTCATTTTTTTCTTTATAGTAAAAGCACTCGACTCCTCGCCTCAGAAGTTCGACGGCAACGATATTTTCAATCAAACGTCCGCTATTGCTCCCGAAGGAAAAACCAATCCTTGTGCGCAGCCCATTGTCTATAACATATATCTTCCGTGGTGATCTGATTTGTTTTTTTAATGAAAAAAAATACCGTAAAAATGGAAACACAAGAAAACCCTCCTCAAGATAGTTGCTATATTTTTTAACTGACGTAATGCTTTTTATCTCAAGCGCTTTTTGGAGGCTATAATAGCTCATCTCCATGCCGCTGTTGGTAAAAATATATTGAGAAAACTGCCGGAACATGCGCGTATCGCGAATTTTAAAGCGAACGATAAGGTCTTTGGTAAGAATATCATCGTAGATATGCTGAAGGATCGAGGAATCCTGCCAGCGTACATATTCTGGAAATCCGCCATTATCGCGATACTGGTCAAAAAGTTTTAACACGCGAGCCCGTTCGGTGGTTGTATTTGGGTTTGGCGATACCTCATAAAACCGCAAGAATTCACGAAACGAAAAAGGAAAAAGATTAATTGATCTATACCGACCGGTAAGATGGGTTGAGAGTTCAGAGCTAAGCAGTCTGGCATTTGAGCCGGTAATATAGATCTTATATCCTTCATCATACGCTCTTCTCACAAAACGTTCCCAGCCGACAATGTTTTGGATTTCATCAAAAAAAAGCGTCTTCGCATTGTGTGATTTCTGAAAAAGGAGCATTAAATTTCGAAAATCGTCAACATCAAAAGAAAGGAGTCTCTCGTCATCAAAGTTAAGAAAATGATACGAGCTGCACCGATCGGCAAACTGTCGGAGAAGAGTTGATTTTCCACATCGCCGGACGCCAGATATGACAACAATAGATGGCCCCCTCATTGCACGCTCGAAGTCAACATCACGTACGACGCCTTTTTCTTTTTCTGCGAATCTCTGCCGTTGGTCAAAGATAATTTCCTCAAGAATGCCTTGCGCAATCATATTACATTAGTAATGTTATAAAATTGTACTTTTTACTACATTACTAATGTAGTAAATCGCTCAAAATTTGTCAAGCCCATCGCACAAAACAATAATAATACCACAAAACGGTGTTAGCAAAAACAATTCCCGACACCGTTTCCCTCGACTTCCTACAGGCTCAAATTTATAAGAGATAAACGGGGTATCCCTTGATTAATTTTTTTGGTGATTGTTCTGCATCAAGATAGCTAATGTATGCCGGAAAAGAAGGGTATGCCCGCCGTATATTCGAAAGCTCACGTTCATCTTGCGATCTGGCATTGCATTTTGACTCAATAGCGACAGTATCCCCTTCGCCAAGAGATAATACAAAATCAACCTCGTGCTTTTTCTTATCACGCCAGAAGCGAATCGGATAATTCTTTTTGATAGCCTGCATCGCGATTCCATTTTCGAGTAACGCTCCTGCGTCGGGACGTTGGTTTAACGCACGAAAATCATCTACGATACTGTTTCGTAACCCTGTATCAAAAAAATATACCTTAGGGTTTTTTACTATCTCCGTTCGCTTGTTGGTAAAATAGGGACGGACAAGACGGCAGATATACGTTTTCTCAAAAAAATTGATATATTTTTTTATGGTTGTAAACGAATAGCCTGACAGAGTCGACAACTCTTGATATTCAATAAGATTACCGATTTGCAGTGCAAGTCCATTCAGAAGCATGTTTAATTTATAATCATCAATAAGTCCGAGGATGTCGCGTACCTCACGCAGAAAGTAGGTATTATAGATATTTTTGAGAAGCTCTTTCTTTATAGTGGTATTTTTTTCAAGCACAACTCGCGGATAGCCGCCAAAAAGAAGATAATGACTATAATGACGAACAAAAAGCGCGTGAGTTTCCGCGGGGATTATTGGAAACAAGCCTTTTGAGAGACTTGTTTGCTTCTTATACGAGTCAAAGAGCTTAAGTGCGGCAGAGTCTGTTGCGGAAAGATATTCGTGGAAATCAAATGGATAGAGATGAAATACCATAACCCGCCCCACGAGATATTTTACCGCGCGTACCGTCAAATCAATCGCTGATGATCCTGATATGACAATTTTTATTTTTTGTGTATCGTAGATATATTTCAGCAACTTACCACCCGAGCGCGCATATTGAAATTCATCAATAAAAAGATAGCGATTTCCAACAATATATGCGGCAATAAAATCATCAATATGCCGTTCGAAAAGTGACAGAATCCGCTGATCCTCAAATGAAATTGAAACCGCTCCCGGAAGCCCTTGAAAGATATGAGAAACAAGCGACGTCTTGCCTGCCTGTCGCGGTCCTACGACTGCAAGAATCTCTGGTGAATCGAGGTACTGCAAGAGTGTACGCTCCAATGTCCTTTGAATATACATAAAAATGATCTATTGCGCTATAATTGAAGTATGCATAAATTATAGCACTGCCCCGAGTTTATGCAATTGGCAAAAGTAGAAAGTACTGTTTCCACACACACTAAACCAGCGCGGTAAAAAAACGATCGGCACTGACGACAACAACATCTCGAGAGCTGATATAGGTACCGGAAGGGAAAACCACTTGGTAGACGTAAGGAATGGAAAGCCTCGACCTGAAATATTCAAGATTTTTTGAAGGATTCGTCTCATCAAGCTTTGCTTCAACGGCAAACCACGGTTTACGATTAACCGTGACAAGAAAGTCAACCTCATGACCATCAACATCGCGGAGAAAAAAAAGATCCGCTTTTACTCCCTTCACGTCATAGAGATAGTGACAGAATTTTAAAAGGTGGCTCGCAATAATATTTTCAAACCGCTTACTTTTATCTTCAACTTCAGACCAGTCCCAGAGATAGAGCTTCGGCTCTTTACGAAGAGAGCGAATCGCTTTTTGTGTATAGGGCGCGATCCTAAAATGATAGTAAAAACGTTCTAAGATATCCATCCAATGGCTGACAGCGCGATGGCTAACCTGCAGATCTTCGCGCAATGTATTCAGGGAAAGGAGTGATCCAACTTTTGCCGGAAGGAGAGAGACAAGAATATGCATTGCGGAAAGATCACGAATCGGCTCAAGGTCTCTGATATCTTCCCGCACCAAACGATCGAGGCGCGTATTACGGAAACGGTCTGTTATTGCTTTGTCATTTGAAAAGAGCGGCTCGGGGAATCCTCCAGTACGCATGAGTCGAGAAAGCTGCGCCGTATGGTCCTCTCTCGAATCCGAAAAGACGAGTTCTTTTCCTATTTTTTGAGAGAAATGAATGTCTTCTATCTCCGCGTATGAGAATGGATGAAGGCGATAGTAATAGTAGCGGCCAAGCAGCGAATCACCTCCTTGACGATAGGTGTCAAGTCGCACACTTCCAGTAACAATAATATGGAATTCCTTTTTTCTCTTGTCATAAAGCGCCTTGAGATAATTTTTCCAGTGCCGATATTTATGCAGTTCATCAAAAATGAGAAGGTCGGCATTTTTATTGAATGTTTGCGAGAGGATTAATGTTCGATCAACGCGATCGTCAAATAGTAAATACTGCGGGTGGCGATATGTCTTCGCCCCAATCATTTGAGCAAGGGTTGTCTTGCCAACTTGTCGAGGACCACCAATAAAAACCATTTTACCCCTCATAAGATCCTTGATAATGGAGTCTTGAAGATATCTTTTGTGTTCTTTATACATACGGTAATATTCTATCATACGCAAAAAAGTTGTCAACTTTTTTTGCCTCCAGGCAAAACTTTCATCTCGGCAAACTGCTTCTCCAGCCTCCTCTACACTTCAAAAATTGAGACTGTAGAAAAATGCTTCAGAGTCACCCTATTTGTCATCCCCGCGAAGGCGGGGATCCAAATTGAGCTTATGATATGAAGAGAAATATCTTGGGTTTGGATTCCCGCCTACGCCCGCCTTCGCCAAGGCTACGGCGAGGCTCGCGGGAATGACAGTTTCGTAATGCAGAGCTTTCAGAATGTTCTCGAAAGCTTTATAATCATTTTCGTTGTCAAAAATCTGCACGCGAGCATTCGCGCGGTTCAATACATGATGACAACATCAGCAATATCCGTCCGTGGAGGGCGAGGCATATGATGTTAGTGGTTAACTTGGTAATGAAACCGGTGCACCCTGCATAAAAACTATTCCTGACACCAGTATGGCACAATATCCCATACAAGCGACCATCCAATTTCTCTGTTAAACTGTAGAGAAGCGATGCGGCAACGCCAACCTGACACTGTCACCTCGTGCTTTTGCATGGGGCACGACCAA
>Ga0172370_10003553_pt1 | contig 21488 bp, 16 predicted proteins | sample LakKiv5m_FD_114538 | JGI IMG/M metagenome (GOLD analysis project Ga0172370, IMG submission 114538) | Freshwater microbial communities from Kabuno Bay, South-Kivu, Congo - kab_022012_11.5m | ecosystem: Environmental > Aquatic > Freshwater > Lake | place: Democratic Republic of the Congo...
CAAGGCGCAGGCCCCCGCGACGTACAAGGTCAAGTACCACACGACCAAGGGCGACATCACGGTTGCCGTCACGCGCGAGTGGTCGCCCAACGGCGCCGACCGCCTCTACACCCTGGTCAAGCTCGGATACTACAAGGATATCGCATATTTCCGCGTCGTGCCCGGCTTCATGGCCCAGTTCGGCATCCACGGCGATCCGGCGGTCAACAAGGTCTGGCGCACCGCGACGCTGCCCGACGATCCGGTCAAGCAGTCGAACAAGAAGGGATTCCTGACCTTCGCCAAGACCGGCGCGCCGAACTCGCGCTCGGTGCAGTTCTTCCTGAACCTCGTCGACAACCCGAACCTCGATGGCATGGGATTCGCGCCGATCGGCCAGATCGTCGAGGGCCTCGACGTGCTCGAGAAGCTCAACGGCGAATACGGCGAGGGCGCGCCCCGAGGCCGCGGACCGGACCAGGGTCGCGTCCAGAGCGAGGGCAACGCCTACCTCAAGAAGGACTTCCCGCGGATGGACTACATCCAGAGCGCTGAAATCCTATAAAGCCTTGTCCCGACGCGCGTGCCCTATTGCGCCGTTACGCGTCCTCCACGCCCACCCCCACCATCGCGAGCACGAGCCGCCACGCCTCGGGCGTGACCGGCTGCACGCTGAGCCGGCTGCCCCGCTGCACGACGACCATGTCGCACAGCCGGGGCTCCGCCTTGAGCTCTGCCAACGTGACGAGGCGCGGCAGGTGCCTCACGTAGCCCACGTCCACGCATTGCCAGCGTGGCGCGCCGGGCGTGCTCTTCGGATCGAAGTACGGGCTCATCTTGTCGAATTGGCTCGGATCGGCGTGCGCTTCGGCCACCACCTCGCCGATGCCCGCGATGCCGGCCGGATCGGTGTTCGAGTGGTAGATGAACACGCGGTCGCCGGCGCGCATCGCGTCGCGCATGAGGTTGCGGGCCTGGTAGTTGCGCACGCCGTCCCAGGTCGAGCGCTGCGCACGCGCGAGATCGTCGATGGAGAACGCGGTCGGCTCGGTCTTCATGAGCCAGTGGCGGCGGGCGGGTGGCGTGGACTGAGTCATGGGGGCCTCCGTGGGGCCGTGACTGTAGCGCCCTTCGCGTCGCTGTCGGAAGGGCGATCTGGTCTCCGCGAGCGCATGACGCGAGACATCAAGTTTCACTCTCTCAATCGGCGCCGGCTGCCCTCCCACGGGATGCCCTGGTGGGTCGCAATCCAACCAGTCTCCTTTCCCTTGCATCGCGCCGCGCGGGGGCGTAGCGTGGTGGCCGGCGATTCGCCGCGAACCGCCTGAAATACAGATACTTGGAGGATCTCCCATGCGCACGAACCTGCTCCTGCTCGTCTTGGTCTCGGCGCTCGTCGCGCTCGTTCCGCTGCGGCGCGCCGCGGCCTGCATCCACACGTCGTCGGAGGCGTCGGCCTCGGTGGCTCAGAGCCGACTCGAAGCGGCCGTGTTCTACTCGCAGGGCCGCGAGGTGCTCGTGCTCTCGTCCGAGATCACGGTCGACGCGAAGGCCCCCGCCTCGCTCGCGTGGGTGACGGCCACGCCCTCCACACCCGACGCGTACGGCACGGTGGATCAGAAATTCCTAAAGGATCTCGCTGATTGGGCGCTGCCTTCTTGGCAGGGCAACGATAGCCTCGACGCGGGGGCCACGGACACGCCGCCGTCCAAGGGGGGCATCGACATCCACGACCCAGTCAAGGCCGGGCCTTACACGATCACGCCCATCTCGGTCGCGGGCGCGGATGGCGTCGCGGCGCTCGACAAGTGGCTGAAAGACAACGGGTATGTCGCCTTGCCGGGCGAGATCTCGACGTTCTACGCGGACGCGGGCTGGACCTTCCTCGCGGTCAAGGTCGTGCCGGATGCGACGCAGACCACGCTGAACGCAGGCGTGTTGCCTTCGCTGCGCATCGACTTCAAGTCGACCGACGCCGTCGTGCCGTTCAAGATGGAGGCGGGCAGCCCGAAGTTCGACTCGCGCGTCGTCGTGCTCGCGGACACGGATCCCACGAACCCGGCGGATCTGGCCACGTGGGGCTTCGCGCAGCCCGTCAAGCGCCCGCTCGGCGAGGTGCCCGAGACGCTACGCAGTCAGTTCGCGACGGTGGCGCCCGGCATGGACTTTACGAAGACGGCCGCGTGGTCGGTGCTGGGCCTGCGCGCCGAGCTGCCGCTGAACCAGACGGGAACCGAGATCCTCAAGTGGAAGAACGACTTCCACCTCGTGATGGCCTCAACCGTGGCGCCCAAAGCCGACGCAGGCGGCACCGACGCGACGAGCGGCGCGACCGACGCGGGCGCGACCACGACGGCCCCGAGCGGCGGTGCGAGCGACGATGGGTGTAGTGCGCAGCCGGCGCCCGGTCCGGGCCTCGCGGGCCTGCTGTGGGGGCTGGCTATGGCGGCGCTGCTGCTGCGACGGCGGCGGGCCTAGGCGCCGCGTCCGCCCCTGCGGCGTCGGACGTAGTCCGAGACGTGGTCTCCGTAGCGCGCGACCGCGCCGGAGAGCAGGTCCGATCCGCGGATTCGGCCCCTGCACGGGTTGGCCCCACATTCGCATGTAAATTCAGTCATTTCCTCGTTACAGAACGTGGCGTAGTCTATCCTCAGCTCCTCGCCTGCCGCGATGTCCCGTCGCGCGGTCACGTCGAGGCCATCGAGCCACGTGTTCGGATCGCAGCCGTGGTTGATGGGCCGCCACTGCATGGGGTCGTCGCTCCAGATGCCCCAGACACCGTCGCTGAAAGGCCACGCATAAGCGTGAAACCACGCTCTTTTCTGTGCTGGCCAGCGCTCGACCCGCGCCCGGCTCGCGACCACCTGCGACCTCTCCTCGTGCGCGAGGATGACCTCCCCCGCTTGGATGTCGCACGTCGCGTGCAGGCCGTATCGTCCTCCCGCGTCGAGGCGCAGCTCCCAGCGCGGCCTCTCCCGGTCCCGTCGCGCCAGCGCGCCCTCCACGATGCGCCGCACGAAGCCGCCGTGGCCCTCGGAGTCGTGCAGCAAGACCCAGTCGGCGCTGCCCGGGTCGCCCGTGGGTCCGAAGACCGCACAATTCGGATTGATCTCAAGTAGATAGATACGCCCGGACGCGTCCACGCGCAGGTCGCAGCGCCCATAGCCCGCGCCGCCCAGCGCCACGAAGAACGCGCGCGAGACCCGTTGCAGCTCGGCCGCGAGCGCCGGATCGTCGCAGGGGCCGCAGCCGAGGCCGGCGTAGTCCCGCCACTTGAGGTCGAAGTGCTTGAAGGTCTCCCCGACGGGAAAGAAGAACTCTACGGGATCGTAGGCGAAAGGCTGATCCGGATCACGCGGGTCCTCCACGACGAGCACGGTGAACTCCCGCCCGTCGATGAATTCCTCGACCAGCGCGCCGTGATATTCGTCTATCATCGCACGGACTTGAGCGATCAGTTGCGCGGCGTCCGTCACGCGCGAGGCCCGGCTCATGCCGACCGAGCTGTAGCTGTTGGGGTGCTTGACGAGCATCGGGAACGCGAGGTGGCGCGTCACGGTCGCGGCCTCCTCGGGCCGGGACACGAAGGCGTGGCGCGGCGTGGGCAGGCCGTGGTAGTGGCAGGCGCGCTTCATGACCTCGCGCGTGGGCTCGTAAAAACGCGACGTGGCGCCCGTGAACGCGAGGCCGAGCCGCTCGAGCGCCTGCACGACCTCGAGGCCGGCGCGGTCCTCCTCCCACGCGCCGTCACAGAGGTTGACGAAGACGTCGAATCCCTCCCGCGCGAGCGCCATGACCTGGCGCACGGACGTGGCCTTGTGCAGACCGTGCGCAACCCAGTCCCAGCCGGCGAAATGCGCGTCGAAGCAGAATTCCGTGTCGAATTCCTTGAAGGGCGCGGACGATCGCTCGTAGGACGAGGTCAAGATACACAACTTCATGGGCCCCCTCGGCGCGCGCGGCGGCGGGCTGCGTCCAGGATGCGGTCGACGAAGCCCGGGTAGCCCACGGGATCGTCGAGGATCATCGTGTCGGTGCTGTAAGGACCGGGGTGTTCGAGCGGCCCGAAGATACCACAATTGGGATTGATCTCGAGCAGATGGGGGCGTCCCGAGGTGTCCACGCGCAGGTCGCAGCGGCCGTAGCCGGTGCCGCACAGGCCCACGAAGAAGCGCGCGCAGATCCCGCGCACGGCCGTGTCGAGCGCCGGCTCCGCGATGAGCCGGAAGTCGATCTCGAGCGAGGCGTCGACCCACTTCAGGTCGAAGTGGTTGAAGGTCTCGCCGGGCGGGTAGAGGAACTCGAGCGGCCGGTAGACGTGCGGTCGGCTCGGATCCGCGGCGTTTTCGACGACGAGGCAGGTCAACTCCCGGCCGTCGATGAACTCCTCGACGAGGCACGCGCCGAAGCGCTCTATCATCGCGCGGGCTTGCACCTCGAGCCGTGCCACGTCCGTGACGCGCGAGGCCTTCGAGGTGCCGATGCTGCCGTAGCTCTGCGGGTGCTTGACGATGAGCGGAAAACGCAGGCGTTGCACTAGCTTGCAGGCCTCCGCCGGGGTCCTGGCGAAGGCGTGGCCGGGCGTGGTCAGGTCGAGCGTGTGGCAGACGGCCTTCATCGCCGCGCGTGTGGGCTCGTAGAAGCGAGCGTCGGCGCCGGTGAAGGCCACGCCGAGGCGCTCGAGCGTCTGCACGACCTCGATGCCCGCCCGATCCTCGTCGGCCGCGCCATCGCACAGGTTGATGAACGCGTCGTAGCCCCGCGCCGCGAGCGCCTCGACCTCCGCGACGGCCGTCTCCTTGTGCAGCGGGACGTGCTCCCACGCGTGTCCCGCGAGGTGCAGCGCGAGGTTGAACGCGTCGGTGTCGTACGCCGCGAACGCCGACCCGGTTCCTGCATAAGAACTCGAAATTACGCATAACTTCACGCTGGATCCCCCGCGCGCCACAGCTGTGCGTACAGGCCGCTCTCCTCGATCAACGCCTCGTGCGTGCCCGACGCGACGACGCGTCCGTCGTTCATCACGAGCACGAGATCGGCGAAGCGCGCCATGTGCAGCCGGTGCGTAACGGCCAAAATCGTGCGCATTCCCGCAAGCTTGCGAACGGTGGCAAAGATCTCGGCCTCGGTCAGCGGATCGAGCGCGGACGTCCCCTCGTCGAGGATCACGATCGCCGGATCCCGCACGAGCGCCCGCGCGAGCGCCACGCGCTGCCGCTGCCCGGCGGACATGCGGTCGCCCGACTCGCCCACGCGCGTCTCGTATCCTTGCGGAAGTGACGAGATGAACGCGTGAATTTCCGCCTGCTGGGCGGCCTCCGCGATCTGCGCCTGCGAGGCGTCGAGGCGGCCGTAACAGATGTTGTCGCGAAACGTCGTGTCGAAGAGCACCACTTCCTGCGACACGAGGCCGATCTGCGCGCGCAACGAGCGCTGGGCGATGTGACGGAGGTCGTGCCCGTCGACGCACACGCGCCCGGCATCGGGATCGGCGAGTCGACTCAACAGAGTGATCACACTCGACTTTCCCGATCCGCTCGGGCCGACGACGACCACGAACGCGCCGCGCGGGATCTCGAACGAGACGTCCGCGAGCGCCGGCCGCGTGCCGTCGTAGGACAACGACACCGATTCGAAGGTGATGGCGCGCGCGAAAGGCGGCAGATCGCGCGCACCCGGCGCGTCCCGTACGCTCGGCACCTCGGCGAGCAGCGCGTTGATTCGCACGAAGGCCGCCTGCGCGTCGACCACGCTCGGTGTGATCCAGGTCAGGTTTGCGATGGAGGTGCTGAGGCCGAGCGAGAGGACCTGATAGGACACGAGCGTGCCGAGGCTCATCCCGCCCGAGTAGGTCAGCGACGCGCCGAGGCCGAGCACGACGAGCGCGAGCAGCAGGAAGAGCACGTTCGGGATGCGCTGGATGAAGTACGAGAGGAAGTTCGCGCGCATCGCGAGACGAAGCAGATCCCTCAGCTCTTTCGCCAGGTTGCGCGACAGGTGACGCTCCAGACCGAACATCGTCACGATCGTGTGCGCACAGAGGTTCTCCTGCAAGCGCGCCGCGATGGCGCCCTCCTGCTGGCGCAGCGCGAAGCCGCGCGCGACCGCCCGTCCCATGAGCAGGCGCGGCACGCCGAAGCAGAGCGCGAGGCCCGCGAGGTTGACGAGCGCGAGCGGCCAGTGCAGCGAGACAAGCAGCGCGCCCGAGAAGATCACGCTGCTCGCGCCCATGAGCGCGTAGGGCACAGCGCTCACGAGGCTCATCTCGATGGCGGTGCCGTCGGCGAGGAAGCAGCTCAACACGTCGCCCGTCGATCGGCGCGAGAAGAACGCCGGCGAGAGCAACATCACGTGATCATGCAGCTTCTGGCGGATGTCGTTGATGACGCACGTGCCGAAGCGCGCCCACAGCAGGTCGCCGAGCACGCACAGCGCCGAGTAGACGATCACGCCGGCGCCGAGCGCGCCGAGGATCGCGAGCAGCGCGCCACCGTCCTGCGGCACGATCGCGCCGTCGATGAGGTACTTGAAGCTGTAGCGAATGGCCGGCTCGAACGCGGCCTCGACCACCGTGCTCGCGAGGATGACGAGCGCCATCGCGCGGTAGGGTGCGAGGTAGGGACCGAGCAGACGGAGGAAGACGAGGATGGGGCCTCCGAGGCGACGCCACGCGGGACGCATTGAACCCGGCCCGCAGACGGGGCGCAAGCGGCGCAGGTAGGGGAACCTTGCGCGCGCGCGCACCTGACCACGAGATCTTGAGCGGTGTCTGGAGAGACCAGGGAACCTTGCGCGCGCGCGCACCTGACCTTAGTCTGTGCCGCGCCCCCGCACGAGGCCCCGCATGCGCCACATCCAACGCCCGCTCCTGTCCGCCCTCGCCTTCGCGTCGCTCGCGCTCGCCCCGATCGGCGCGCACGCCGGCCCGCAGACGCTCAAGAACGACACCTGGTCGCCCGGCAGCTACATCAACGATGGCATGTCGGGCGGCGTGGCGTTCATCTGCTTCCCGGACGAGACCTTCTCCGCCGAGTTCGAGGCGCAGCAGAACTGGTTCCCCTATCAAATCAAGAAGGTACAAGTCGTCACGGTCAAAAACCCGCTCGACGAACTCATGGGCGGGGGGCCCTCCTGCGGTCGCTTCAAGGTGCAGATCTGGCGCGGCACGGGCTCGGCGCAGCCTGGGGAGCCGATTTGGGACTCGCAGGAAAAGGCAAATAAAATATGGGAGTTGAAGGGCGATAGCCAGGCACACACGCTCGATCTGGAGGCCGACAACGCGTTGCCGCCGCCCATCCAGGCCGGCCAAGGTCGCATCCGCGTCGGCATCACGGCGGTCGACAAGAGCTGCGCGAGCGGCGGCGGATCGTATCCGGCCGTGGCACCCGACGGCGCATCGCCCAAAAGCGGCTTCAACTGGGGCTACGGCTGGGCGGTGATGCTCGGCTGCGACAGCGGAAAGAGCGGCAATGCGTTCTGGGTCACCGCGGAACAGTTCGGCATCAAAGGCAATTTCATACTGCGCCTCGTCATCGACGCCTCGGACATGCCGCCGCCCGATGACGCGGGTCCGACCGAGGACGCGAGCGAGCCCTACGACGCGGGACCGACGCCCGTGGACACGTCGCCGGTGTGGGACTTCCCGCCGCAGGACACGGGCACGAAGGACGCGGGCGGCTCGCTCGATCTCGGCAACCCTTGGGATTTCAGTACGAAAGACGCTGCAGGTGGCGCGTCCGACGTCAAGCCGGCGAGCGACGGCAGCTTCGGCTCGGTCGGCCCGCTGAAGCTCCTCGCGGTCGAGCCGGCCTGCGTCGGATCGCTCGCGACGGACACGCTGATTACCCTCAAAGGTACGGGATTTTCATCGGATCTCGTCGTGACGATAGACGACGTGCCGATGCCCGAGGTCCTCTACGGCGGGTCCTCGTCGGCCCAGGTCCTGGTCAAGAAGGGCAGCCTCAAGAATGGCTCGTTCACGGTCAAGGTCGAGGCACACGGCCAGAAGGCGCTGCTGGTGCCGCCGAGCGGCCTGAGGGTCGGCGGCTGTGGCGGCGGCGGTGCGGACTCCGGCTGCGTCGTGGCCTCGCGACCGGCCCGCGCGAGAGCCCCCCTGCTCTTCGCCGCGCTGGGGCTCGCGTTCGCGTCCCTCCTCGTCGCGCGCCGCCGCACGCAGCGGCGGGAAGAGCTTTGCTAGACACCGACGCCAGGCAGCTGCTCAACCGCCGGCTCGCCGCGCTCGCGGACGGCGACCGAGCGGCCTTCCGTCCGATCTTCGAGACGTTGTGGCCCGTGCTCTACGCCTTCTGCCGCCGCTACGTGGGCGACGACACGGCCCAGGACGCGACACAGCAGGCGCTGCTGAGGGTCTTCGAGCGCGCGAGCCTCTACGATCCGGAGCGGGAGGCCCTGCCCTGGGTGGTCGCCATCGCCTGGAACGAGATGCGGACGCTGCGAAAACGGGCGCTTCGCCGCCGAGAGACCTCGATCGAGGCCGCGATCGAGGCCGCCACCGCCCGAGGCAGCGCGCCGTCCGAGCAGGTCGCCCCGGGACCGTCGGCCCCTGATCTCCTTGAAGACGCCGAGGCCGTGGCGGCCCTGCGAGCCGTGCTCGCGACCCTGCCGGTCGCCGATGCCGAGACGCTGCTCGCCTCGGCCGGCGCCCTGTCACGCCCGGACATCTCCGGGCCTACCTTCCGCAAGCGGCTCGAGCGGGCTGTCAAACGCCTGCGAACCGCGTGGAGTGCGCGCGATGCCTGACATCGACTCCTCCGATTTCACTCCGGTGGCGCCCAACACCCTCCTAGCATCCGCGCGCCGCGCCTACGAGTTCGGCCGCCTTAAGCGGGGCCTCGCGCTCTCGGGGCTGCTCGCCGCGCTCGCGCTGGTGACCGTCCTCGGCGCCGAGCGTCGCGGCCTCGCGGTCCTGGGCGGCATCGGCCTCGCCGCGCTCGCGCTGATATTGCGGTGGCGTGGCCGCGCCTGGGGCCGCGCGCTGATGCCCGGCCTCATCATGGGCCTGCTGCCTTTCCTTGCGCCCATCGTCTTCGGCGGCGGACCTGGCAGCTGCCACGACGGCTGCTGTACGCCGTTGTGTGCGACTGCCTGCACGGTCGCGGGGGCGCTCAGCGGCGCGTTCCTGGGCCTGCTCGCGCGAGGCAGCCTCTGGGACAGACTTACCTTCGGCGTGGGCGGCGCCGGCGTGGCGTGGCTCGTCGGCCTGGTCGGCTGCGGCTGGACCGGCACGGGCCACTTCGCGGGCATGGCGCTGGGGCTCGCCGGCGGCGCGCTGCTGAGCCTCCCGCGCTTCCGCAAGGCCGTCGCGTAGCGCGTCGCCGCTTCCTATGCCTCGCACAGCGCCGCGAGGCCGCCGCGGCCCGACATCGCGTCCCGCACCTCGTTCGCGAGCGCCCGCCCCGGCGAGAGCAGCAGCTCCAGCGGGTCGAGGTAGCGGGTCTCGTCTTCACCGAGCCCTTCGACGCGCGCACAGCGGCGCAGGCCCTCGCGCGACACAGCGATGAGCGCGCGGCAGAGGTCCTCCAGCGAGCGCCCCTGCGAGTCCGCGCACAGCCCGAGCCGCGCCGCATCGTCTTGCAGCACGAGCCGGGCCGCGTGGTCAACATCCGGCATGATCTCGAAGGCTTCCTGGCGTGCCTCGCCGTCGCAGAGCAACCCCTTCCACAGCGCCGCGAGCGCCGGGATGAAGCGGGGTGGCACACAATCGGCGCCGCGCAGCTCAATGTAGCGTTTTAGCCGAACCTCCGGAAATAGCGTAGATACATGGAGTTCCCAGTCTCCGAGCGTCGCGTGCTCGCCGTCGAGGCCGCTGCTCAAGAATTGACCAAACGTGACGCGCCGGTCCGCGAGCGAGCGATAGCCATCGCGGTAGAGGAAGAACATCGGCACGTCGAGCGCCCACCGCGCATAGTCCTCGAAGCTGGCAGTTTTCTCAAAGAAGAACGGGGGGATACCGCAGCGGTCCGGGTCGGTGTCGGTCCAGATGTGCGCGCGATACGACTGGTGCCGGGTCTCGTGCCCCTCATGAAACGGCGAGTTCGCGAAGAGCGCGGTGACCGCAGGCGTGGCCGCCGCCGCCGTGCGCAGCATCGCCATCGCGTCTTGCTCGCTGGCGTAGTCGAGGTTGGCCTGGACGGTGCAGGTCTGCTTCATCATCGCGAGGCCGAGCGAACCATGGCGCGGCAGGTAGTCGCGCATCACGACGTAGCGCCCCTTGGGCATCCAGGGCACCTCGCGCAGAGGCGTGACCGGGTTCAGGCCGAGCCAGGCGAAGCGCACGCCGTAGTCAGCGGTGAGCGCGGAGAGCTCGGCGACGTGGGTCTCGAGCTCGGCCTGCACGTCGTGCAGATCGCGATGCGGCGCACCGCTCATCTCGAACTGCCCGCCCGGCTCGAGCGTGATCGAGGCGCGGCCTCGCTCGAGTGCGATGAGGTTCGGCCCCTCCCAGGTCAGGGGCTGCCAGCCGAAGTGCGCGACGAGGTGGTCGAGCAGCGTGCGGATGCCGGCGCGGCCGCCCTGAGCCTCGTAGGGCAGTGGGCGCAGCGTCTGCCCATCGAGGGCGAGCTTCTCGTACTCGACGCCGACGCGGAAGCGATCTCGTGGCTTGGCGCCGAGCGCGAAGTGGTCGACACACTGTGCGAAGCGCTCGAGCGGGGTGGGGTCGCCCGGAAAAGCCATGCTCCCTCCGGCAGCGCGGGGGCGGACCCTCCGCGAGCGCGGGATGATGCCGGGTCCGCACGTCGCTCACAAGCGCCGAGCGCGCCAAAGCCGTCACGGCAGCCTTGACGCGCGCGCGCGAGCCCCGTAGCGTTCGCCCGGCGCGGCCACCGGAACTGCGCACGAACAACGGGGTCCACTCATGAACACGCGCAACGTTCTCGCTCTCTTCGCCTCGGCCGCCCTCGCGACCAGCATCCTCGCGGCCTGTGAGTCCACCACCGGCGGCGGCGGCTCCGCGGCGGCCCTCGACACCTCGGGCGGCAACAAGGACGGCTTCTCCGTGGGCGACACGGGCTCGAAGGACGCCGGCGGCAGCTCGGACGGGGACACCCCGAAGTCCGACGCCGGATCGAAGGACATTCCGAGCGGTGGCGAGATGACGCTCTCGGAGATACAAAACAAGGAAGCATCGAAAAGCTGTGCGGAAGGCACAAAGTTCGTCAATCTCGTCAACGGTGTCACGGTCAAGGACCTGGTCGCCACCACCGGCATCGCGAAGCAGTCCGCCGCGCTCGACGGCGTCTACGCGCAGAGCGCCGAGGGCCCTTGGAACGCCATCCTCGTGACCTTCGGCACCGCGGCGTACACGATCAACCAGGGCGACAAGTTCACGGTCATCGGCGACGCGAAGGACTACTACTGCATGACCGAGCTCGACGCGACCACCCTCACGGTGGAGGGCACGGGCACGCCCGCGGACACGAAGATCACGACGGCGCAGGTCGGCGAAAAGGGCACCGACAACGAGTCGTTTGAGTCGGTCCTGGTGACCATCGAGAACGTCGTCGTCTCGGACCAGAAGCCGCTCGGCACGGACGGCTTCACGCACGGCAGCTTCATGGTCGGAGCGAGCGAGACCGACAAGGCGCTGCTCGTCGCGCCGGGCTGGCAGACGACCTTCTCCCAGAAGGACGAGACGACGGGAAAGTACGTCGCGAAGTACACGGCCGGCACGGCGTTCAAGTCGATCACGGGGGTGGTGCAGTACTCGTACGGCCACTATCAGGTCGTCCCGCGCTCGGACGCCGACCTCGTCCAGTAGCAACGGGCGCCAACACGCAAGGGGTCTGACACGATGGATCGCAACCTGCTCGTCCTCCTCCTCGTCGCCGTCGGGGCCGGCGCTTTCCTGGCCGGCCGCACGACCGCCAAGCCGGACGTCGCGCCTGCCGCGGCGAAGACACCGGCTGCCGAGGCCGCCAAGCCGCCCGCGCCGGTGCCACCCGAGCCGGCGCCGGAGCCGTCTCGCCCCGCGGCGCCGGCCGTGACCGAGACACCCGTGCCGGCCACGCCCGAGCGCGGCGCGGTCATGAGCGACGAGCAGGCGGGCAAGGGCGTCGACCTCGCGAAGATCGCGAAGTCGCCCGCCACGGGCGGCGCCTCGCTTGGAGCGGATGCCGACAAGGCCTACGCGACGGTCATCATCTTCAGCGACTTCCAGTGCCCGGTCTGTCGCCGCTCCGCCGACCCCGTCAAGCAGCTCGCCGCGGATTTCCCGGGCGAAGTGCGCGTCGTGTTCCGCCACAACGCCCTCGCCATGCACGGTCGCGCCGAGCCCGCCGCGCTCGCCGCCGTGGCCGCGCAGAAACAGGGCAAATTCTGGCAATACCACGACAAGCTCTTCGCCAACCAGGGCGCCATGGGCGACGCAGACCTCGAGAAGTACGCGAAGGAACTCGGCCTCGACGTCGACAAGTGGAAGAAGGACAAGGAAGACCCGGCCACCAAGGCGCGCGTCGCCGAGGAGAGGGGCTGGGCCGACACCATGGAAGCCCAGGGCACTCCGTCGTTCTTCGTCAACGGCATCAAACAGGTCGGCTGGGGCTCCTACCTCGCCATCCGCGCACAGGCCGAGAAGCAGATAGCCGAAGCCAAGAAGCTCGAGGCCGCAGGCACGACCCGCGCCAAGCTCCATGCCGAGATGATCAAGAAAAACGCCGCGAAGGAAGCCAAGGACGTGGGCGCCTGGGTCAAGGCCCTGACCGCGCCGTAAGGGTCCGACGGCGACCTCGGTGTGCAGGTGTTCAGGCCTATGTCGCCGTCGGTACCGCGGGCTGGCCCGGTGACCTCGAGATCGCACGGCAGACACACTCGAACCGGGTGGTGCACGTCGGGTGAGGGGGCAACTGCCCGGCGGCGGTGCGCTACGCTGCGAAGACCTCGGCGGTGTTGACGGCACTCCAGGCTCGGCGATGCCATTGACTCAGAATCACCGCGTCGGAACACGCTGCAATCGCGGCGAACCGTGCGTACGTGGTACCCGCGTGGCGGTGTCGGTCATCGTGCCGACCTCGCGGACGGGTCCGTGGAGCGGTCCTGTGCGAATCTCCGCAATTGTGCGCCGGCGACGTCCGCTCGTCGCTGCCGTGCGCGGCCGCCGTCGAGCGCTGCACGTGAGGGTGCCCCCCTCCATGCGACAGGCAAGGGCTTGAGCGCCCTGCAAAACGATGCGTTGCGCGGCCTTGCGGCGATGGGTGCCACAGCCTGCGGCAGCTTGCCATAGGCGCGCACACGCTGGCCGCAGGCGGTCCTGAGCACCACACGCGGCCCGGCGTCATCCTTTGAGTTGTCGTACACGTAAGGCCGTTCGATCGGATCGACGACGGTGGCGCACTACGCGATGGAGCCGGCATACCGCATGACGATCGTGATGATTGGCACGTCGTGGCCACCCTGCATGACGCGTCGGGCGGTCCGCGCCGCGTTGATCCTGGGTGGGCACGTCCCCCCACGAAGAACAAGCGGCAGGAATACCCGCGGGCTCTCGCGTCGCGCACGAACGTGGGTTGGTCGGGCGCGGACAACACGGTCTCAACGGCCAGGCTGCGCCCTTCGTCAACGCAGCAGCGTCGGCGCTCGGTGGCCAGGTCGGCCGCGCGTAACACGGCCACCGGGTCGTTCCAGCTGCCGAGCTCGTCGTGTGCGATGAGGTCGGGTTGACGTACTCCCACCCGGCGAACCAGGTGTGCGCCTGAGAGACCGTCGGAGTAATGCCTCCGATGCACGTAAGTAGCTGATTCCTCGTGGTGTTCCCAAATCGTCCGACGGGCTCCTAGTCGGCATCCCCGTCAGGCTCCAGGTGCAGATCCGGCCACGGCGCGCGCTTGCCCGTGTACATCTCCCACAGGACCCGCCCGAGCTCCGGGTTCTGGTCCGGCAGGTCAAAGCGCATCCGCTTCCACGCCTTGTGCATGGGCTTCTTCTTCTTCTCGTCGCGGTTGAGCGTCTCCGGATAGAGCCTCGGGATATGGGCGTACTTCCCGCCCTGTTTCTCGCTCGAGAAGCACTCCCAGATGGGCGTCGCGAACGCGTCGAGCTCGGTCAGCGGGCTCACGTCGAGGGCGTGCTCCATCGTGGCGTGCACGCTGCCCATCGCGTGGTGCGTGTGGACGACGTGGCCCTTCTTGACCCAGGGCGAAACGACGACGAGCTCCGAGCGGTGGTAGTAGACCGAGTCTGCGCCGGTCTGCGGGTCGTCCTCGAAGATGAAGATCACCGTGGAGTCCCAGTATTTGCTCTTCGAGAGGGCCTCGATGACGCGACCGGTGGCCTCGTCGTTGTCGGCGATCATGGACTTCGGCGAGGGCATCTCGGGCATGTCGCCGCAGCAGGTGTGGTTGTTCGGCAGCAGGATGAACGTGAAGTCCGGCAGCTCGTTGGCCGCCAGCCAGGTCACGAAGTAGTCGGCCTTGACGACGTCCTTGACCGACGTGTTGAAGATGAGGCCCGGGAACTCGTTGTCGAGCACGTTCAGGAAGAGGTAGTCGTCTCCCATGCCCGCCGCCATGCCGAAGGCGCGGGTGGTGCGGCCGTGCGCGATGAGGTTCGGGAAGATGAAGCCGTTGCCCGGCACGGAGTCGGAGGACACGCAGAAGGCCGGGTTGACGCTCTTTCCGGAGGAGGCCAGCGTGTAGAACTTCTCGATGTGGTCGCTCGCCTTCGCGGCCGTGGCGTAGCAGTGGCCCTGCGTCGAGTAGTCCCCGTCGGTGTAGAAGTTGTCGAGCAGGCAGTATTCGTTGGCGAGCTGGTGCAGGTTCGGCGTGTACTCGCTGCCGAACAGCGTCCATTTCGGCTCCGCCTGCACGCCCGGCTTCCCGAGGTCGCCGAGGTGCACGTCGAAGGTCTTGTTCTCGCGCATGAGGTAGACGACGTGCTGGATGAGCGGCGAGGGACCGCTCTTCGGCAGGACCTTGGCCTCGTCGGGCGTCGGCTCGATGCGCCCGAGGCCGCTCACACCGAGGCTCGCGCCCTGCACGACGGCGACGTTCGCGGCGAGCGTGGCGTCCGAGGGCAGCGGCACCACGCTCATCGTGCCGACGTAGGCCTTCATCACCGAGAGGCTGTCGTCCCACGGCGGCAGGCCAGTCCCCTTGCCGTTGACGACGTAGAGCGTCTGGCCGTCGGGCGAGACGTCCACGCCGCTCGGATACCAACCCACCGGGATCGTGCCGATCTTCGTGAGCGCCGCGGCGTCGAAGACCACCACCTCGTTGGACATCGCGCACACGACGTAGAGGCGCTTGCCGTCGGGAGAGACCGCCATGAAGCCCGGATCGCGGCCGTTGGGGCCTTCGTCGGACAAACCCACGGACGCAGTCGCGAGCACCGTCATGGTCTTCGTGTCGATGGCCGCGACCCGGTCGGAGTCGACCGCCGACGCGTAGATCCGACCGCCGTCGGGCGCGATCGCGAGTCCCTGCGCGTGCTTGCCGAAGGTCGCGAGGTCGGCCTTCGTGGGCGTCACGCCGCTCGCCAGGTCCACGCGTTGCACGCCGCCCTCGCGCCAACTCGTGAGGTAGGCGTGCGCGCCGTCGGGCGCGAGCGCGAGCGCGTACGGCGAGGCTGCCACGGGCACCTTCCACGCCAGCGCCCCGGTCTCGGCGTCGAGGCGGCGCAGCTCGATGGCCGTCCCGTCGCCCTTGTTCTGGAGCGGCGCGTTCGCGACGAGGCCGTAGATGGACGCGCCGTCAGGGCTCGGCGCGACACCGTAGAAGCCGAGCTTGCTGATGTCGTAGGCCTTCACCGCGCCGAGCGTGCCGTCGTCCTGCACGTCGAAGCGCCACAGATCCGACTGCGGCCCGCCCGAGGCGTAGAGCTGCTTGCCATCCTTCGTCAACGCCATGAAGCGGTAGAGGTCCTTTCGGGGCACGGTCTGGACAATCTCACCCTTGTCCGGCGCGTAGACCATCACGGAGCGGCCCGCCATGCCGTCGTTCGATACGTACACGGCCTTGCCGTTCGGGTGGGCGAGCACCCCCATCGGATACGCGCCGAGCTGCACCTGCTTGCCGGCGGGCACGAGGATGCGGCCGTTGGGCAAGACCCAGACACCCTCGCCGAAGGGCCCCGCCTTCGCGTCGGGCGGCACCGGCACGGGCAGCGGCGCGCCGGGCACGGTCACCGTCGCGATCTTCTCGTAGTTCCAGGGTGGCGCGTCAGGGGGCACGTCGATCGCGGCGACATCGGCCGCGATATCGTCGGCCGCCATGTCGGGCACCGCGGCGATGTCGGGCGCGAGGTCTGCGGACCCGCCCAGATCGGCCTCGGCGAGCTCTGCCTCCACGTCCGGCGGGACTTGCGCCACGTCGGCGGGCCCCATGCCGACCTCGCCGCCGAGCGCGTCGGCCACCGGTTCCGACGCAGGTTTCGCGTCGTCGCCCCCGCACGAGGCGAGGAACCATAGGACGGCAAAGGCGACGCGCGATCTCATGGCGCAGGCTCCTCGAGCGCGGTGGGCGTCCGGGCCGCTCGCTCGACGTTGACGACCAGCACGTAGGCGCCCGACTCGCAGCGGCGCGGCGCATCGTCGAGCGTGCCCTTGACATAGACACGCGGCAGCCCGCCCGCCGCCGCCTCGGCCCGCACGGCCAGCTCGATGACCTCGAACGCGGCCTTGGCCGCCTTGCTGCCCTCGTGCAGCGCGCGGTACCAGCGCCCGTCGAGCTGCACCTCCCACGCCGGGCAGGCACAGCGCGGCGGGTTGTAGCGCAGCTCCAGCGGCACGTGACGGGGCTGGGCGGCCACCTGCGCGGCGATCCGCTCCCGCACGGTCTGCGGCGCGCGCGCGGTCGAGGTCGATCCGCCGCAGCCGGAGCACAGCGCGACGAAGAGCCCCGACGCGACCAGCGTCGCGAGCAGCGCCGGCACATCACATCGCATGGTAGATCGTCCCGAGCGTCACCGCGCCCCACAGGCCAAGGTTCACGAGGAACGTCGGGTCGCGGATCATGCGATCGGTGGGGCTGCGCGCCGCGCCGCTCTGGTGGAGCAGCTGCAGAAAGCGGAAGAGGCCGAACACCGCAAACGGCGCGGTCCACACGAGGTCCGGCGTCCGGAACTTCGCCTGAGTCTCGGGCGAGAGCGTGTAGCCGAGGTATGCGAACGTAGTGACCGCGGCCAGCACGTTGAGCGCCAAGTCGAGGTGGCCCTCGCGATAGGCCCCGAGCGCCGCGCGATGCGACGCGGGATCGTCGACGGTGTCGAGCTCGTGCCGCCGCTTGCCGAGGCCGAGGAACATCGAGAGCAGGAAGGTGCACAGCAACAGCCAGTCCGACAGCCGCACGCCCGCCGCGACGCCGCCCGCCTCGACGCGCAGGATGAAGCCGGCGGCGATGAGCGTGACGTCGAAGTAGGCGAAGCGCTTCAGGCGCAGCGAATAGGCCACGTTCAGCACCGCGTAGCCACCGGCGACGAGCGCGAACAGCGGATGGATGAGTCCGCCGACGAGCAGAGAGCCCACGGTCGCGATGAAGAAGACCGTGCGTGCCGTTTGCGCGGGGAGATCGCCCGCGGCGATGGGGCGTTTGCGTTTGACCGGATGCTGCCTGTCGGCCTCGACGTCGAGCAGATCGTTGAGCAGGTAGACCGCGCCGCTGAGCGCGCAGAAGCAGGCGACCGCGACGATGACCTTCACGACCAGCAGGGTGTCGAGCGCGCCCTCGGCGATGAGCTGGGGGCCGCCGAAGATGAGCGGGACCCCGACGAAGCCGTTCTTGAGCCACTGGTACGGGCGCATCGATCGCAGCACGCTGCGCGCAACGGTGGGTCTCGCGCGCAGACCGGAGTCGGCGTGCCTGTTTGGCGTCGTGCGCCCGGCGTCGGGCTCGTTCACGGCGCGGCTCCCGTCGGGCCCGCGGCGCTCGCGGAGGTCGGCGGCGCGGCCTCGAGGCGCAGCTCGACCCCATGCGCACGGTAGTGCTCGCGCAGCGCCTCGCGGTAGGCGCTCACGCCGCTCTGCAACCGGGTGCGAATGACATCGAAGCCCGAGAGCGCGGCCCGATCTACGAGCGTGTCCGCGAGCGCCGCGATGCCCGCGCGCGCCTCCTTGTAGGCATCGACGAGCATCGCGTGGATCTCCGCGAGGCGCCCCTGCTCGACCGGCATCGCCTCCAACTCGCTCAAGAAAGCGTCGAGCGCAGGCAGCACGTCGCGCCCGAGGGCCTCGCGGTACGCCTCCAGCGAGGACGACCGGTTGGCGCGCTCGAAGGCCTCGAGGAAGCGCGCTTGGGCCGCGTTGGCCTTCGCGGTCGCGTCGCTGTAGGTCTTGATCGCCGCCACCTGTTCGCGCCGGGCGCGTCCCTCGGCCGCTTCGCCGCGCAGCTTCCCGCACGCCGAACCGGACAGCGAAGGGAGCACCAGGAGCACGACGATGAAGACTCGGAGCATGCGACGGGGCCGTCAGGGCACGAGCGGGGCCGGTCAACGTTATACGTAGGCCGCGCCGAGGGGGCAAGCGCGGCAAGGGCTGGCGGGCGCGGGTCCCGGCCGGCCCGGGCCAAAAGACACGAACCTCGATGATCTTGCGCGATCTTACGTGTCAACTTAGCATCCGCGACGCGATGCGATGCGCCTCGATCGGTCTCAGTCTGCTCGGTTGCCTGCTCTGCGGGCTATCGGCGTCCGCGTCGCCTCCGGTGCCGCCGGCCTACACGCTGCGCCCCTTCTACCTCGAGGAGCCGGGCACTGCCTCGCCGCCGCGCGCGCGCGACGCGACGCCCGGACCCGAGGACGACGCGTCGGAGCCCACATCCGAGCCGCTTGGCGCCGCCTCGCCGTTCGAGCAGGCCTACCGCGACTACAAGGCCGGCAAGAACGCGAGCGCGGCCAAGGCGCTCGTCGCGCTGCTGCCGAAGCTCGACGGCGAGCGGCGGGAGGCCGCGCGCTACCTGCTCGCGCGGGCGCTCCAGGCCTCTGGTGAGGGCGAGGCTGCGTTGCGCGAGGTCGAGCGGCTCGTCGACTCGAAGGCCTATGGCGCGATCGCGCACAAGGCGCTCGGGGAGCGTGCGATAGCACGAAGGCGGCCCGAAGAGGCGCTGCCCCACCTCGCGGCGATCCCGGCCGATCACCCGGCGGGGGTGTGGGCGCGCCTGCTGACGGCCAAGGTGCAGCTCGCAGCCGGCAAGCTCGACGAGGCCGGACGCGCGCTCGACGAGGCGTCGGCGGTCGCGCGCAAGGACGAACACCGGGCGCAGATCCTGGTCTATCGCGGCGATCTGGCGCGGCGCAGGGCAGGCGGCGACTCCCCGGGCGCGGCCATCGCAGCGTGGCGGCAGGCCTTCGACCTCTCGCTCGGGCCCGCGGGGGAGGCCGCCGAAGAGCGGCTCGTCCACGCGGAAGCCGCGCCGCGGGCGCTGGATCACATCGAGCGGCTGCTCGCGCTCGGCAGGCACCTCGGCACCGACGCGCTCAAGAAACGGCTCGCGCGCATCGAGTCGCGCTTCCGGGACGAGGTGGACCCGGCGCTGCTGGCCTACGCGCAGGGCGAGGTGCTGCGTCGCGCGAAGGAGACGCGCAAGGCCGCGCTCGCGGCGTTCACGAAGGCCGCCAATCGCAGCAAGGACGCGCGCCTGCGAGCGCGTGCGCTCTATGGGGCTGGCTTCGTGCTCGGCAAGCTCCAGCAGCTCGACGACGCGCTCGAGCGGCTCGATGCAGCCGTCGCCGCGGCCCCGGATGCCCCGAGCGCAGCGTCCGCTCTGCTGCGCGCGTCCGTGCTCGCGCAAGAGGCGGAGCGCCCGCTCGACGCGGAGAGGCTCCTCGAGACGCTCATCGCGAGGCACCCGGACGCGCCCGAGCGCCTCGAAGGCCTGTGGCGGCTCGGGCTGCACCGCTACCTCGGCGGTGAGTACGCGAGCGCGCTGCCGCTGCTCGACGAGATCGCGGTGCGCTTCGGCGACCGCCTGCTGCCGACCCGCGCGACCTGGGAGGAGCGGGCCACCTACTGGCGCGCGCGCACGCTCGACAAGCTCGGGCGCAAGCCGGAGGCCATCGCCGCGTTCCGGCAGCTCGTCACGCGCCACCCGCTGACGTGGTACTCGACCGAGGCCCTCGCGCGCCTCGACGAGATCGCGCCCGACGTCGCGCGATCGCTGCGCAGGCCACCGCCCACCATCCCCGACGCGCTCGCGAGCGTGCTGCATCTCGGCGCCTACCAGGTCGCGCGCCGCCCCTCGATGGAGGAACCCATCGCCCTGCTGCGCCTCGGCCTCTTCCCAGACGCGCGGCGCGCGCTCGCGGACCGGCTCGCGGCGGGGACGTTGCCGCAGGACGCGGTGCACCTGCTCGCGGCCCTGCAGCTGCGGCTCGGCGATCCCTTCGGCGCGCTGCTCGTGATGCGTAGGCACGGCCACATCGCGGACTGGCCCGGTGAGCAGACGCAGAGGCTGTGGCGCCTGGCGTTCCCGACGCCGTTCTTCGCCGAGGCACGCACGGCGGCCAAGGAGTCGCGAACGCCGATGGCGCTGCTCTACGGCGTCATGCGGCACGAGAGCGGCTTCCGCGAGGACGCGGTTTCGCCCGTCGGCGCGGTCGGGCTCATCCAGCTCATGATCCCCACCGCGCGAGAGCTCGCCAAGCGCATCGTCGGCCTCAAGCCGCCCGGGAAGGCCGATCTGATGCGCGCCGAGACCAATCTCCGACTCGGCGGCGCGTACCTGCGCGAGCTGCTGTCCTTCTATCGCGGCAACCTCGTGCTCGCGGTCGCGGCCTACAACGCGGGGCCCTACGCCGTGCGTGGCTGGCTCAAGCGCTTCGGCCACCTCGACTCGGACGAGCTCGTCGAGGTCATGCCCTACCGCGAGACCGCGGACTACACGCAGCTCGTCATCGGATCGTATCGCACCTATGCGCACCTCTACGCGGCCTTCGAGGTCGAGGGCGCGCCGTCGCTCGCCGTGCCGTCACGCCTGCCCGACAGCCTCGGCCCCTTCATGAAGAAGGTCGCCGACAAGCGCCCCGAGCGCGCCGACGACGACGCCTCCGACGGCGACGACGACGAGGACGAGGACGACGGCGGCCGCAAGGACAGGTCGGCGCCCGCCGGGGACGGCGCGGGCGGGAAGGCGCCCAAGGGGGAATGAGAGGCGGCACGCCCAACGCGCGACGACGACCCGCCTGCCTGGCTCAGGCCGCGGCCACCGGCACCTACAGTCCGCTGCACCCTCGTCCTGCGGCGAGGCACGCTCCGGTGAGAACGCCAGCTCAAAGAAAGTGCCGCGCGGCAGTCTTGCGAATTCTGCCCTGATCTTGAACAGATGAGTCAATTGTTCGCGGGAGCCGAACGGGCCTCCTGCTACGCCTCGTCCCCCTCCACGAAGGACCTCGCGACCGCCCGGACATCGTGGCCCGCGAGGACGTGGAAGCGCTGAACCCGGCGCCGAGTCTTGGCGCTGAGCGTCCCGATTGGGACGTAGGCGATGCGGCGGCCCATGCGGGCGGCAATGGCGCGCAGGATGGCGCGCGGCGGCCTCGGGGCGACGTAGACGACGCTCGGCTCG
>Ga0172370_10003554_pt1 | contig 21487 bp, 14 predicted proteins | sample LakKiv5m_FD_114538 | JGI IMG/M metagenome (GOLD analysis project Ga0172370, IMG submission 114538) | Freshwater microbial communities from Kabuno Bay, South-Kivu, Congo - kab_022012_11.5m | ecosystem: Environmental > Aquatic > Freshwater > Lake | place: Democratic Republic of the Congo...
ATCTCAAGGTGGGCCAGATCGTGGCGTGGCGGGAGGAGCGATTAGCACATGCTTCCGTTCTCATGGACAGGATCGTCCTCATCGCGAACGTGAAGCAGTGGTTCGCGGCGCCGACGGAGGAAACCGCCGGAGAAATCCTCAGGCGGTTCCGCAGTCTACAGAAGAACTGCCAATACCAAGATGTCGGCCTGGTGGACCTGGACGGGCAAGTACGCCTGAGCCTGAGCGGACATACTGAGGGAACGTATCGCGGCGGAGCCTCCGAGGCCCTGGCCGCGGCCCTGAGGGAGCGCAGGCCCGTGCTCACCGACCTGCACAGGGGAAAGGACAATCCCACACCCCACATCAGTGTGGTGGCGCCCCTCTTTTCAGCCAACGGGGATGCCTCCAAGCCGGTCGGGGCGGTGATCCTGGTCTGCGACGCCAGAGAGTTTCTCTACCCTCTGATCCAGTCCTGGCCCACGCCCAGTGAGACCGCAGAAACGATGCTTGTCCGACGCGAGGGCGACAATGTGCTTTTCTTCAACGACCTGCGCCACCAGGCCGACACGGCACTCAAACTGCGCATTCCCCTGAGCCGAACCGACCTGCCCGCGGTCATGGCTGTTCTGGGCAAGGAAGGCGTCGTGCAGGGGAAAGATTACCGAGGGGCCGAGGTGCTGTCGGTACTCAAGGCCATCCCGGATTCCCCCTGGTTCATGGTGGCCAAGGTGGACGTGGAAGAGGCCCTGGCAGGGTTGCGGCATGATTCCATTCTCCTTCTGGGGCTCCTGCTGGCCTTGGTGGCCTTGGTGGCCGCAGCCGTTCTTGTGGTGTGGCAACGAAACATGAAGGCCCACTACCGGGCGCTTTACCAGTGCGACGCCAAGTTCTCCGTGGCCTTCGATCACAGCCCGGCTTCCATGGCCATCACCTGCGCAGCCGATGGGAAGTACGTTGCGGTCAACGAGGTCTTCCTCAGAAACACGGGCTACACCCCCGACGAGGTTATAGGCCATACCTCGGAGGAACTGAACATCTTTGCTGACTACGGAGACCATGAGCGGCTGGTGTCGCGCGTCCCCGAGACTGGATTCGTGTACGGCATGGACGTACCCATCCGGGTGAAGTCGGGTGAACTCCGGAACTGCCTGATGTCGAATAACGAAATCCAGATAGGGGGACAGACCCACTTCCTTTCGGCGATCATCGACATCACGGACCGAAAGGCGGCCGAGGAGGCGTTATGCACTTCAGAAGCAAGGTACCGCCTACTGGTGGAAAATGCCAACGAAGCCATCGCCGTAGCGCAGGACGGCATACTTAAGTTCGTCAATCGCATGGCGATTGACATAAGCGGCTATTCGGAGCAGGACCTCACTTCGCGGCCTTTTCCCGAGTTCGTCCACCCGGATGACCGGGGCATGGTGGTGGAACATTATCTGAGGCGGCTCAAGGGCGATGTGTCTCAACCCAGATATGTTTTTCGGTTGATGGTACGCGACGGCAGTATCAAGTGGATAGAGATCGGCGCTGTCTTGATTGCCTGGGAAGGCAACCCCGCCACATTGAATTTCTTCAGCGACGTCACCGATCGCAAACGGGCCGAGGAGGAGCGGGAACGGCTGATGACGGCTATCGAGCAGGCTGGGGAGATTATCGTCACCACCGACCCTGAGGGGACCATCCAGTACGTCAATCCGGCCTTCGAGCGTATCACGGGCTATACGAAAGAGGAGGCTGTCGGGCAGAACCCGCGCATCCTCAAGAGCGGCAAGCAGGACAAGGCCTTTTATCAAGACCTGTGGGGAACGATCACCTCCGGCCGGACGTGGAAGGGCCGCATGGTCAACAAGCGCAAGGATGGAACCCTCTATACCGAGGAGGCCACCCTTTCGCCGGTGTGCGACGTTTCGGGCCGGATCATCAACTACGTGGCCGTCAAGCGGGACATCACGGAGCATCTCCGGCTGGCGGCCGAGTTTCTGCAGGCCCAGAAGATGGAATCGGTGGGCCGTTTGGCAGGGGGGGTGGCCCATGACTTCAACAACAAGCTGAGCATAATCCTGGGTTATGCGGGTCTGGCCCTGAACCAGGTGGATCCGGCCCACCCGCTCCATGCCGACATCGAGGAAATCCTCAAGGCCGCAAAACATTCCACGGACATTGTGCATAAACTGCTGGCCTTTGCCCGCAAACAGATCATCAGCCCCCGGGTGCTGGACTTAAACGACACGGTGGAGTCCATGCTCAAGATGCTGGGCTGGCTCATCGGAGAAGACATTGACCTGGTCTGGGCGCCGGGGCCGGACCTGTGGCAGGTGAACATGGACCCGTCCCAGGTGGATCAGATCCTGGCCAATCTGGTGGTCAATGCCCGGGATGCCATTTTGGGCGCGGGCAAGGTGACCATCGAAACCAGGAATGCAGAGTTGGATGAGCCCTACTGCCAGGTTCACCCTGGTTGCGCCCCCGGCCAGTATGCCCTACTGTCAATCATTGACGACGGTTGCGGTATGGACAAAGATGTCCTGGCGCAGATCTTCGAGCCCTTCTTTACCACCAAGGAGATGGACAAGGGAACCGGTCTGGGGCTTGCCACGGTATATGGTATTGTCAAACAGAATAACGGCTATATCGAGGTGCAGAGCGAACCGGGAAAGGGGACCACCTTCAACCTCTATCTGCCCCGGCACGAGGGGGAAAAGGAGGAAAGCCAGGAAAAGTCCCCATCAGCCGGGCCGGCGACCGGCACGGAGACCGTGCTACTCGTGGAGGACCAGAAGACCGTGCTCGAACTGGGGAGACGGCTGCTCACGGAATTGGGCTACACGGTCCTGACCGCGGCCACAACAGACGAGGCCATCCGTCTGGCCGCTGAGCACATAGGCGAGATCCACCTGCTCATGACCGACGTGGTCATGCCCGGAATGAACGGCCGGGACCTGGCCGAACGCATCCGGCAGACCCGACCGGAGATCAAATGCCTCTATATGTCCGGTTATACCGCAGACATCATCACCCGCCACGGGGTCATCGAAGAGGGGATCCACTTCATCCGGAAGCCGTTCTCGCTGGAGGACCTGGCGGGGAAGGTGAGGGGGGCGCTGGATGCAATGAAGAGTGAAGAGTGAAGAATGAAAAGTGAAGAATGATGGTCTCGTAAAAAGTCAGATTTCTCACAGAGCCCTCAGAGAACACAGAGATAACATATTGAAATTATTGTATCTATCTTTGCGAGCTTTGCGCCTTTGCGCGAGATTTTGTCTTTTTACGAATGTATCAAGAATGAAGAATGAAAATTGAGGAATTGAGGAATTGGGGGATTCCGTGATTGACGATTTCCATAATTTTCTGTAAGTTACAGAATGACGCAGGGTCGCCCGTGGCGAATTCCAGGGAGGATGTTTCAGACGGATGGGGCTGCCGTTTGCCGGGAATGCCAGTTTTTGACGCAATACCGGGGAAAACGCTCCATTCAGGACGTCGAGGGCCCGCAAGGAGGGAGGTATCATGGAAAACCAGCAGATGATTGACCTTATCCGACAGGAACTGCCAGGGATCATGCAGCGCCACCGTGAGATCCGGGAGTGGCTCATTCAACTTACCCGGACCCGGTACGCAGACAAGGAGGAAACGGAAAGCCGTTTTGACCGCATCCTGGAGGAATTGCGCCTGGACCGGGAAGCGAATATGCGCAAATGGGAGGGACAAGACCGCAAATGGGAGGAGCAAAACCGCAAATGGGAGGAGCAAAACCGCAAATGGGAGGAGCAAAACCGCAAATGGGAAGCCAACCAGAAGACCATCAATGACATCCTGGCCGCCATACAGACCCAGGCCAGGGAGCACCGGAGCAGCATCGGGGCCCTGGGTGCACGGTGGGGACTCTATTCGGAACAATCCTTTCGCAACGGTCTGAAAGCGATTCTGGAAGAATCGTTCGGCGTGGAAGTGCTGAACATCAACGAATACGATGAAGCAGGGGAAGTCTTCGGCCACCCCGACCAGGTGGAGCTGGATATCATTATTCGAGACGGTATCCTGATTTTGTGTGAAATCAAGTCCTCCATCAGCAAATCGGACATGTACACATTCGAGAAAAAGACGGCCTTTTACGAAAAACGCCATCTTCGAAAGGCCACCCGTAAACTGGTCATTTCCCCCATGGTGGACGAGCGGGCGCTACAGGCGGCCCAAAAGCTCGGCATCGAGGTGTATACCCATGCGGATGAGGTGAAACCGGTGAACCCATGACCTCTAAGAGAAGAGCAGGGTTCACCTCTTGACGGGTGAATGATGAGGTCAGAAATACGTAAGGAGCGGGACGTCCCGCTGCTCCCTGTTCTCGAAAACAAATCTCGATTAGCGCATCATCTATCTCACAGGGAATCGAAAATGTAGGCCTTTCAAAGCCAGTTTTCTGAAGTGGTTTCTGTCAGAAGGGGATTCGATGGCCTTGAAAGGACTTCATGCCGAGCAGGGGAAGAGGGGGAGGGCAGGCCATGCCGAAGGGTTTCTTCTGGAGGACTTGGTGTTTTGGGATTGTTTTGATTCTTGTTTGCCTTTTCCTGCGCGCCCGGGTCGGCTTCTGCGTTTCAGAGGACATGGCCCTGAGAAATACCCAACGCCGTATGATCGAACAGACCGTCCATCGGCTCGATCAGAAAGAGGAGCGGCTCAAGTCTGTTGAAGGAGCGATCGAGGACAGAGCTGGCCAAACCGAACACCATTTGCAGGAACTAGAGGCATTGTGGGAGAGGCAGCATCTCATTTTGGGTGTGATCAAGGGGGACTTCTTCTCTTCCAGGGATCTCTACCTGATCAACAGTCATCTTCAAGGGATCGTAGAGTCCTTGATTCAGGGACCTCAGGAGGAACTTCATCGGATCGGAGGTGACCGGGCATGGATCGAAAAGGTCTTGAACAAGGCCGGGGAGTACCAGCAGCAGTACGGACCCGGGTGGGAGGGGTCGGACGCAAGAAAGGTGAGGGGACTCGTGGATCGCATCCAAGGTCTCCAGCCCCGTTATCAGAGCGTGTTGGCAGCGCTTGAAGGGGAAATCAGGCCTGTCCATGCGTTTCTCGCGTTCCTGAAGAAGAGGCAGGAAGCCCTCGATAATGCCTTCCAGGCAGACCCGCAGAATTTGTTTTTGAAGAGGGGACAAAACCTTCTCTCTGTCGAGACATGGTCCAATCCGGCAGGCCAGGGCAAGCAATGGCTATACGAGATGGCGACCTACATCAAGGAGCTCTTTGTCGTTCATGCCTCCCTTTGGATCAAGCTCCTGGGGATCGCCGTTCTCCTTTCCGTCTTCATATACTCTGTGCTCTTGACCGTCCTCAGAAGATTAGAGCAACGGTTCAACAATCCCCTTGGGTCAGGTCTTCGATCCCCCCTGGTCTGGTTTGCGTGCGGATTGGGGCTGTTTCTGGCAGGACCTGCGACGGGGGTGCCTGCGTTTTCCCTCCAGGGCGCGCTGATCGCCTTCCTCCTTGGCCGGGCCCTGCTGGGCCTTGCCTGCTGGCTACGGGCCTCCTCCCCGGATAAGACCCTGGAAGGGGCTCGCGAGCTCAAGGGCCTGTGGGGACTGTCTTTTACGGGGATACTCCTTTCTATCCTGGACCCTCCCCGTCTCTTTTTCCTCTTTTTCTGGCTTCTGGGTCTGGCCCTCCTGGGCTTGACCATTGACAGGGTCCGGTCATCGCTGAGGGGGACCCGCCTGCTGATTGTCCTGTATGTGCCCATTGCTGCAGCCCTCTCGATCTTCGGATGGCTCTATGCGTCCATCTCTCTGGCCCTGGTCCTCTTCCTGCTTCTCTTGAACTGGCATCTGGCGCGGGGACTGGATGAACGGTTTCGGGGCCCGCAGGCAGGGGAAGAGAAAAAGGAGGGAGGGGGCGCGTTTCATCGCATTAGCGTGTCCATTGGGTTCCCCCTCGTGTTTACGATCCTCGGGCTTCTGACCTTGCCCTGGGTGCTCGAATACCTGGGGGGGCCTTTTCTCACGACCGCCTTGCTGGGGTATCGGGCAGGGTGGGGCCACGTCTCCATGGAGGCAGACAGAATACTCCTGGTGGTTGTCGGCCTTCTGGTCGCCAAATCGGCCGTTGGGGTGGTCAGCGAGGCCATCGCCCTCAGGCATGAAAAGAAAGGAGGGAAAGACAAAGGAAGCATCCAGGCCCTCCAGACCCTGAGCGGTTACCTTATCTGGGTCCTCTTCGGGATGGGTGCTCTCTATCTGATTGGATTCACTACGGGAAATATCGCCGTGATCACGGGAGGCCTTTCCGTTGGCGTGGGTTTTGGACTCCAGAACATCATCCACAATTTTGTGGGAGGAATGATCCTGCTCTTCAGCCGGCCCATTCAACCGGGCGACCTGATTGACCACGGGGGGAAATTTTGCCGGGTGAGAAAGGTCTCGATTCGGAACACGGTTGTGGAGACCTTTGACGGGAAGACCATCTTTATCCCCAACTCGGACCTGATATCCAAGGAGTTCTCCAACTGGAGCCACAAAGACAAGCGGATGCGGCTCAAGGTGGACGTGGGGGTCTCCTACAATGCGAATCCTGCCTTTGTCAAAGAGACCCTGCTCTCCATTGCCAAATCAAGTGAAAAGGTGCTCCAGATCCCCAAACCGATTGCCATTTTCAAGGAGTTCGGAGCGAGCAGCCTGCAATTCTCCCTCAAGTTCTGGATCAAGGGGCCGGGGCACCTCATGGCTGGATCGGAACTCCGCTACAAGGTTTATGAGGTTTTCAAGGAAAAGGGGATCGAAATCGCCTATCCGCAGATGGATGTCCATCTCGACAGCAAAAGCGCACAGGAGAAAGCTGACAACCCTGCTTCTGAGCAGGCTGGGGCCTTAGACGACAAAATCCATGCATGATTCCATCAGAGGGAACTTCGTTTTCATATTCTACCATCCCCATTATGTTATTCAAAGCATGGAAGAAAATATTAAGAAATTCATCGAACTCCTGGCCCACATGGCTTTCCCGGCCGTGGTATTCACCATCTGCTCGAATATAACCTTTAAGGAGCTGCTGGGCGAGATCAGGCATCCTGTCAGGTTGTTACGGATATCTGTTATATGTTTATTGGCCGTACCGGCAATAACCGCCGTTACGTTCAAGTTTCTTAAAGCCGATCTGGTTGTGACGGGAATAGCGCTTATATCGGCGATAGCCCCGGGCGACTCTTTTGCGCTGCTGGAGGCGGAGAGCAAGAAAGCCAGGACGACGCTTGCCGCGGTTATTATGGCCTGGTTCTGCCTGCTCATGCCGCTGACCGTGCCGGTATGGCTGGCCGTATTATCAGGGTTTTTTCCGCTGCAGCTCAAGGCCTCGCCTATGGAGATATTCCGGACGGTAGCGCCGCTCACAATTTTCCCTCTGGGTCTTGCGGTTATATTCCGGGAATTCTTTCCGGGGGTATCGGACACACTTAAGAAGATAACAGGCACATTTTTTAAATATGCGATAATTATCGTGGCTATAGCGGCTCTTCTCTATGCGGCAAAAGGCCTGGCGCATTTCACCGCAGTATCGGTCCTGGCGATATTCATAGTTGTCACCGCCGCGCTCTTTATGGGATATTATTGTGGGTTACCGGAACGCAAAGATCGTCTGACGTCGGCCCTCACGGCTTCGCTCGGCAACTTCGCGTTAGTCATATTAGTAGCGCATGCCAGCTATCCCGAAGCGCACATCACCGCCGAGGCGGCATTGTTCATTATTATGCGCTGGCTCGTGATAATGTTCTGGTATATCGCCCTCGGCCGCGTCCTTCTGAAAAAAGGCCAGACACTTTGAGGCGCAGAATTCGCGGCAAAATAAGGGCCATTCGGATAGTCCTATCCGCGTCAGTTCTTTTAGAGATTTACCGGATTGATAGAGAGGAATTGTATTCAAAGGGCAGGCAGAAGGTTCGAGCGGATGCAAGGAGTGTATTTTGTTATTGGGCTTGGGGACGTCCTTAAATAATAACGTCCAACGTCCAAAGTCAAATGACAACCGAATGACCACTGAATGACGGCGAAGCCAAATGACCAATGACCAATGACTATTGACCAGTGACCAATGGGGAATGCGGAATGACGAGTGAAACACAAGAAATGGTTGGAGAGTCAGAGCAAATGAACGATAAAGGGATATCGAGGGAGACCTTGATTCAGGAAATAGAGGATTTGCGGGCGAGGGCGACGCTGCTGGAGAAGAGCGAGCAGAAATATCGCCAGTGGTTCGAGGATGCCCCCATTTCGCTTTGGGAAGAAGATTTTTCCGAAGTCAAGCGGCGTGTGGATGAGATCAAAGGCCAGGCCGTGGGAGACCTCGATGCCTATTTCCATGCCCATCCGGACCTGGTCCGGGAATTGGCCGGTCTCGTCCGCGTTGTCGACGTGAACCATGCCACCCTCCGCCTTTATCGCGCCAAAACCAAACAGGAGTTCCTCTCCGGCATTACCAGGGTGTTTGCCAGGGAGTCCTTCGATGGGTTCGTCCCGGCGCTCGTGGCGGTTGCCGAGGGAAGAACGCGGCTCTTTGGGGAGAAGACTCATCTCACGCTGGACGGGCAGGTCCTCCACATCCAGCTTCACTGGGCTGTGGCCCCGGGGCGTGAGGATACCTATGGCCGGGTCCTGGTGAGCATTGTGGACATCACCCAGCAGAAACAGGTCGAGATCGCTTTGGAGCGGCGATCCCGGGAACGGAGACTGCTGCTCGACACCATCGCGGTCCAGGTCTGGTACCTGACGGACCCGGACACCTATGGGGCGTTGAACCGGGCCCATGCGGATTTTTTTGGGCGTCATCCTCGGGATATGGCCTACAGGAGGTTGGAGGAATTCAGGACCCCGGATGTAGCCCAGGTATGCAGGGCAGGCAATATCCGGGTGTTTGAGGCCCGGAAGCCGGTCCGCACCGAAGAGTGGGTCCCCAATGCTGTTGGCGAGAAGCGGCTGATCGCCGTCACCAAGACCCCCAGGCTGGATGATGAGGGCAATGTCCAATATGTGGTCTGCGCAGGCGTGGACATCACGGAGCAGCGGAAGACCGAGATGTTGTTGCGGGAATCCGAGGCCCGGCTCCGGAATATCTTCGAGCTTTCCCCTGTGGGCATTGAGCTCTATGACCGGGAAGGCCGGTTGATCCTGGCCAATCCTGCCTGCCTCGATATTTTCGGGGTTGAGGATGCGCAGGAGATCCTCAGTTTTCGACTCTTTGACGATCCCAATCTGGACGAATCCCTGAAGCAAAGGCTGCGTCGGAGGGAGATGGTTCAATATAGCGTGGCCTTTGACTTTGAGAAGGTCCGTGAGGCCCGACTTTACCGCACCAGCAAAGGAGGGATCATTCATCTATCCGTCATTGTTACCCCCATGACACAGGAAGGAGAGGACAAACCGACTGGCTATCTGGCCATGGTGAGCGACATCACCGCGCGTGTGGCGAAAGAGGATCGGCTCAGGGAAAGCGAGGAACGGTTCCGCTTGATTGCTGAGAACACCGGGTCGATGATCGCCATACTGGACAGCAGGGGCGTCCATGAATATGCAAATCCGGCCTATCGGAAACTGGGATATGAACCCGGCGAACTGGTGGGGACCTCCGGCTTCGCCTTGATCCACCCCGAGGATTTGGAACGGCTTGCCTCGATACTCCAGAAGGGTCTCAGCGGTGAAATCTGCACAACTACGACGACGTACCGTGCAAAAGGCAAGGACGGCCGCGTGTATTTCCATGAAGGGGTCTTCGATTCCATCCGGAACAACAAAGGGGAACTGGAGAAGATCGTTATGGTCGCCGATGACGTTACCGAGCGCAAACTGGCGGAACAGGCCCTGCGGCGTGAGCAGATGATGCTCGCCCGGACCGAGGGTATTGCCCATGTCGGAAGCTGGGAATGGGACGTCGCAACGGACACGGTGACCTGGTCGGACGAGCTGTTCCGGATCTTCCAGCGAGACCCGCGGGAAGGAGCGCCGAGTTTCGCCGAGCATCCAGCCTTCTATCACCCGGACGACATGACGCGGATGCGGCAGGCCGTGGAGGCCTGCGTCGCCGAGGGGGTCCCTTACGAACTGGAGCTTCGCGCTATTCGGAAAGACGGCGAGACACGGGTGTGCGTGGCGCGTGGGTTCGCTGAAACAGGGCCTGTCGGGCGCGCGGTCCGTTTGTTCGGCTCGATCCAGGACATCACCGAACGTAAGCGCGCCGAGGAGGAGAAGGCGGCAATGGAGGCCCAGAACCGGCAGCTCCAGAAGGCCGAAAGCCTTGGACGGATGGCCGGGGCCATTGCCCATCATTTCAACAACAAGCTCGGTGCGGTGATGGGGAATCTGGAGATGGCCATGGGCGACCTGCAAGGGCATGGGGATACGGTTATGGTCCTGCATGAGGCCATGAACGCCGCTCAAAAAGCGGCGGAGGTGAGCAGGCTCATGCTCACCTATCTTGGGCAGACGCTTTCAAAACGCAGCCCTCTGGATCTTTCCGAGGCCTGCCGGCTGGGCCTTCCCATGATCGAGGCCGCCATGCCCAAACACGTTGTCCTGGAGACCGATCTGCCTGCGCCGGGACCTGCCATCCTCGCCAATGCAAACCAGGTGCAACAGGTGGTGACCAACCTGGTTGCCAATGCCTGGGAGTCCATGGCCGAGGGTGGCGGAACAATTCACCTTAACGTAACGACTACGGCCGCTTCGGATATTCCCGCAACCCACCGATTTCCCATCGGCTGGGAGCCGAAGGATGGGATCTACGCCTGTCTGGAAGTGATGGACTGCGGATCGGGGATTGCAGAACAGGATGTAGAAAAACTCTTCGACCCCTTCTACTCCACCAGGTTCACGGGCCGGGGCATGGGGCTCGCCGTGGTTCTGGGGATTGTGCGGGCCCATGGCGGGTGCATTACCGTGGAGATCCGGGCACGAACGTGGAAGTCGGAGCGCGGAACGCGGAAGGGGGAGGATGGGGGGTCGGGAGTCAGGGGTCAGAAGCCAGAAGTCAGAGGTCAGAGGCCAGACGACGGAGCGGGGGGCCGCGCAAACGCTGAACCGGGAACCGTAAACGCAGAACCCGTGGGTAGTGTTTTCCGGGTGTATCTGCCGTTGTGTGAAGAAGCGTTGCCCAGGCCGGCGGAGAAAGCGGCCAAGGTCCCAGAACTGAAGGGGGGAGGGACGGTCCTGGTCATCGAGGACGAGCCCCAGTTGCTCAAATTGGCCGTACGGATGATCATGCTTCTGGGGTTTGAGGCATTAACAGCGAAGGACGGCGTGGAGGGTGTAGAGGTCTTCCGGGAGCATCAGGACCAGATCCGCCTCGTACTCTCCGATCTGACCATGCCCCGGATGGACGGTTGGGAGACCCTGGCCGCCCTACGCAAGATCGCCCCCGGCATCCCCGTCATCCTGGCAAGCGGTTACGATGAGGCGAGGGTCATGACAGGCGACCATCCCGAATGGCCTCAGACCTTTTTGGGCAAACCCTATGTGCTCGAGGATCTGCGCGAGGCCATCGGCCGGGTGGTCGGCCCCAAAGCCGAAGAATGAATGACGGCTTAGTCCGAAGTCCAACGTCCAAGGTCAAATCACTAATGACTAATGACCAATGACAACTGAATGACGGCGTAGCCAAATGACAACTGAATGACGCGGCAGTCCAACGTCCAAGGTCCAAAGTCGAATGACCCATCGAGTTCCCGATTTCTTACAGAACAAAGACCTCCGACTCCTCCTTTTTGGCGGAAAGGGCGGTGTGGGCAAGACGACCATGGCCGCTGCAGCCGCTGTCTATCTGGTCAGGTCGCGCGGGGAGGACAAAAAAGTATTGGTGATATCCACTGATCCTGCCCATTCTCTGGCAGACAGCTTCGGGGTGGAGATCGGGGACCGGGTGACGGGGATAGAATATAGTCCAAAGTCCAAAGTCCAAAGTCCAAAGCCGAAGGATGAAGGTCCGAAGTCCAATGGCCCATGTCTAATGACCAATGACCACAGAATGACAATGAATGACGGTCGCAGGCCAAATGACAGCGAAGCGAATGACGTGTTAGTCCAAGGTCCAACGTCCAAGGTCCAAAGTCAAATGACCAATGACCCATGTCCGATGACCAATCTTTTCGCCCGCGAGCTGGATGCGGGGGGGTTGTTGAATGAATTCAAGAGGAAAAACCAGGACGTCATCAAGAAACTGGCGGAGCGGGGGACCTATTTCGATGAGGAGGATATCGCGGGGTTTTTCGATCTTTCTCTGCCTGGCATGGACGAGGTCATGGCCGTCATTGAAATCGCCGACCTGTTGAAGGAGAGGACCTATGACGTCGTGATCGTGGACACGGCCCCTACCGGCCACACGGTGCGAATGCTGAACCTGCCCGAACAGATGCTGAAATGGATCGAGACCATGGACCTGATGCAGCACAAACACCGCTACATGTCTGAGGTTTTCAGCGGGAAGAAATACAGAAAGGATGCGTGCGACAGGTTTCTCGAAGATCTCTCCTCGGATATTGACCGGGTAAGGAGGCTCTTGTCGGATGCGGAAATGACCCGGTTCGTGCCGGTCATGATCCCTGAACCGATGAGTATTTACGAGACAGAGCGGCTGATCGGATCCCTCGAGAAGAATGGGGTCCCGGTGAAGGAGATGATCGTCAACCATGTGGCGGAATCCGAGGAGTGTCCCTTCTGCCGGTCAAGAAGAGAGGATCAGAAAAGGCCGCTGAAGGACATCGAAGACCGCTTTTCCGGCTATGATCGGATCAGTCTCCCGGTGTTTCCCCATGAGATTCGCGGGATCAGCGGTCTGAGCACGATCGCGGAGTGTCTCTTAGGAAGGTCTGTACCATCACGCCCGGTGGAACGGGGGCCGGTTATGGAGGCTCCCAGCGGCTGTCTGGCCCTCGATCCCGGCCTTGAATTTGTCCTGTTCGGGGGCAAGGGAGGGGTGGGAAAGACCACCCTGGCATCGGCAGCAGCCATTCATCTGGCGCGGCGCCATCCCGAAAAAAAGGTCCTCCTCTTTTCCACAGACCCCGCCCACTCCCTTTCCGATTCCCTGAATCAACCCATCGGAGACGAGATGACGTCAGTCCAAAGTCCAAAGTCCAAGGTCCAAGGTCGATGGAATGACGATCGAATGACAATGAATGACGGCCGCAGGCCAAATGACGTGTCAGTCCAACGTCCAACGTCCAAGGTCCAAAGTCGAATGACTAATGACCCATGTCCAATGACCAATCTCTACGCCCTGGAGATCGATGCAGACAGGCTGTGGGGGGATTTCAAGGAGGCGTTTAAGAACGATATCGCAGCCTTGTTCGACAGGTTTGTAGCCCGGGGCGCCGACATCCGGTTTGATCGTGAGGCGATGACCGAGATGCTCGAATTGGCGCCGCCGGGCGTAGACGAGATCATGTCATTGGACAGGATCATGGACTTGAGGAATGAGGGGGCGTTTGACATTTTTGTGCTTGACACCTCGCCCACCGGCCACCTCCTCCGCTTCCTGGAACTGCCCGATCTGGCCAGGAAATGGTTGAAGGCATTTTTCGGTCTGCTGCTGAAATACAAGGGGGTCGTCAGCCTGACCGGGGCCGCGGAAAAGGCCCTGGCCCTGTCCAGAAATGTGAGGCGTATCCAGGAGACCCTGACAGACCCTGAAAGGACTGGGTTTGTGGCGGTGACTATTGCCGAGGCCATGGGGGTCCTTGAGCTGGAGCGTCTAATGGGCGCCCTGGAGACAGGACGGATCCCCTGCCGCCATATCGTTGTCAACAAGGCGGTTCCGAAGACCGATTGCGGGTTCTGCTCCGTCCAGCGCGCAGCGCAGCAGGATTATGTCAGCGGGATCTCTTTGATCTTCCCTGACCGGACGATTGTGCAGGTGCCTCTCTTTCCCCGCCAGATCCGGGGAATAGATGATCTGAAAGAACTCGGCGATGCCTTGTTCTGCAATGCCGGGAAGGACGCATTAGTCCAAAGAAAAAAGTCCAAGGTCCAAAGTCCAAAGTCGATTGACCAATGACAATCGAATGACAACGGAATGACCATGAATAACAGCGAAGCGAATGACCAATGACTAATGACGGTGAAGCAAAATGACCCCATCAGGCAGAAATATACTGGTAGTGGATGATGATCCCGACTTTGTGTGGTTGACCCGTAATATGCTGGAACAGGCGGGATACCGTGTGACCGAGGCCTCTGACGGCGAATCAGCCTTGGCGATCTTTGAGAAGGACAAGCCCGGAGTGGTCCTCCTGGACTATCGGATGCCGGGAAGGGACGGGCTTGATATCGCGCTGGAAATGAAGGATAGGGATCCCTCTGTACCGATTATCATGATTACCGGTTACGGGGAGGTCAGGATCGCGGTCGGCGCCTTGAAGGCGGGCGTGTACGATTATGTCATCAAGCCGGTTGACGAGGATGATCTCCTTTTCACCATTGCGCGGGCCGTGGAAAGGCAGGGACTCGTGGAAGAGGTGGAGCGATTGCGGGCTGTCCTGCGCGATCAGGGTCCGCTCCATGAGCTGATGGGGAGGAGCGGGCCTGTCAGAGACCTTATTGACCGTGTGGAAAAGGTCGCGCCCACATCGTTTACTGTTCTGATAGAAGGGGAAAGCGGTACCGGGAAAGAGCTTGTGGCGAATGCCATTCATGATCTGAGCCGCGCAAAGAAGGGGCCCTTTGTGGCCGTGGACTGCGGGGCCATCCCTGAAACCCTGATCGAAAGTGAACTCTTTGGTTACATGAAGGGCGCCTTCACCGGGGCCTCCGGCGACAAGCCGGGACAATTCGAATTGGCCGACGGCGGGACCCTGTTCCTCGACGAAGTGGGCAATCTCCCCTATACGGTGCAGCAGAAGCTGCTTCGGGTCCTGCAGGAACGGGCTGTGCAGAGGCTCGGGGCCAAGGCCCCCGTGGGCATTGATGTGCGGATCGTCGCCGCGGCCAATCAGTCCCTGGAAAAGGATGTGGAAACGGGGCGCTTCCGGTCGGACCTCTATTTCCGGCTGAACGAGTTCACTATTCGCATGCCAACGCTGAGAGAAAGGAGGGAGGATATCCCTTGGCTGGCATCCAGGTTCATGAGTGATGTGGAGGAAGAACTGGGCAAGAAGTGCGGGAGGATCTCTGACGAGGCCTTGCGTTACCTCTCTGGGTATCATTGGCCCGGCAATGTCCGTGAACTGCGGAATGTGATCCGCCAGGCCGTGCTCCTCTCCGGGGAAGATGGGATCATATTGCCTCAACATCTGACATTCAGTTCTCACCTGACGCCTCAAACAGAAAAAGGAATCCGCTCTCCAGCCGTGCTCTATGATGGGGAGAAATCGCTCAAAGAGATCGTCGAGGGCCTGAAGGAGGTCTTTGAAAAGAAGGTTATCGAGGAGGTCATTGCCAAGGCAGAGGGGAACAAGAGCGAGGCGGCCAGGATACTCAAGGTCGACTACACGACGCTGCTCAGAAAAATCAGGACCCACGGAATCGATGCGATTTCCCAGGGGACCCATTAATTACGTCTCGGAAATTCTACCCTGCCAAGGCGTGGCAAGCATGGAACTTTTGGCATCGCTTTTCAGCGAGATGGAACTGGAATGATGGAATAATGGGATGTTGGGCCTGGAAGCGGAACTACGCCGTAGGCGTGACCATGCCTGATGCTCTCCATTCCTCTTAACCCATTATTCCAGTGTTCCACCATTCGCGCCGTTTCTGAGCTGCCAACTCGAAGAGCTGCCGGTCTTGCACTCTTTCAGATCGGGACTATTCGGTCGCATTTTCTGGTTTCCCGGCATGCCGTCAGGTTCGCGCGTTTGGAGATGAACGGCAGCCGGGTGAAGCAGTCGCGGCCCGGATGGCCCTTTCCAGCGCCTGCCGGGGGAGCATTCCATCCCTCACGATCTGAGGCGGACGTATCGTCACGTCAAGGACGGTCGATCCAATTCCCCCTCCTGTTTCTCCGCTGTCTATGATCAGATCGATCATTTCTCCGAACTGGGCCTTGACCTCCCGGGCATGACGGGAGGGAGGTGCGCCCGAAGGGTTGGCGCTGGTCCCGGTGACCGGGCCCTGGATGGCCCGGGCTAGAGCGGTCGGGATGGGGTGGCTGGACAATCGGATGCCGATGGTTCCGGTTCCGCCGGTGAGGAGAGGGGATATCTTTTTCGATGCCTCGAAGATCAGGGTCAGTCCCCCGGGCCAGAACTGACGGATCAGAGGGAAGGCGACGGGGGGAATGTGGGTCACATAGTCTCTGAGGAATTCGGTGGAGGGGATCAGGATGAGGACCGGGCGCCCGGGATCCCGTTTTTTAAGGGAAAACAGCGTGTGAATGGCTGCTTCATTGCAAGCATCCACGGCAAGGCCATAGAAGGACTCTGTGGGGCAGGCCACCAGCCCCCCTTGCAGGAGGACCGCTTTCGCCTGTTGAATCACCTGGTCCTGGTTTGTGGTAGGGTCCAGACGGATGATCATTTCGCAGTTCAGTCTCTCACAGAGCACACAGAAAAAAACACGTCGATGATTTTTGTGGCCTCTGTTTCTAATCCTTTTTCTGATGTGCCCAGAAATCGACTTTGATTGAGGCCTGTTCGGTCAATCTTCTGCGGTGGTTCTTCACCTTTTCGGCGATTGCAGGGTATTTCAGGGCCAGGATCTGGGCTGCCAGAAGGGCCGCGTTTTTTGCGCCCCCGCTCCCTACCGCCACCGTGGCCACCGGGATGCCCGAAGGCATCTGGACCGTGGAGAGGAGCGCATCCAGCCCTTTGAAGGGGGATGAGTCGATGGGGACGCCGATTACCGGCAGAGTCGTGTGTGCGGCGATGGCCCCGGCCAGATGGGCGGCCCACCCGGCGCCCGCGATAATGACCTCAATGCCGCGATCGGCCGCAGAGACGGCATAGTCCCTTGTCAGATCAGGCGTCCTGTGTGCTGAGAGGACCTTGACCTCGTGCGGCAGCTTCAGTTCTCTGAGGAGTTCCACGCACCCTTTCATCACCTCTGAGTCAGAGGCGCTTCCCATGATCACAGCCACTTGGGGTTTGTCAGAAGACATTGTTTTCCCTCATGTGAAATTTCAGGTTCAGAGGTTCAAGGTTCAAAGGTTCAGGGGTTCTCGTTGCTCGTTGCTGGATGCTTGTCGCTTACACCTTTGAGCTTGGCACTGGTTGCCTGTTACCCGGGGCTTTTCGCCATACCGATGAGCGGATAGACAATCATGCCGGCCAGCCAGGCGATATCCTCTGCAGAGAGGATTTCAGAGACATTGCGGTCAAAGAGGATTGTGCCCTCGGGTGGGAACTCCTCATCCCCCCGCCAGAGAATCAAGGCTACGGGGATCAGGGGGAGGGCCTGAACCCGCACTGAGAGATCCCCCTCATTCAGGGGGCTTGCCCCATAGCGTTTGGTTGCCAGTTTGACTAATAGTTCCGGCTGGTTGCCGAAGACCCCCACCATGGGATTCTTGGCCCTTCGGATAAAGGCGTCCAGGTAGAACTTGCCGTCCGGGACCTCCTGATAGGCGATCCAGTCGCCCGTCGGCGCAGCGCCCTTCGCCCCGTTCAGATAGTGGAGGAGAAGGATCTGTTCCTGGATCGGCATCTCGTCGCCTGACTCACTGAAGGAGATGCGGAGTTCCGGCCATGCGACTGTGACCCCCCTCCCTAAGAAATCAAGGCGGAGGGCTGTTTTTCCATCGGAACCTGGGTCGAACGCAGCCCCGCTCAGATCGGCAATCCGTTTCGGGTTTTTTTCTGTTAGACCCGCTATTCCCAATTCAACTGCCTTATTGTAATCATCCATTTTGGCCATCTCATATCCTCAAAAAAAGAGCTGCTTACCCATGCCAAATCGCTGGATTTGTGTTATAGTAATTATCGGCACATGATTTCAAGTCAAATTTTCCCTTGCCGGTGTTTCTTAGGTTGAGGTCCGGGTATGAGAGATGGCTCGCAGGAAAAAGAAAAAAGGAAGAGACCGACTTCAGGTACAACAACGTTCTCAGACGAGCGAAACCCCCTTTAATCCGGCGCTTGAACACCTGACAGCCCTGAAACAAAAGGAGGGAAACACGCCCGAGCCCTTCGAGAAGCCGGATCGCTTGAGGCTCCCGCCGGACCCTGATGACATGGGATATTTCAGGGAAGCCATGTCCGGGGTGACGCCGCTAAGAGGACAGAAGGCGCGGATTGCCAGGGTTCCGGACGTGGATGCCAGACCGGTCCATCCGCCGAACAGCGGCGATCTGGAGGTCCTGGCCCATCTCTCGGACCTGATCAGCGGCGTTGCCGAGATGGACATTACCTTCAGTGATGAATACATTGAAGGCTCGGTCCCTGGGTTGGATCGGAAGGTGATGCAAAAGCTGAAACAAGGGCTTTTCCCTGTTCAGGACCACATCGATCTGCACGGCTGCACCAGGGCTGAGGCCGAACTCACGGTTACTCATTTCCTCCTGGCGAGCTACCGGCTCGGCTTGCGATGCGTCCTGGTGGTACACGGAAGAGGTCTCAATTCCGAAGACCATATTCCGGTGTTGAAGGAGCGGCTTCCCGTCTGGTTGAACCGGGGGCCGGTGAAACGGATTGTCCTGGCCTTCTCAACCGCCAGGCCCTACGACGGCGGGACCGGGGCGATCTATATCCTTTTGAGACGGCCGAAAGCAAGCGTTTAGGGGGAAAGAGCTTTTCACGGGGGAAAGGCTATGGGAAAGTACCATGAAATTTGAATGGGATCAGAACAAGAGCCAGAGTAATCTCAAGAAACACGGCATTGATTTTGAAGAAGCGAGGAGTGTTTTCCATGACATGTTTGCTCTCATTATTGACGATCCTTACCATTGCAACTCCGAACAGCGAGAAATCATCGTCGGTCAATCATCAGAAGGCCGCTTTTCGTATGTTGTCTTTGAAGAAACCGAGAGTTCCATCCGCATCATCAGCGCCAGGAAATTGACTTCCGCAGAAAGGAGACGCTATGAACAAAATAGACCTGATTGATAAAGATCAAGAAGGGATACCGGATGAGGAGATGCCCGAATTGAAAGAGGAAGATTTTGCCAGGGCCCAAGCGAATCGCTTTGTCAAGCGCGGATTTCAATTGGATAGCGATGTATCGGCTTATTTTAAGACAGAACGAGACGTGAATGAGGCATTAAGATTGGTGATTCGTTTGAATCAAATAATCTCACACAAATGAGGAACTTGGGGACCTTTTTTTCAGAACTTGGGGTTTTTGCGAGAGAGCTTGTGGGCTGCGCTCTTTTCCCATTACTCAATACTCATTTCAAAAGGATCTCAATATCATGAAAATTGGCATCATCGGGCTTCCCCAGGCAGGGAAATCGACCATTTTCGCTGCGTTGACAGGGGCGAGAGGCGCGGAGGGCGATCACAGTTCGCGAAAAGACCTCCGCATTGCGGCGGTTACCGTGTTTGACGATCGGATCGACTTTTTGTCCCGAATGTACCAGCCCAAAAAGACCACCTATGCCAAGATCGAATACCTTCTCCCGCCTGAAACAGGGTCCGCAGGCGGGGCGGGTTCCGAAGGGGCGGTCTGGAACCAGATCAGGACCTGCGATGCGCTGCTCCATGTCGTCCGCAATTTCGAAGGGACTCTGGGGACTCTCCCGACGCCTGAACAGGATTTTCGCAGGCTTGAAGAGGAGATGATCCTGAATGATCTCGTCGTCGCTGAAAAGAGGATGGAGAGGATCGAATTGGACAAAAAGCGGGGGAAGCAGCCGGAGGGGGAAGAGGCCTCCCTGGTCCAGGCGTGCCGTCAGGTCCTGGAGCAGGGCACGCCCCTTCGCAGCGACCCGGGACTTGCCTCGGCCCCCCTTCTCAAGGGCTTTACCTTCCTCTCTGCCAAACCCATGCTGATCCTCGTCAATAACGACGACGAAGACGAGACCCCTCCCGAATGGGACCAGAGTCCGGAGGGGGTGGATCTGTTTGGGGTCCGGGGGAGTCTCGAAAAGGAGATCGCTTCCCTGTCTGCCGAAGAGGCAAAGGAGTTCCTGGAGGCCTACCATATTGAGGAATCCGCGCTCGACCGGGTTATCCGCCACTCCTTTCGTATCCTCAACCGGATCTCGTTTTTCACGGTCGGACCCGATGAGGTGAGGGCATGGCCCATCGCTGCCGGCACACCGGCCCTGGAAGCAGCCGGCTCGGTGCATTCCGATATTCAACAGGGTTTTATCCGCGCCGAGGTGGTCGCCTTCGACGACCTGAAGGCACACGGCAGCTTCAACGAGGCCAAAAAGGCGGGCCTGGTCCGCCTGGAAGGGAAGGGGTACGAGGTCAAGGACGGCGATATCATCACCTTCCGGTTTAATGTGTAAGTGAGCCGCGAAAAGGCGCAAAAGTCACAAAATGGAAAATTGGCGAAAATAAAGTCAAGGGGTTATCAAAAAGAAAAGCAACAAATCCTCTGTGAGGACTCTGCGAGAAAAGGAAGGCGGTTATGGACAAGATCAAGGTAGGGATTATCGGGGCAGGGGGGTATGGCGGGTGCGGGGCGGTTGAACTCCTTCAGGCGCATCCATATGCAGAGATCAGCGCGCTCATTGACAAGCAGGACGTGGGGAAACCCATCAGCGCACTCTACCCGCACCTGACCGGGTTCTGCGATCTGCCCATCGTGGCGCCGGACACCCCGGACTGTCCGGATGATTTTCAGGTCGTTTTCTTCTCCACCCCGGACGGCGTGGGCCAGAAGGGCGCGGCGTCGTGGCTGGAAAAGGGCGTCAAGGTGATTGATTACAGCGGCGATTTCCGCTTCAACGATCTGGAGACCTATCACGGTTATGCCGCCAGGATCGGGAAGGACCCGAATCATGCCTCTCCCTGGCTTCTTGCCCGCTCCGTGTACGGTCTGGCGGAACTCCACCGGGCTGATATCGCCCGCTCCGACCTGGTGGGCAATCCCGGTTGTTTTGCGGTGAGCTGCATCCTTGGATTGGCGCCGGCCGTACAATCAGGCATCATCGAGAAGGGATCGATTATCTGTGATGCCAAGACGGGTGTTTCCGGGGCCGGAAAGACCCCGAATCCCGCATTTCATTATCCGGCCCGGTATGACGCCATGAACGCCTACCGGATTTCCGGACATCAGCATGTGTATGAGGTCGAAAGAGAGCTGGGGCTCGTTGCCGGGGAAGAGATTCGGATCACCTTTACCCCGCACGTGGTGCCCCTCTGCCGAGGCATCCTGACCACCCTGTACGCGAGCCTCAAGGAGGGGCAGACCCTGAGGCAGGTGGAAGAGGCCTATCGGTCTTTTTACAGGGGCGAGAGGTTTATAAGGGTATTCGGGCCTGAGACGCCGCAGGTCAGCACCAACGTGCGCGGCAGCAACTTCTGCAATCTGTCTCTGAATGTGGATGAGCGGACCGGAAAACTGATCGTGGTGAGCCTGATCGACAATCTGGTCAAGGGACAGGCGGGGAGCGCGGTCCAAAACATGAATATCATGTTCGGGTTGGA
>Ga0172370_10003558_pt1 | contig 21472 bp, 20 predicted proteins | sample LakKiv5m_FD_114538 | JGI IMG/M metagenome (GOLD analysis project Ga0172370, IMG submission 114538) | Freshwater microbial communities from Kabuno Bay, South-Kivu, Congo - kab_022012_11.5m | ecosystem: Environmental > Aquatic > Freshwater > Lake | place: Democratic Republic of the Congo...
CAACTTAACTTTTTCCGCTGTTTCAATTCCACAACGCAAACCAATAGCAATATCGTTAGTTATGTGCATTGCTCCCAAAGGCAGTACCGAGGTATGAAGCAAATCCCCTTCCTCATAAACAGACAAAGATGTTGTGCCTGCGCCTAAGTCTACCAGACAAACGCCTAAATCTTTTTGGCGCTTACTAAGCACGCTTTCTGACGCGGAGCAAGGAGCAAGCACCAAGTCTTCAATTTCCAAGCCTGCCTGCATAACGGCACGGGTAAGATTTTTTATAAACGGCAGTCCCGCCTGCACAATAATAGTATCTACTTCCAAACGAATACCGCTCATTCCGGCTGGATCTTTAATGCCAGTCTGGCCGTCAAGCGTAAAAGTTTTTGGAAACACATGCAAAACTTCTTTGTTTTGCGGAATGGAAATGGCCTGGCTGGCATCTATACAGCGGACTATATCATTTTCCGTAATTTCGCCGTCCGCGCGGGAAACCGCGATAACGCCGTGGGAAGACAGCGATGAAATATGATTGCCTCCGACGGAGACATTGGCCGCGGACACCGGCACGCCGGTCATTCGTTCCACTTTTTCTAAAGCCGAGGAAATGGAAGAGACCGCCTCTTCAATATCTACTATTACACCCCGACGCAAGCCCACGGACGGCACTTCGCTGGCACCGATAATATTAAAAGCGCCGGTCTGCTGATCCAGTTTAGCTTGTACCGCGCGAACATTGGCTGTGCCTATGTCTACGCCGACGATGTATTGTTCTTTAGCCATAAATTATTCGAATCTGCGAATGGAACGAATCAACGAATATTCTGCGAATCTGCGAATATTATGCAAAACTAATTTGTAATTTCGTAATTATTCGTAAATTCGTCTCTTTCGTAGATTCGATGTATTTATTTTAATTTTTCTTTCAATAATTTCGCTAAGGTGGCGCCGTCGGCAGATGCTCCTGCTTTTGCTTTTAACTTGCCCATTGCCACGCCGAAGTCTTTAACTGTGTAATTATTTTCCGCAATCTCTTTTTCCACTAACGCAATAAGCTCACTTTCAGGCATAGCCGCCGGCAAATATTTTTCTAAAATACCGGCTTCGCTCAATTCTTTTTGCGCCAATTCGGGTCGGTTACCTTTAGTAAAACTTTCAGCGGCTTCTTTGCGTCTTTTTACTTCGCTTCTTACCAAGGCAATAATTTGAGCCTCGGATAAATCGCTGCCTTCTAGCTCGGTTATTTTTGCAATTCTTTCATTCTGAACTCTGGTTTTAAGCCCGCGCAAAACACCAACCGCAATCGGATCTTTCGCTTTCATGGCCACGGTTAAGTCGGATTCAATTTGGGCTAATGAAATCATAAGTAAAAAGAATTAGGAATCAAGAATTACGAATTAAAGAAGCTCCCTGATTCATAATTCCTGATTCATACTTCATAATTATCCTATCGCCTGCCAAAACGCTTAGGTGCAACGGGTTTGCCCATTTTCTTTAACTCTTCTTTTTGGGCTTTTATTTGACTTCGCCTGCGGGCGGCGACTTTCTGCAAATTTCTGGACTTGGGTGATTCAAAAAATCTAATCCGACGGGCACGAATAAGCACGCCGCTTTGTTGGATTTTGCGGTTAAAACGCCTCAATAAACTGTCAAATGATTCATTGTCTTTTTTCTTGACTTCTACCAAAACACTCACTCTCCTTTCAAATTTCCCCTCGCACTAGATATAACATTGTCTAAAATTTAACAAAACTAATTTAGTGACCGGGTTTAGATAGGCCAATTATAACAAAATCTGCCAAATTTAGCAACCTTAAATAAAAAATAGGAATTAAAAACAAGAAATATGGTTGCCACACCAAAAATCTTATATCTTAAATCCTAATTCTTATATTCTTAAAATTATTCCCCCATCATCTTTCCGCCGAGTAGATGCAAATGTAGATGAGGAATCACCTGTCCGCCATCCCGGCCGACATTAAAAATCAGTTTATAGCCGGTTTCTCCAACCCCATATTTTACAGCCATCTCTTTGGCAGTAAAAATCATTTCCCCGACTAAAGGTTCGTCTTCAGCTTCTACGTGGGTAATGCTTAATACATGTTTTTTAGGAATAACCAACAAATGTACCGGGGCTTTGGGCAAAATATCTTTAATTACCACCAATCGCTCATTTTCAAATAAAATTTGAGCTTCAATGGTTTTGTTGACAATGTTACAAAATACGCAATCGTCCATAGGAATAAGTTATAATGTTTATAAAGTCTATCAAGTTATAAAACGACCATTCATGAGCGTCCCGAATGAAATGAGTGATCCCTCGGATGACTCGGGATGGCACCTAAAGGCGCCACTTTACGAACTTTCTGCTTGCCTAAGTTAACGCCCTAAGCGCTTCTTAACCTCTTGTACTATTTTATCATAAGAAATGATTTCTTGCATCCCGGATTTTACATCGCGCAAAATAACCATTTCATCCATGGCCTCTTTTTGACCCATAATCAAGGCTATGGGAGCATGAAAAGTCTCGGCCGCTTTTAGCTGATTTTTCACCCCCATATTGCCAAAGTGGTCGTAAACCGAAATTTTTTGTGCTGTTAAATCGCGGAATAACCGCAATGAACGCTTGGCGGCAAGCTCCCCTAAAGGCACCAGGAAGACATCATTTTTCTGCTCCCGGGTTGCCGCAACTTTATTAGTTTCCAAAATTTTTCGCAAAACGGTAAGACTGCCGGAGAATCCAAAACAGCTATGGCTTTTACCGCACAAATTTTGCATTAAAGACTCGTGGTAGCCACCCTCCCCTAATACTATGGTTTCACCCTTTAATTTATACTTGATGATTAAATTGGTTTTACTGCTGCCGGTGGGTCCCGCATAAAGCGGATTTAGCTGGTACGGAATACCAAGCTCGTCTAAAGCTTCCAAAATATTAGTAAAATGTTTGCGGGATTCTTCCGAAAGAAAATCCAAAACAGCGGGAGCCTCGGACAACAGAGCCTGACAGTCTAGATTACTACAACGAAAAACATTTAAAATTCGCCCCCGAAGATGTTCATTACAGTCGTCGCACAGCTGATATTTTTTACCGGACAGAAAATCCTGCAAGGTGTGGCTATAAGCTTCCTGGCACTCATCTTGTCCAATGTGATTTATTTCCAATACGCAATCTTCCAGCCCTAAACCTAAAAGCAATTCCCACACTGCCCCAATTACCTGTGCTTCGGTTAAATGGTTAAAGCTGCCGAAAATTTCAAAACCAAAAACATAATCGGAAACCGCACGGCCGTCTTTATCTGCAGTGGCGGTAAATCCGCTATACTGCCATTTACTGAAAGGTGAAGTCTCATAGACTTTATGCTGATAATAAGCTCGCAGGACTCCGGGTAAAAAATCCCCCCGCAAAACCGCAGGACGGCCATTTAAATCTATTTGAAAAAAGTTTTTTAAATTACCCGGATGGTTTTTGAAAAAATATTCATAAAGCCGCAAGTCTTCCAAAAATGGAACATCCACCCGTTCAAAGCCGTAAATTCTGGATAATTTTGCCAACCTGCGCAAGAGTAAAGACCATAAACCGTCGGCTTCGGTAGAAATATCTTCAAAATCCGGCAAAGCCTGAATTTTCTTCGGCACATAACCGGTGGAAGGAGAAGCCTCTTTGGAATTTTTTTTCGGTCGACCCATAAAAAACTAAGTTATCAAGTTATAAAGTCTTTCAAGTTATAAAGCTACCGATTCCACTTGATGGACTTGATAACTTTACAAACTTTTCACCTGCTTAGGGCTAGTAGTTTGGGCCTTTAAAAAAACCGGCAGTGGAGAACGGGTAAATTCTGGCCCACACTTTGCCCACAATGTCATTTGAAGGCAATATTCCCCAAACTCGCGAATCGGAACTGGCGGTACGGTTATCGCCAAGCACAAAATATTCGCTGGTCCCCAAACGCACCTCGTCGGTTCGGCCGAAAGTTTCCGACTGGTTCGGTAAATAAGTTTCAGTAATTCTAAAGCCTTCCGGGTGTTCGCTGTTATATATAGTCACAAAACCCTGGCCGACTTTGACCGTTTCCCCGGGCAGGCCAATAATTCTCTTAATAAAAAATTGGGAAGTGTCTTTTGGAAATTTTAACACTATAACATCTCCTCTTTGCGGAGAATTGTTAAGATACGTCAGCCGGTCAATAATTAAATAGTCATGATTATGATAATTCGGTTGCATGGAAGAACCGGATACCACAAACGGTTCGGCAATAAACATCCTAAAAGGGACAATAATTACCAAAGCAATTACCAAAATTTTCACCAAGTCCCAGACAAAAGAGCCGATTGTCTTCGCGGTAGAGGTAGGATTTTGTTCAATTTGATTATTATTTTTATTTTCTTCCATATATGTTGAATATTTAAGTATTGTGATTATAAAATAGCACGGCAATTTACGCAAGGAAAAACGAATTTTTATTTTACCCCGTTGAATTTGGTCGTAAATATGGTGGTCGTGACAGGACTTTAAACCCCAGTGACAGAGCTTTATATCTCTACGGGGCAGGCCTGCGGCCTTTACAACCCGCCTGACTGGACTTTGTAAATGGTGGACCCGAGAGGATTCGAACCTCTGACCTTTGCAATGTGAATGCAACGCTCTAACCAACTGAGCTACGGATCCATTCAAAGTCGGGCAGGTGTGAATGCAACGCCCGCCTTCCACCTCTGATACAACTCTAATTTAAAAATCAAAGCCAAAAATCAACTTTTTCTCTAATACTGGGGGAAATATAACATTGTTTTACTGGATAATGCAAGGGCTATACTGCGGACTTACCTATTTTGTGTTTTTTCGGTATAATTAGCTAATCAAACTACTATAAAAGCTAACGTAAATAATACATTTATACCTAACAGCAAACCTAAAATCATGACTGGAAAAAACTTTGACTCAATAAATTTCAAGCCCCGTTCCAACCCACCGCCAAAAATTACCATCTCCAAAAGTCCCTCCCCCGTTTTAAACCCTATCCCTGCCTCCACTCAACTCAACCTGCTTACTGCCCAAGGTAATAAAAATAAAAAATCGGTACTAAAAAAAGTTTTGGCAATAATTTTTCTGGTTATTCTTGCTTTATCTGTGATTGTTGTTTTTCGCGCCGCTAACCTCTCCGACAAAATTTTTGTGGGTAAAAAAACAACTTTTTTTGAAAAAGTGCGTGACTTTATAAGAGGCGGGGGCGACAATGCCAAACTGGAAGGAGAAGATTTAGGTCAAATAAATATTTTACTGCTGGGAATAGGAGGCGCGGGACATGACGGACCATATTTGTCTGACACCATGATCTTAGCCGAAATTCGCCCCGATCTGGGGCAAGTATCTTTGGTTTCCATTCCGCGCGACTATTTGGTCTCCTTACCAAAAAATTATGGCGACAGAAAAATCAATGCGGCTTTTGCCGAAGGGTACAATCAAAATAAAGACTGGGATGAAGGGGGACAATGGGCCAGAGAGGCAGTAGAGCAACTTACCGGACAAAAAATCCCCTACTTCGCCGTAATGGATTTTGCCGGTTTTGAAAAAGCCATAAACCAAGTAAAAGGAATTGATATCCAAATTGACCGGACCTTTACAGATTATAGCTATCCGGACAGTAATTTGGGATATTTAGATCCGATTACATTTACACAAGGGCCGGAGCATATGGACGGCACCCGCGCCCTGCAGTTTGCCCGCTCCCGCCATGCAGCCGGACCGGAAGGCTCGGATTTCGCCCGCTCCGCCCGCCAACAAAAAATTATGTCCGCTTTTAAAACCAAAGTTCTGGACTTAAATTTAATTAGCAATGCCGGTACCATTAATTCCCTACTAGGAACATTTGCCGACCATTTTCACACCAACATCACCCCCAGCGGTATTTTTCGCCTGTTTAATATAATTAAAGAATATAACATTAATTCCTTTATTTCTTTAAGCCTGGATCCTTCCACTTCCTTAGTCTGCCCTAAAATTATGGAAGAAACCGGAGCGTACGTATTGGTGCCATGCGAAGGCAAAACCACGGACGATATAAAAAATTTCTTTAAAAATGTTTTTTCCTTAGGCCGGCTGATGGAAGAAAAAAGCGTTATTTGGTTAAGCACCTCCTCAGGCGACCGAACAGCTTACCAAAAAGCCGATCAAAAATTAAAGGAAGCCGGCTTAACTGTCTGGGAACTTACTTACAAAGGTTCGCCTTTAAGCAAAAATATTTTTTATCAGGTCAATCCAAAAAGTGCCGCTGCGGAATTTATAAAAAATAATCTGTCAGCCACGGAAGTTACTATCGCTCCGCCCGATGTAAATATTAATAAAGATAAAGTAGATGTGATAATAATTTTAGGACAGAATAATGATTAAATTTCAAAATCCAAATTACAAATATCAAACAAAGCCCAAATGACCAATTTTGAGATTTTAATTTCATTGGAAATTAAAAATTGGAAATTTGACATTAAATGACAATCCAAAATTTATAATACTATCAATTAACCCGCATCTCCATGAATAAAAATCACCCTCTCCCTCTCGTTGCCATTGTCGGACAGCCCAACGCCGGAAAATCAACACTGCTAAACAAAATTTCCGGAAAACAGACGGCTATTACTTCCGAACTCGCCGGGACCACCCGCGACCGCCAATACGTTGACACCTCTTGGAACGGGGTGGATTTTACTTTGGTAGATACCGCAGGACTGGCTGAAGACGAAAACCCTGAATTAGAACTAAGTTTGCTTAAACAAATAGATGTCGCCGCAACCGAAGCGGATGTTATTATGTTTGTGGCCGACGGCAAAGAGCCTGTGGGTGCGGTTAACCGACAGGTGTTAAAAAAATTCCGCGACCAAAAAAAACCCATTCTGTTGGTAGTTAATAAACTGGACTCAGCCAGAAAGCACGACGAAAAAACCGGCGAATTTTCCCGTCTGGGCATAAATCCGGTTTTTGCCATCTCCTCTATTAGTGGTTTAGGGATTGGCGACATGTTGGATTTTGTGGCCGAGTCTGCAGAAAAAGCCTGCCCGAAAGAAAACTCTAAAACCGATTTGGAAGATTCCTCACCCCAACCGATTGCGGTTTCCATTGTCGGCAAACCAAACGTCGGTAAAAGCAGTATTTTTAATAAAATTTTAAAAGAAGACCGGGTAGTTGTCTCACCAATTCCCGGCACTACCCGCACGGCAATTGACAGCGCCATAAAAATTGACGGCACAGATTATACTTTTATTGACACTGCGGGTTTAAAGAAAAAAGAACACCGCCAAGCCAGGCCGGATGTGTTTGCCGGCTTTCAAACTTTTAAAGCTATTCGCCGCAGCGATGTATGTTTCTTTGTTATAGACGCCAACGAAGAAATTACCAAGCAAGATCAGCGCGTGGCCAGTGAAATTTTTGCCATGGACAAAGGCTGTATAATTTTGGTTAATAAAATGGATGCCTATACCAAAGACAACCGGGGGAAAAAAGGCGGGCAATGGGACGGCCGAGGCAAAAGCGACGACCAATATCAAACTTTGCGCGACTATATTTCCCATCATTTTTCTTTTTTATGGATGTGCCCGGCTTTTTTTGTCTCCGCCCAAACCGGTGAAGGCTTGGAAGAAGCTCTCTCTTCCATAAAACCTATTTTTGATGCACGGCAAAAAACAATTCCGGAAGAAACCCTAAAAGCTTTCTTGGCAAAAAAAATGAAAACTAATTCGCCCAAACTGCTCCGTGACCAAAAACCGCCAAAAGTTTTTGCTCTTAGGCAACTGGAAACTAACCCTCCGCTGTTTGAACTGCTGGTTAACCATCCGGCGGCTATTTCCATGCAATTCCGAAAATTTTTGGAAAACGCGATCATTAAGGATTTAGAATTTTGGGGCACGCCAATTACTCTAAAATTAAAAGGTAAAGATAAATCTTAAAACAAACTTGTAGCTTTTGGCTTATAGGGGTAAAATATTATATATGAACCCCGTTAGAAATAGGCTCTGCGGGACACTACAATCGGTAATTAAATTTTTAAAAACAGCCTATTTGTTTTTAAAAGAAAATTTCTAACGGGGTGAAAATTATAGTCGGTTTAGGAAATCCTGAGAAAAAATACGAACACACCCGCCACAACGCGGGATTTTTAGCCGTTGATTACTTTCTAAAAGATATTCAAGCAATAAACTGTCAAAGCAATTTTAAAGCGCAAATTTGCGAATTACATTTCGGAAAACAAAAAGTTTTTTTTGTTAAACCAACTACCTTTATGAACTTGTCCGGGGAAGCCATAAAAGCTATTGGCAACTTTTACAAAGTGAATTACGCTAAAGACCTGCTAATTATCCATGATGATGCGGATTTACAGTTTGGAGAGATCCGTACTACCACATCTTCTTCGGCCGCCGGCCACAATGGTGTACAAAATATTATTGACGAACTGGGCACGCAGGATTTTAATAGAATCCGTATTGGCATAGAAAACCGCTCCGACAAAAAACTCCCTCCCACTGAGGCTTTTGTCCTCCAAAACTTCTCGGATGATGAACTGGAAAAATTATCCGCAGAGGTATTTCCTAAAGTAGAATTGGAAATTGAAAAATTTTTGGGTGAACAAACCTAAGATTGCCAAAATAAAAAACCGCCAAGCGGTTTTTTTGTTTATATTCATTACCCTACCTGCAAGTGAAAGGTAGCAAACAATCGTCTACAAACCTTTACTTGATGCTCAAACCAGTAATAGGAGGGATGATACCGGTTCTTACGACTTGCAAATAGGGCAATAAATATAATAGACAGTTAAATATTATTATACTCCTTATTTACCATTTTGTCAACCCCTTTAGGGGTAATTTGGCTTAAATTAGGCAAAAACATTTAATTAACTACCTAAAAACTTTTATGTTTTCTAAAGATTCTCTATATTTGCACGGACTAAACTTAATGCCCCAATTCGGACCTACCCGCCTAATGCAAATTACCAAAAACTTTAATACTTTTCAAGAAGCCTATTTGGTCGACAAACCAACCATGCTTAGATTCGGCATAGACGAAAAATTGGCCGACGAATTTATTGGCTTAAGACAAAAAATTAATTTAGAAAGTGAAGCAAAGCGCTTGACCGATGAAGGAATTGATCTTTTAACTTTTCGGGATAAAAATTATCCTAAATTACTTTTGCAAATTCCTAAAAATCCTCCCCTCCTTTATTTTAAAGGCCAAATGTCTGAACCGGAAGAATTATGTATTGCCGTAGTGGGCACAAGAAAAATTACCAACTATGGCCGGACAGTAACTCCCCAACTGGTGGAACCGCTTGTGGATACCGGAGCAATAATAGTTTCCGGTATGGCCTTTGGGGTAGATTCCGCCGCGCATGAAATTGCAGTCAAAAAAAATCGGCGAACTATTGCCGTATTAGGCGGTGGATTAGATGAACAAAGTTTATATCCCAAACACCACGCCCTGCTGGCCAAACAAATTTTAGACGCCGGCGGTGCCCTGCTAAGTGAATACCCAATTGGCACACCAAATTACAAACAAAATTTTGTGGCTCGAAACCGAATTATTTCAGGACTCTCCGTTGCTACTTTGGTTGTGGAATGCGATTTAAAAAGTGGCACGCTTATTACTGCCAATCATGCACTGGACCAAAACCGCACTGTTTTTGCCGTACCCGGACCAATCTATTCCCCGCAAAGCCAAGGCCCGAATAACCTTTTAAAAATGGGGGCGAAACCTGCCACGACAGCAGAGGATATTTTGGACGATTTAAACTTACAAACCTTGCCACAGCAACAACAAACCGCTGCCACTTTCGGCGACAACAAAGAAGAAACCGCACTGCTTAAACTTATTGCATACGAGCCTATAAGTATTAATGAATTAATTAAACAGTGCAGTTTGGAACCAAGCGCAGTTATTACTGCCTTGACTTTTTTGGAGATGAAAGGAAAAATACGAAATATGGGAGGCCAGCAGTACATACTTAGCAGATAACATACTACCATCTTAACATTCTAACATCTTATCAATTTATATTTGCTAGGATTACTATATGAATAAATACTGGAAAATTTTAATCCCTTTACTTCTTGCCCTGGCCCTTGGTCTTGGCCTTTTTCAACACAACCGCGACCCTTATCTTGGGTCAAACAAAACCAGCTACAATTTTGTTGCCACCGATAAATCCCTGGAGGGATATTATAATGAGGCGGCTGAAATGGCAAAAAATTCAAACAGCCGGACTGAACTTAGTTTTTTAGCTCTTGGCGACATTATGCTTTCCCGCAATGTTGCCGCGGAAATTGAAAAAACCAAAAATCCAAATACACCTTTTCTGCAAATGGCAAACCTACTAAAAGAAACCGATTTTGCTTTTGGGAATTTGGAAACCCCGATTCTGGAAAAAGGCGGAATTGTCGGCGGACACAGTTTAATTTTTGCGGGGAAAAAAGATTATCTCTCCGGTTTGGTGGAAAACAAATTTAAGATACTGAATTTGGCCAATAACCACGCGCTAGACCAAGGAGTTAAAGGACTTGCCTCCACAATAAATTACTTGGATGAAGCGCAAATAAAGCACATCGGCGCCGGATTAAACCAAACCGATGCCTGGGCACCGGCCGTTATAGAACAAAACGGTATGAAAATTTGTTTTCTTGGCGCTGCTTATTCTTCCATAAATGATGGCGGAAAAACAACAAATGATTACGTGGCCAGGGTTGATGACATTAAAAATTTAAAATTGAAAATTGAAAATTCAAAGTCGCTCTGCGACTTTGTTGTCATTTCCATGCATGCCGGTGCTGAATACACGCACACACCGAACCAAATACAAATTGATTTTGCACACACGGCCATAGATGCCGGCGCGGATATGGTGATTGGCCACCACCCACATTGGATACAAACCATAGAAAAATATAACGATAAATACATTTTTTACTCTTTGGGTAATTTTATTTTTGACCAGATGTGGAGCCAAGACACGCGCGAAGGGCTGGCATTAAAAATTAATCTGTCAAAAAACCTTACTGCAAACCTCCAGGGACCAAAGATCTCCGCCACTTTGGATAAAATTGAACTAATCCCAATAATTATAGAAAATTATTCCACTCCCCGGCCGGCAACAGAAGTAGAAGCAAAAAAAATATTAGAAAAAATCGACATTAATGAGACTACCCTTCATTAATGTCGTCCTGAACCAAGTGAAGGACCTCAAACTGAAACTATTTTAGTGCCATAAAAATATGGCGGTCGGGGGTAGCTTCCCACGACCGCCGAACTGCCTGCGTTGTTTATCGAACCGTCTTTCGGCGGTTGAGAGCCCGAACACGAGCATCATCGTGCCGAATATCCCGCCGAAGAACAGGAAGTCGCCCAGGGACCTTCCTGCAAAAAAGCGCGATGCCTCTGATGCGGTTGGATCAAAAACCGTGAAAATACAGTCGCCTAATAACCAGAGGACAACTGCGCCAACAACAGTCATAACTGCTTTATTCGCTCTGTCCACTTCATCACCTCCTTATCATTAACCCAATGCCGTGGCCAAGCCTTACAAGACCGCTTGCATGAATGGCCAAAAAATCTCGCGCCCCTTGTCAGTGCCAACCAGCCACCACAGCGCAATGATCAGCACAGAAATTAGTAGTGCCTTTTTCATAAGGACTCCTTAATGCTTATACTATACAAAAAAATCAAGCCGCTTTAATTAAAAAAAATGGTTAGATTTGACAAATATTTTTTTTATGGTTAAACTCACAATTGTATTTTACTTTAAAAACTTTACGGACTTTATAACTTTATAAACTTGTTTATGTCCAAACCTTTAATCATCGTTGAGTCCCCTACCAAAGCGAAAACCATTTCGCGTTTTTTGGGCGGGCAATATATAGTAGAAGCCTCCATGGGCCACGTGCGGGATTTGCCCAAAAGTAAAATCTCAATTGATGTTAAAAATGACTTTGAACCAACCTATATTATTCCGCCAAAAGCCAAAGAAATTGTGGCTAAATTAAGAAAACAGGCCAAAGAAGCCTCCTCTATTATATTGGCAACTGACGAGGATCGCGAAGGAGAGGCTATTTCCTGGCATTTGGTGCAAGCTTTGGACCTTGGTGACGAAACCGAGATTGCTAAAGGTAAAGAAGACAAACGAATTAAACGCATTGTTTTTCACGAAATCACCAAGAGTGCCATTGAACAGGCGTTAAAAAACCCGCGCGATATTGATTTAAATTTGGTGGATGCCCAACAAGCCAGACGCGTATTGGATCGGCTTGTAGGCTATGAACTGTCGCCATTTTTATGGCGCAAAATCCGCTACGGACTTTCCGCCGGACGGGTACAATCCGTTGCCGTACGTTTGGTTGTTGAACGCGAACGGGAAATCCAAAATTTCAAAACAGAAGAATACTGGAGCGTAGAGGCTCAATTGTCCAAAAAAAATTCCGATAAAACTTTTGTTGGCCGCTTGCAAAAAATCGGCGACAAGCCGGTCAGCAAAATGGACATTAAAGCCGCCGCTGATGCAAAAAAAATAGTTAACGATTTACAAGGCGCAAAATATTCTGTAGCAGAAATCAATCAAAAAGAAGTAAAAAGAAACCCCTCCGCGCCATTTACTACCTCTACCCTGCAACAGGAAGCTGCGCGAAAATTCGGCATGTCAGCAAAACAAACAATGGTAATTGCCCAACAGCTTTACGAAGGCGTGGAATTGGGAGAGGAAGGCCATCAAGGATTAATTACCTACATGAGAACTGACAGTTTAAATTTGGCTCAAAGCGCCCTTATTTCCATTAAAGAAGTGGTTGCAACTGAATTCGGCAAAGAATATGCATTAACCGAGCCCCGCCTATTTACCAACAAATCCAAGGGCGCACAGGAAGCACACGAAGCCATTCGTCCGACAGATGTTTTAAGAAAACCCAGCGATATTGAAAAACATTTGGACCGTGGTCAACAAAAAATTTATTCTCTTATTTGGAAACGCACCATAGCCTGCCAAATGGCACCGGCTGTGCTGGAACAAACCGCAGTAGATATACTAGCCACTGGCAACTCGCAACTGGCTACTTTTAGAGCCAACGGGCAAGTAATAAAATTTGACGGTTTTATTCGGGCTTATACCGAAGGACAGGACGAAAAGGCAGAAGACGAAATAGAAGGCGTCCTGCCGGAACTGGCTGTTGATGAACTGTTAAAATTACACGAGCTTTTGTCCCTGCAACATTTTACCGAACCCCCACCGAGATATTCCGACGCAACCTTAATTAAAGCTCTTGAAGCTCATGGAGTGGGCCGGCCTTCCACTTATGCCCCCACTCTTTCTACCATTCAGGACCGTGGTTATGTGAATAAAATAGATAAAAAATATTCCCCCACCGAAGAAGGCTTTATGGTCAACGATATGTTGGTAGAAAACTTTCCGGAAATCGTGGACATTAACTTTACTTCCCACATTGAAGAAGAATTTGACGATATTGCGGAAGGAAAAATTAAATGGGTGGAGGTAATGAAAGAATTTTACGGCCCGTTTAAAAAACATTTAATAGAAAAAGAGGCGAGCGTTCAAAAAGAAATAGAAATATCCACCGTGCCCTGCCAGCATTGCGGAAAAATGATGCTGATAAAATACGGCCGTATGGGGAAGTTTTTGGCTTGTCCGGATAAGGATTCTAAAATTACCCAACCCATGCCGGAAGAGGCCGCCAAAATTAAAGAATTGGAAGAAAAAACCCGTGGGGAAATGTGCCCAATCTGTGGCAAGCAAATGGGCGTGAAGCGCGGACGTTTTGGTTTCTTTTTAGGATGTGTTGATTATCCTAAATGCAAAGGCATAAGCAAAATTTGGAACAAGACCGGCTATAAGTGCCCCGCGTGCTTAGTTACCGATGACAGAAAAGACAAACCGGGAGATGTTGTGGAACGAAAATCCCGCGGGCGTGGTAAAGCTTTTTTTGGCTGTACTCGTTTTCCGGACTGCACTTTTGTAATGAATCTTAAACCGGAAAACCAAGAGCAACTGGACGAAGCCTATAAAAATTGGTTGGCTAACCCACCCAAGCCTAAAAAGATTTACAAAAAAAAGAAAGAATAGTTTTAAAAAATGGGTATCTTCCTCAAAGGAAGATGCCCATTTTTTTTGATATTGCTTAATCATTTCTTGAATACATCTTAGATTGAAACACAATATATTTTAAAGCCTTAAACCATCCAACCAATGAAACATAATAACGTAAATGCGCTAATTTCCCAACTACGTAAGCCATAAAACCTTTAATATAAAAATTTCCAAAATCCAGAATCGCCCACTTTCCCCCCAAAAAAACAATAAACCCAAGCTGTTTATTTTTATATGGGACGGGCGGGCGTTTATTTTTTATATAATAAGACATTGCCCAAGCAACATATTTTCCTTGATTAATAGCCTCCTGCACACTGCCGGGAACCGGCTTGCCATCTGACCCGGATACATTGGCCACATCTCCAAAAGCAAATACATTTTCCAGGCCCTGTGCGTGCAAAAATTCATTAACATGAATTTTGCACTGGCGGTTAAGCATAAGTTGATTTCCACAGTTTGGCGCCGTGGCCTTAATTCCGGTAGTCCAAATAAGCGCATCGTAGACAATTTTCTCTCCCGACATCAATTCAATAAAATTTTGGTCAACTCCGGAAATTCGGCTTGAGAGGCGAATGTGAACGCCCAACTCCTGCAGGCGGTTATAAGCGTCAAAACTCAAACGATCATCAAAACCTTCCACTAACTTACTGGCAGCCTCAACAACTACAATTTCAATTTTTTGCCGGGGGTATTGATATTTCCAGGCCAAAAAATCGGTTAAACTCTTTAATCTCCCTGCTATTTCCAAACCCGTATATCCTCCGCCGGCTACAATAAAATGCAAATTCTTTTTGGTAAAATCCAATGAATGAGAACCAAAAATAAACTCAATCCGATTCCGAATACGAAAAGCATCCGGCAAAGTTTTTAAAGCCATTCCATATTTTTTTGCTCCCAAAATCCCATAGTACTCGCTTTCGGCACCCGACGCCATAATTAAAAAATCATAGTCCAAAAATCTGCCGACTAAATTTACTTTTTTCCTTGCGCTGTCTATACTTAAACATTCCCCTTGAACAAATTTAATTTGTTTCCCTTTTAAAATTTCGGAAAAAGGCAAAACGACACTTCTTTTCATTTGTTTTACGGAAACCAGTTCTTCGTCACTTGTCGCAACCTCAAACAAGTTAGGAGAAAATAAATGATATTCCCTCTTGTCAACCAAATAAATTTGCGTATTTGAATCTTTTTTAAATTGCTTTTCCAAATCTAAAGCCGCTTTCAGCCCGCCAAATCCTCCGCCAATTATTACAATTTTTGTCATTTATTTCTTTAAGTTTCTTTTCTTTATTATACCATAAAAGAAGGCCCCCCAAACGGAGGCCTTATGTATGTGTGCTTTCAAACTTACAGACTTATGTACTTACTAGCTTATGAGCTTACTTTTTGCTTATTCATATTGCAATGCGCTGATTGGGTCAAGCTTGGAAGCCTGGCGGGCAGGCAGGACGCCAAATACCATGCCAATGGTAGCGGAGACACCAAAGGCAATAACTATGGCGTAAATTGGCACACTAAAAGCCCATTCCAGACCACTGGCTTTGGCAATTAGCGACACTACCCAACCTAAACCCGCGCCTAAAATTATACCGAATATTCCGCCAATGATGGTAACTAAAATTGACTCAATTAAAAACTCGGATAATATATCCGCCGGCTTGGCACCTAAAGCTTTCTTCAGTCCAATTTCTGAAGTCCGCTCGGTAACCACCACGTACATAATATTCATAATCCCCACACCACCAACAATTAAAGAAATGGCCGCGATGGCGATAAGCAAAATGGTAATCCCGTTAAAGATGGTGTTAAATGTTTCCAAAGTCTGCGCCTGAGTTTGGACAATAAAATCATCCTTAAAGGAATCGGAAATATTATGATTCCGACGCAAAACCGCCCTAATATCTTCGGCCGTGGCATCACCTAAATTAGTGTCGTTGATTTGCACCACAGAAAACAGTAAATAATCTATTCCCAGAATTTTTTTCTGGGCAGTGTTCAGTGGCATATATAATGTACCGTCTTCGTCGCCACCTAGTCCCCCGCGGGAATTATAGACCCCGATGACTTCAAAATTTAAATCCCCAACTTTTACCAGCTTTCCAATCGGCTCATTTTGGTTAAACAAATCTTCTGCTAATTTACTCCCTAAAATAATAACCTGAGCAGCTCCAAGATTCTCCCCGGTAGTAAAAAATCTTCCTGCTTTTAAAGTCCCTTTGTCGATTTCAAACCGCTCCGGCGAAGCGCCATAAAACATCACGCTTTTGGCCACATCCTGAAAACTGACAACTTTCAAACCAACCACAACTCCATAATCATTTTCCACATTGGGAAGACGCTTGATATCTTCCAAATCCCGATTTTTTAAAGTCGTAATTGCCACGGCACTACCCGCTCGGCTGGTATCTGCGGAAGCCGCACCGGAATCGGCACGATTTTTGGTCGTAGGAGGAACCCTGGTTTCCACAAATAAAGTATTTGAACCAAAAGCCTGTACCTGGGCATTAATTAAACTGCGAAAGCCCTCCCCGGCGGAAAGCACTAAAATCACGGTCGCGATACCGATAACAATTCCTAAAGTCGTCAGTCCGGTTCTTGCCGGATTGGCAAATAAGGCTTTGGTGGATTGTTTAAATGCGTTTAACATAATAGTTAGTCAAGTTATCAAGTCTGTAAAGTTTATAAAGTTATCAGCACTTGAAAAACTTGATAACTTTATAAACTTGCTACTGGCGTTATTTATTCATAACGCAGGGCGTCAATCGGGTTTAATTTGGAAGCTTTAAAGGCCGGGTACAGACCAAAAACCACTCCGGTTAGAACGGAAACGCCAACAGCCAAGACTACAGAAGTCAAAGATATAACAAAATCCCAGTCATACCCCAATTTTTTCATTAAAACAGCGGCCAAGTAGGATATTATAATCCCGACAATAATTCCAATAAATCCTCCCAGAGAAGTAAGAGTTCCTGCTTCCAGCAAAAATTGGTTTCGAACGGCCGAATTATTTGCCCCAACCGCTTTTCTTAAACCAATTTCTCTGGTACGCTCCGCTACTGTAACCATCATAATATTTAAAATACCAATCCCGCCGACCACTAAAGCTATTGCTGCCATGGCTGTTAAAAACAGTCGCAAGGCATCGGTAATTGTGCTTAAAATATCAACCGCGCTGGCAATATTTCTTACCGTAAAGTCAGCATCAACTTCGTCCTTAATGCGATGCCGCTGCATAAGCACGGCCTTAACATCGGCAATAGTCTGATCCACATTGTCAGCAGAATTCACTTTAATATTTATGGATTGTAGATAATGAATTCCTAACAATTGTTTCTGAGCAATGGTCAAAGGAATAAAAATTTGATCGTCCTGATTTTGAAAAAATGCGCTGCCACGCGGTGAAATTACTCCAATCACGCGCAAAGGAATTCCGCCGGCTTCGGTTTGCGAAGAACTTTTTACTTTAATAACCTGCCCCAGTGGATCGGTTCCGCTGTCGGCAAACAATTCTTCCGCCACGGTTGAACCAAGTACCACAATATTTGCGTTGCCTTGATCTTCCTGCTGGCTCATAAACCTTCCTTCTTGCATCGTAATAGTAACCACATCGGGATAAGTATAATCAGTCCCGACGAAATTTGTATCTACTTCCTTATTCTGCCAAATTACGGTTCCCCCTCCCCGTACACCGGAGGCCACAGCCGTAGCATGAGGAACCTGCGAACTGTTCCGCAAGGCATCGGCATCTTCCTGTACCAAACTAGTCACTACTATACCGAATATTTGAGCTGGCGGACCTTTTTCATTACTCTTACCAGGCTGGACTGAAAGCAAATTAGTTCCTAATTTTGTCACCTGTCCTAATACTAAACTCTGTGCTCCAGCTCCGAGAGCAATAATAATTATTACTCCGGCCACGCCAATTACAATTCCCAAAATTGTTAAAAACGATCGGCCTTTCCTGGCCAATAAGGTTCTAAATACAAGTTTAATAGTGCTAAAAAAATTCATTTTAGAATTATGAATAATGAATTAAGAATTAAGGCGATGGGCCCATCCTTGATTCATAATTCCAGATTCTTAATTCTTACTTTACTAACTCTTTTCCGTCTGTCGCAATTGTTCGATTCTTAACCTGTTCATCACCGACAATATTCCCGTCTTTTACCCGAATAATCCGTTTTGCATGATTAGCCGTATCCATTTCATGCGTCACTAAAATAATGGTACGTCCGCCGTCATTAAGCTGTTGTAAAATTCCCATTACTGTATTACCGCTTTTACTGTCCAAATTACCCGTCGGCTCATCGGCAAAAATTACCGCTGGATTGTTTACCAAAGCTCTGGCAATAGCCACTCGCTGTTTCTCTCCACCGGAAATTTGGTTTGTATAATACTCCAACCGATGTGAAAGCCCAACGTTATCCAGAGCTTTTTTTGCCAACTCATCATGATTTTTTTTCTTACTATAAATTAACGGCAACTTAACGTTGTCTAAAACACTCGTACGGGCCAACAGATTGAAAGATTGAAAAACAAAACCAATTTCTTCATTACGCAAGACGGCCAAATAATTATCGTCAAAATTTTTAATATCTTGTCCTTTAAATTCGTACAAACCGCCGGTTGGCCGGTCTAAAAAGCTTAAGATGTGCATTAGGGTAGATTTTCCACTGCCGGACGGACCCATAATCGCGACAAATTCGCCCTCTTCAATAGAAAATGACAAATCATGCAAAACCGATGTAACAACATCTTCGTTAACGTAATCTTTACTTAAATTTTGAACTTTAATAAGGCTCATATTGTCATCCTATCATACTAACATTTTATCATTAAACAAATTGCAAAATAGTCATGCTAAGATGTTAAGATAATAAAATGATAAAATGTTTACTGTTTTATATAAGTTACTACTTCCTGTCCTTCGCTTAAACCGGAAATAATTTCCACCAAACCTTCATCGGCTTCCAGTCCGGTTTTTACCTCAACCTCTTTATATGTTTTCTTTTTACTGTCTGTTATAACGCGAGCGTATTTTTTACCATCTTTGGAAATAATTCCACGAAGTGGCATTGCCAACACACCGTCTTTTTTCTCCACCAACACCGTCATATTTGCGGTCATGCCGGGTTTAATTTCCGGGATATTATCTACGCTAGCCGTTACTTTATAATTTACCACGCCGGAAACTACGGTAGCTCCCGGATTTACAGTTTGTACTTTACCAATAAAATGCCTGTCGGATCCAAGGGCATCTAAAGTAATATCTACATCCTGCCCTGTTTTTAAAGCAGCGATATTTGCCTCGCTAATATTTGCTTCAACGTGAAGGTTGCTAACATCTTGTAAAATAACCACCGTTTTTAAAGCAGCCGCCAACTCACCAACTTTAACATCAACAGAGGTAATGGTTCCATTGGCAGGAGCTTTAATCATGGTATTGTCGTAGGACGACTGGGCAGTTAAAACCTGGCCTTGGGCACTTAAAATTTGTGCCTGAGCCGCTTCTAAATCCGCCGGCCGGGCTTGGGCTTTTTTTAAGTCCAAAGCGGCTTGAGCTGAAGCAACGGCGTTTTGGGCAGTTGAAAGCGCACTTCTTTGAGTTTCTAAAGCTGAATTATAAGCATTAAAATACGTTACATAAGTAGATGACTGTGTATTAGGAATACTAATATTCCAAACGTTATTGGTTGGTACGCTAGTGGAAGAAAATTGAATATAAAGTCCTTTTGTTCCTAGCGGTTGTGGGGTAATATCAACTATTCCATCCCCCGTTTCCAAACCATTAATCTGAAAACGCAAACCATTTCCGGTGGAATAAATAGTAATTTTATATATCCCTTGGTCAGTGCCCGTATAAGCGCCCGAAACGGTAGCTGTCACACTGCCCGTATTTCCGCTGGAAGCAATGGCCGACAGACCGGAATTCAATAATGCGCTATAGGCACTGGTCACCAAAACTTCTTGTTGTTTAACTGTGTTTACTAAAGAACTTTTAGCATTATCTAAAGTGACTTGCGCAACGGAAACTTCTTCACTGCTTGCTCCGGACAATACTTTACTATAATTAGCTTGGGCAGATGCTAGGCTGCCTCGAGCCGAAGTTAAGCTTGCCAATTGGTCTTTTTGGTCTAAACTGGCCAGCACTTGTCCGGCTTTAACTTTATCCCCTTCTTTGACCTTAACACTTTGCACCACGCCACTGGTTTTAAAACTTAAGTTTAAATCTGTCTCGGATACTACCTGACCGGTAGCCAAAACCGTGTATTTAATATCTTGCTTTTTTACCGTGTCTGTTAAAATATTTGCGCTATTGTCCTTGGGTTTAAAAATACCATACATTACAGGCAAAACAACCAGTAAAATTATTACTGACCAGATTATTCTTTTTTTTGTAAAAAATCTTTTAATTTCCATATTATTTTTAATTAGTTTAATTAGAATTTGACCCGATAACTTTTTCCATTTGCTTCTTAATTTCTTTTTTCCACTCTTTGCTGTCCACACTTTCCATAATCTTGTCTATTACTTCGGTTAACTGTTCAGCCTTCATTAAACCCAATACTTTACCGAATTTGCCCATAACCATTAACTGGTCTCCGGGCTTTAACTTTAAGTCTTTCCGGGCTTGAGCCGGAATTACCACCTGCCCACGCGCCCCCATTGTTGTGGTACCGTACATTTTATCGTGTTTATGAATGTTGGAGTTTACCAGATATTTTACCATATTTTTGCCTTTTAATAAAGGTTCCTCGTAGCAGAGCTGGCAAGGTATAAAAACCTATATTAAGGCTCCTTGGGCTCGCAAAGTAAATAGTGAGTTATTTACTTTGTCTCGCTCTACGTCGCGAATAAATAATGTATGATATTACATACTTATCATACTTTAATTTATATATTCTGTCAAGATAAAAAAAGAGCCGGTCGCAAAAGGTTGCAACCGGCTACCGAAAAAACGTTTGCCCCGTATTCGGCTCAAGGACTCAAAGCCAAACGCGCATGATAATGCCTCCTCTTTTGGATGCAGTATTGGCCCCCAAGAGGGCCAGGGAAAGATTTTCTGGAAGAAAGCCAATTCCTCGCCCTCGTGGATGAGAAATTAGGCTAAAACAGACCAATGTCACCTTCACGTCGACTTTTCCATGCTTCGAACTCATCCTTGTCTGCAAACGCTGGCCTTCTCTGTGGATCATCCGCAGGCGCAGAATTCGGATCTTTCGCCGGTTCGGAGCTTGCAGACGGAACGATCCTTTTTACCGTGGACACCGCCACTGTGAACCCACAGTCTTTAACGGGACAACAAAGTCTGTCCCCTCTTTGAGACAATTCAACACTGCAATTAGGGC